>Ga0222719_10005550_pt1 | contig 10843 bp, 16 predicted proteins | sample C33_34DmetaG_FD_165039 | JGI IMG/M metagenome (GOLD analysis project Ga0222719, IMG submission 165039) | Estuarine water microbial communities from San Francisco Bay, California, United States - C33_34D | ecosystem: Environmental > Aquatic > Marine > Unclassified | place: USA: California...
GAATCACGTTCAGAAATTTCCGTACTATTAACACGAGATTTAGTTTGGTGATATCCATCAACATTAGGTTTAAAAGGTGTTTCAAGTAGGTTGGATGTATTAATGAATGCTTCTCTTTCAAAGTTATCGCCTATTGACTCACACAATGTTTCTTCAAATTTAATTACAGATGTTTGCGGACTATTTTGTCCGTTCATATTATTTGCAACATCTAAAAAGTTATTTCCTACTGATGTATGACCGTATGGTGAAGTTTGTGGTGCTGTTGTTTTTTTGTAAACAGCAATACCAAAGTCATTAATTTTATCAAATGTATTATGAGCAATTTTAAAATGTCTAGGACCTTGTGATTGTGCTCCAGTACCTACACTATTTTTACCTAGTTGTATACCGACCTGTAAAAAATGAAAATATGAATTAGCAATATTAAATGATCTTACATCGTGATCACTATGAATAGCAACGTCTAATCTTTCGAATTCGCAATCATCAATTATAACGTGTTCGGATGTAGTAGCACCAAGTCCTCTAATGTGAATACCTGATTGTGATGTAAAGCCATCTAGTTTGTCCCAGTGATTTTTAAACTTACAATTATGAATTAAACTTTCTGTCATACAATCTAGTTTTGCAATAGCATCGTGTGTTGTTACTAGTGAATCAACTTCAAACGTTATTCCTGAAATAGTAATGTTCTGCGGTCTTGTAGCATTCTGAATGTTGCTGTATGTAATGTAAGTACCTGCTAAAGATCTTCCGTCAACGGTTGCGACCATAGGTTTAGCAATAGGTGTAACTTCATTTGGATTAGGATGTAATTTAATAATTGTTTTATTTTTACCATCACCGATTAAATTTGCATATGGTGGAATGTATAAAGTGTTTGTAATTTTATATTCACCTGCATCAATTTTTAATGCTACTCTTGATCTAGGATCATCTTTGTCAGACACATTAATGAATAACTCATCAATAGCACGTTGTAATGCTTCAGTGTCATCTACATCACCTGTGCCTTTTGCACCAAATGATTTAACTGAAACAAAGTCATCTAGTCTTTGTTGAATACTTCTTGTTGTAGGACTATTAACAAATTCGCCTGTTTTCTTTGCCGCGTCTGTAGTACCTTTATATTCGTATTGATTTAAAAGCGTGAATAAATTTGAATGCTCTGTAAGGATTTCTGTATTACCTACATACGGAGCGCCTTCGCTTACCGCACCGTTACCTATGTAAAGTTGTTGCGTATCCACCGCCCAGCCTATTTCAGCAGACGCTAACTGCGGAACACCTGATCCGGTTACTTTACCCCTTCTGTGCTGAATCTTTGATATCTGGACAACTGCCACTTTTAATCTCCTTTAACTTTATACTACTATTTATGATAATCCTTGTAGTAGTCCTCGACCCTATCCAGCCATTTAGTAGTCCAATAGTCAAACTTATCAGGAGTTAAATCAAATTGTTGATACTCACACGCTCTACTGCACATAAACACATGGCCTTCATTAATACTAGTACCATATACTTCGTTATGTGCTAATGCATACGCAACTAATTGCATATAATAATCTTCAACCCATTCTTCTTTTTTAGGTTTATTAGTTTGTTTAAAGTCCATAATAGCAGGCTTGCCTTTATAAACTCCTACAAGGTCAGTTGTACCTGAATATAACTCCGGAAAATAAAGTGCTTGTTCAATGCCCCATATTTCATCTACATCGCAAAGGGCATTTTTAATAATTTCGTCGGCCATTTTATTTGCTTGTACGTGTACTAGATTATTTCCAGGCTTGCGTTCTTCTCCAATAAGAAAACGTTCTAGATTGTTGTGCATTGCTGTACCAACACCTGCGGCTTCTGTAGTAATTCGTTTTGCATTTTCTTCACCAACACGTTTTTTCCATGCAATTAAATGTGTCATATCCTTCGTCTTACTTAGGATAGTTGTAACACTTGGTGTTTTAGTACCGTCTGGTGCTTCGTAGAGTCTTTTACCTTCTAGGTTAATCTGCTTGACCGTATGATATTGATATTTTTCCACATAAGGTGGAGGTGCGATATTGCTCATTATTTGAATCTCATTTTAATATTATTAATTATATACTATAAAGCAACACAAAGTCAAGTTAAAAACGTTTATTTGTTGCTCGTTTTGCCATTGCATTTACACTCTTCTGAGAATCATCAACTTCACCATCACTTCCTTGTTCAGGTTTGTCAATGCGAGTGTTTAAAACAATACCGTCCGCATTAAAGTTTTTCACAATTGATTTTAAATCAGGATTGCTATCGTATTCAGATTTGAATGCGTCGTAACTATATTCACCATGTCCCATGTCAGACATAAGACTTGATATCGCCTGCCAACTTAATTCAGCAGATGAACCTTCCGTGTTTGCTCTCTTGATTTGATTGCGTAAAACAATTACTAGATCGTCAACTGGATTATCTGAGATTTCGTAAAAACGCATCAACTTCTCCTTATTTGCTTAAGGTGTTGATAATGCGTACTGACTCAGCAATTGGTTTTTTCTTTGGTGTATAACTTTCACGCTTTTCTCTGCCTGCAGGTTCTGTTCCACCTGTTGCGGCATCACTTGCGCCAAAGTCATCAGCAGGTACTTCAGCGTCCATTGGTTCTTCTGCTGGTACTTCTGCATCAACTGGCTCTTCGATATCGCCTTCTGGTTCTGCACCAATAGTGTCAACAGGTGATTCTTCGCCTGTAATAATTCCAACACCTTGTGTCAATGCTTCTCTGCTTGATTTTAAATTTTCCATAGTTGCTTCTAATGCAGGAGCAACAACTTGTGCAAATGCTTCTGCTTGTTCTTGACCTAGTTCATCTCTAATTTGATCTTGAATGTCAAGCATACCTTCAGCACCCATTTCAGCAACGTCTTCTAAGAATGATGTAAATCTATCTACCATATCCTTAGCCGCCATTACTAGTGCCGCTTTATCTTCTTCGCCTTCGTTGATTACTTTTTCAACTTGTTCAACGTCTTCTTTTTTAACTTTCTTTTTCTTAGGAGTATGGCTGTGTTCTACAATTACACATTCTTTCATGTTAGCAACGGGGATATTTCTAACAATAAAAGGAGTACCATCTTCTTTTGTAAATTTAGCATCGTAGTGTGTAACCGTTCCATCTTCGGCTAATGTATGTTCACCATCTAGAACTTCACCTTCACCAAATTTATCATGCTTAAATGATTTAGTGCAAGGATGATATATGTTATCACCTTCTGTAACTTCTTCAACATCATCTGCAAAGTCACGTGTAATATCTGCATCTTCATCAGTTACGGTTTCAATATCTTCTTCAACGTCATCGAGTGCTAGGGGAGTTTCGATGTATTGGTTCATGGCCGCTTCAACAATCTTTTTAATCAAAAGTGTCTTTTGATAATTTTCATTTGTTGTTGACTCATTAAAATTATTTGACTTTTCAAAGTTAATTAATTTTGCTTCAATTTTTTTGCTGTAATCTTCTAATTGATCTTTGCTGTATTTTGCAACATCAACTGAAATTCCGTAAGTCTTACGTAATTGTGCATTAAGACCTTCGACCGTAACGTTGTTCATAAAATCTGTTGTTTTCATATTGTTTCCCCTAATAACATTGTTATTTATTTTCAAATAGCAGTTTTTCTGCCTTATCTAACACATGATTAATGCTTTTCCTAATGCTATTTAACGCATATTCATGTTGATCTATACGAGATCGTATAATACCTTCTTTAACGTCGTCACCACGCTTTTGTGCCGCACTAATATGGTAGTTGTATATAGTTATGTTATTTGCGTGATGGAGATATAAATTATCGAGTTTTTGTATTTCAGTTAGGTTAAATTTAACTCCAAAACCATCATATATTACAATAGCCATTGCTAGTTTATGGGCACCTACGTCTTTATGATATACTATTTTTGGATTGTGTAGGTTACGGATATCATATGTTCCGTAATCATTACGTTTGAGCCATAGATGTTTAAACTTGATACCCCCATTATGGGCAACAGGCAACACGAACCCTTTTGCTTTAAGTTCGAGTTTTACGCGAGCCGCTGTATCTGCGAAGAGATCGACTAGTTTTTTTACATCGGGTTTCATTTGATTATTATAACACTAATATAGTGTTTATGCAAGACCTTTTAGCCTGTTATGTCTTTTTTGGCAAACTTAACGTTTGTAGGAATGCCAGGTTTCTTTTGTTTTGGTTCCAACTCGATATCCTGTGAGCCTACCTTTTTAACAACGTGTGATATAGTTTTTCTAGGATTTGTAGGATCTGGTAGTTCAAACTCCGAACCTACTGATACTCCCACAGAAGCATTTGGATCCATTGGAGTATTTGCTTGTTGTTGCTGTTGTGTTGTACCTTGTGTACCTTGCGTACCTTGTGATCCACCACCACCACCACCAGCATTTTGAGCGGCTTGTGAAAACTTTTGTTTAAGTGCTTTTCCTACGCTCTGTTGTCCTTTTTGAACCGCTTGTTTTCCTATTGTTTTTCCTGCTTGTCCTGCTTTAGCGGCAAGTTTATTTGCTCCTCTACCGACAGCACTTGCGGCTTTGCCAATTCCTCTAGCGGCACCTCTTGCTAATGCGCCTGCACCTCTTGCTACTGCGCCACCAGCGGTTCTTGCTAATGCCCCTCCGGCCATTGCGGCACCTCTTGCTACCGTACCAGCGGCCATCCCGGCTAAACCTACCAAAGGAAGAATTTCGTCTAGTTGTTCTTCGGTGAGATCATGATTCAAAATTACTTTTTTAAATTCATCATGCTTGGTGTCAAAATCATTAATACGCATTATGCTATCTTCTCTTTCCTTTAATCATCGCTTGATTCTTTCTACGAACTGCTTGACTAATTCCTGAACTTTTTTTAGTTATTTTAGCATGCCAAGCCGCTTTTTTAGGGGCTCTTGCTCTGGTAACCGTCATCCTTGCTTTTGCTTTTGTATCTATAGGAGCATGACAAGTTGACATCTTTGCAACGATACGACCTTTACGTGGACCACTGGCACAACGAAACTTTCTAGTAACTTTTCCTTTGTGTGTTCCACCTTTGCCGCCTCCGCGACCAAAAATGTATTTTGCTTGTGCTTCTGTTATAAACTCTAATGCTTTCATCGTCTGTTCAACGTCTTCAATGCTCTAGATGCAGGATTTGTGCGTTTTGTTCTCATGGCTTTACGCATCATTCTAGCACCTTGTTTTTTGCGTAAGAACTTCATACGCATTTTTGCTTGGATGTTTGGAGCCGCAAAACATTGTTGTGGTTTGGCAACAATACGTCCTGCACGTTTTCCGCCCACACAACGATATTTGCGAACTAGTTTTTTACCTGTTCGTCCCCAAATTTGTTTCTCGGCGATTGTATCAAATATTTCTACTAACAACATGTTAGTATTTAGTTTAGTTCATATTAATGAGAATAACTACGAGCGTGGATAGCAGTCCTGCTATCACCGTACCTGATGTACCAATGATTACTTTGATTAAAGATGAGTGTGACTTAGCCATATCTTCGTGGATATGTTCAATCTTGTTTTCAACATTTTTTAAACGAGATTCTAGGTTCTCGTATCTGTGCTGACACAATTCAACGTGTGCTTCTAGATTTTCTTTTTCTATATCTGAGGCAGTTGCCATCTTTTTATCTCCGTTAAACCCGCTCCGGGCATGTTTATCTAAACAAGAGCCTATTTACAACGCCTAAATTATATATGATTATGTGTGCCTTCTATTTTTATTTATCAAAAAACTCAAAGGTAATATTGGTTTTATTCTTGTCATTAACCATAAAACTCAATGGTTTTTCAATGGTTTCTGTTAGAGCACCAATAACGGGGATTTTTTCAAAGTCTTCTTTTAAAAGACCAATAGGATCTGTACCATCGTTGAATACCTCAGGGCGGTCAATGGTAAATTCGTATGTCCATACCTTGTGTTCACCCTTAAATTTGCTACCAAATTGTCCGTCTACTTTTGTAGTTTCAACGCTAGGGTCGGCATTTTCTTCTATCAAACTTCTAATATTAATAATCTGTTGAAGTGTTTGAAAGTTGCTCTGCTGTGATAACTTTACAGCATCGCCCTGTTCTTTACGGCGAACTCCGGTTTTTGTCACATCGACTAATGTTTTGATCACTATTCTCATGATAATATTTACCGGTCATAAAAAAAGGGCGCCTACAAAGTGACGCCCTTTTAAGACTATTGAATCTATAATAAATTATAGAGCAAGAGTTGTAGTTTGTTTAGCAACCGTTACTGATTCACCTAATACAGCAGTTACTCTTGCGTCTACAGATGTAGCATCAAGTGCGTGGTTGTCAACAACAACAACAGCGTAAGTACCGTCTGATTTTGCTTCAAACATGTACGCACCTAATTCGTTAGCCACTGCACGGATAGTTCCTTCAGTGATAACATTTGCCGCTTCTGTGTCAGCAGTTAATGCAGTTGTTGGTGTAATTTTATATACTGCTAGTTGCTCATTCGAAAATAACGCACCTCTAGTATATAGTTCTGAGTTTGCTTTTGATATTCCAGCCATTTTAGTTCTCCTTTTTTACTCGTTAATGGCGATCCCATGCTCAATGGGCATCGTAATATTATTTAGTCTTTTTTGGAAAAACCGAGCGAAATGGTTAATTTTTTGCTCTTTTTGCTCTATTATGTACCTGCTTTAATAGGTTTACATAGCCGGGACCTGCTTTTACTATGTCATCTACTATTTGCATAATAGGTTGATACGCTTTTGCAAAGCGACTTGGTATTGGCAAACCTCTGCTTGTTAAACTTAATACTTTGTATGCAAAAGGCAAGTCTTTGTTAGGAACACCTAACAATCTTAGCATCTGTATATCTTTCGTATCTGCTTGAACTACTTCGTCAGGATCTTTAAGTGATACGCTTGGTTCTCTATCCTTAACACGTTTTGATTCTAGATCGTAATCACTAACAAACAAAATATAATAATCAATAATATCTGCGTTTCTTCCTCTTGCTTTTAATGCGTATTCAATCTTTGTAACTACATCTTTTTTCTCTTGTGATGAAAGTGTGTTAAATGTAGAAACTTTTCTTCTTAATGTGCTATAATTTTGCATTCCGTTTTGTAAACTACTATCTAATCTCATCAAAGAACTACTATCGTTAGCATTTGGTCTTTCACCATTAGCCATTGCACGTAATAGTCTTTTAACATTTAGTTGTGGTAAACTTGTTTTATTTCTTAAACGCAATGCTGACATAGGATCTCGCATTTTTTTAATAATGTCTTTGTCTCCATCAACAATGTTTAGTAAACAATATAAGTCGTTGCCACTACTTCTAAAGTAGTCCCAGTTATTCCATTTTAGTGTTTCTGTTGCATAAGTTTTAACAAAGCGATTAGAAACAGGATAGTAACGCATAACCTGTAATGCTAGAAAATATAATAAAACAAGATCACTTGCATCAGTAAAACTCATGCGTGTAACTCCGTCACTATTACGGATCATCTTGCCTTCTGTAACGTAGTCTAAAAATTTAAAATTGCTCATTAACCAAAGTCCTTAGGTGTGGTAAAGTTTCTACGACTAAACTCAAGTCTGTCAACTATCTTAACCGCACCACCTACATGGTCGATGGCTACGTAGCCTTCCGGAGAACCTGCTTCATAGCCATCTGCTGTTTTGTAAAAATGTGCTATGCTTTCGATGTTGTTTAGTTTGCTAATAAAAAGTGTTTTTAATGCTGTAATTTCTTTCATGAAATTAATAATGCCTGACAAGCCTTTTCTATTACGATTAATAAAATTCATATTGCTGTCAATTTTTGCCATTCTATTTTTTACTGCTGGCTTTTCTGGGTCTTGATTTTTTAGTTTAGCAATTTCTGCCTGTACTCTTTCTCTATACCAATCAATAAATCCATTTAAGAATTCACCTGGGTCGCCTGCTAGTTTACCCTGTCTAATATTTGTGTTAATCCAAATTTTAAAATTTGCAATAAAGTCATCATTTGATTTCATTGCGTCCCATACCACATTTGGAACAGCCTTATAGGCCGCCATTGCGTCAGCCAAATCTTGTTTCGCTTGTGCTGTTTCTTGTGCTGTCATTAGCACCGAGCCTGATACATCTTTAAAAAATGCATCATCGAACCACACATCAGAATTACGTTTCAATTGATTAATATCTACATCGTAATTTGCTTGTGCTGTTGCTAGTGTCTCGCCTACGTAGTTTGTATGGAATATAATTCCAAACTTTGCCTGACCTATTTTTTTACCAATGTCGCTGTCCACAGGAACAGCATAGGTAATGAGTTGGGGTTTGAATGTGTACATTGCCTGACCATCGATTTCTTCTTCACGTCTTGAACTTTCGTCAAACATGAAGTCGCCTTGTAGTACGCCTTTGATACCTAGTTTACTTAAATGATCAAATGCTAGATGCAGTTTAGGCACCGCACCTGATTCACCGTAAATTCTATCAATTTCTTCGTGGCTGGTCCCTAGTTTAGGTGTTTTAGCAAATACACCTTTTGTTCCTACAAAGAACTTTTTGCTCTCTGGATCTATTCCACAGACAATAGCAGGAGCACCATCCCATTTAACTGATACCCTTAATTTTTTATTTGTGCGTCCTTTGAGCATATCAGCAAAAAGCATCATTTGCTTGATGGCATACTCGGCACCTTCCTTGCCACGATTGAGTGCTTCTTCCTCAACGTGCTCCATGTGAGTATTTTTGCCTTCTGCTTCTTGTATTCTAACTAGTTCTTCAATCAACATCGGAGTCTCTGCCTTTTTTATAATTCTTTATTCCACGTGAAAACTTTTGTGGATCACCTGATTTGATGCTATTAATAAACCTTTTTTCTAAATCACTTGCCGTTTCATTATCAAAGTTTTCTTTAATCATCTTTATTACATTAATTGCTGATTCTATAACATGAGCGGCACGGCTGTCAACCAGATTTTCTGCTTTTGGCTTTGCTCCAATATCATTTAACTCTTGCAATATACTGCGTGTTTGTCGTCTCATTCTGCTTCCTATCTATGATCCTACATCGTATTTATGGCTTTGTTACGGTAAATATTACAAAGCGATAGGGGGTAAAATGCATACAAACAAATTAGAAAAACCAATTAGTGATCTTACGTTTGCTGAAAAGTCATTGTTATTTGCTGAATTAAGCATGATAGCATACAGCGCCGAAAAGATTGCATATAGACAAACAAGACCTTTAGGGTTTTCGACAATAGAATACTACGACAAAGATGGTGCTCAAGCATACAGAATCCAAAATAATACAGATATTGTTATTGCTTGTAGAGGGACCGAACCGGGCGAGTTTAACGACATTAAAGCGGACCTTAAAGCAATGCCTGTAATTGCTGAAACAATTAGCAGGGTGCATAAAGGCTTCAAGTCAGAAGTAGATGAACTTTGGCCAGATATATTAGAGGACCTCAAAGATAAAAAGAACAAAGGTAAAAAGATTTGGTTCTGTGGACATAGTTTAGGTGCCGCAATGGCAACAATTATGGCAAGCAGATGTCATTTGTATCCTGAAATTGATCCTGTACAAGAGTTGTACACATACGGATCTCCTAGAGTGGGTTGGCCGACTTATGTTAAAAGTTTGTGTGTTACACATCATAGATGGGTAAACAACAATGACATTGTTACTACGGTTCCACTTGCTATAATGGGTTATAACCATCATGGTGAAAAGCATTATCTAAATGCTTGGGGGAATGTTCGTAGTCCTAGTGGTTGGCAGTTATTCAAAGATAAAATGCGTGGAATGTGGAAAGGTATCAAACAAGGAAAGATTGATAGTTTTTCAGATCATTCAATAAACTTGTATGTTGAATATCTTGCGAACTATAGAAATGGAAAAGAAAACGAGCAGATTTAATTTTTTCTGTATTTCTTATAGATAGGTACTATTACTAATACCATTAAGCATCCTAAGAGTGTTCCAAATGCTAGGTCCCAACTGGCTGTTACTGCACCTCCGGTAAAGTCGCTTACAGCATTGGCTAGACCAGCACCTAGTATTGTACCTATTCCATTGTGAAAGTATTTGGGAAGGTACTTTTCTATACTGAGTCCTGTCATTGCTCCTAGAAGCATTATGCCGTTGTCAACTATACCAAAGATTATGTAATCTATCATTTAAATTTTTCCAGTAAAAGAAATAAAAGTATTAAGCATACTACAAGTAAAGATAGCGTACTCATTTGCAACTGCATTTCACTTCGTAGTCGTGAATTGCGGCCTTTATGGCATCCTCTGCAAGGACAGAGCAATGTATTTTAACAGGCGGGAGAGCCAACTCTTCTGCGATTGTTGAATTTTTAATTTCTTTTGCTTCGGTGAGTGTTTTTCCTTTAAGGACTTCTGTGACAATGCTCGAACTCGCGATTGCCGAACCACATCCATAAGTTTTGAACTTAGCATCTTCTATGACTCCTTGATCGTTAACTTTAATTTGCAGTTTCATTACATCACCGCAAGCCGGTGCCCCAACCATACCAGTACCCACGGACGGATCGTTCTTATCTAAACTGCCGACATTTCTGGGATTTTCGTAGTGGTCGAGGACAGCATCTGAATAAGCCATAAACCTCTCCTAATATTATAATAAAATATTTAGTCAGAACAATAGGCCTAGTGCAAAAACACAAGGCCCATCATAGTTGTAGTTCTACTACTTGACTGATATGTTCACAGCAGAAGGGCCTTTTGGACCATCCTGTGTTTCAAACATTACAGAATCGCCTTCATTTAGCGAGTTTAAGCCTGCGGCTTCTACTGCTGAACTGTG
>Ga0222719_10005551_pt1 | contig 10843 bp, 3 predicted proteins | sample C33_34DmetaG_FD_165039 | JGI IMG/M metagenome (GOLD analysis project Ga0222719, IMG submission 165039) | Estuarine water microbial communities from San Francisco Bay, California, United States - C33_34D | ecosystem: Environmental > Aquatic > Marine > Unclassified | place: USA: California...
TCTGCGTTCTTGCGCGGTACGGCAGGTGGTGGCAGCTTTGGACAGACTATGGCTGGTGGCTCCGGTGAGATGGCATCCGAGCGGCAACGTCAAGAGAAGTCAGAGCGTGATCGTCTGCTAAGCCGTATTGGTATCGACCAAACAGCTATGACTATGGATGCGGACTTGGCTAAGCAAGCACTGTCTGACGGACGTAGTGCTTACGAACAGTCAATGGCACACCAACGTACAGCGGCACAAGTCATGTCGCAGATGCGTGGTCAAGACCTTCAGGTTGCCATTGCCGATGCCAATAGAGAGTTTGAAGCTAACTCGAATAACGTAAAGAACCTGCTTAGCGCAGCAAACATTCAGTACACCAACGACCTACGAATGACTATGGAATCGGCTGATCGCCGTGCCGCAGCAGGTAAAACTCTGGGCCAGATTCAGAATGATAAAGCCGAGTTCATACAAGACTACGTGTCCAGCGATGCTGCGGTTATTCAAGCGGAGAATATTGCGTTAACAAGTAATAGCCCTGAAGCTGTAGCCGCAGCTACACAAGCCCGAGCACTTGCTGAACAAAAAGCACTTAACTTGCTTGATAAGGCGGGAATCCTCGATACTGAAGTAGCACTGCGCGGCATCATGGACAGTGGTGGTGCAGGTGGTACTGTGCCAACAGCTCCAACAATGCCGAACTTTGATCTTTCTGGTGAAGGAAGAGCAGCGTTAGAGCGTAATTTACCACAGTAGGAACTCATGGCTAACTTAGCGCAACTCGAACAGGCACTTATAAACGCGGATCGAGCCGGACGTACCGAAGACGCTCGTATCCTAGCTCAAGAACTTCAACGTGCTATGGGGGGCGCAAGTACGTCTCTCGCTGACCAAGAAGCGGAGCTTTACGCACGACTGCAAAACCTTAGTCGGTCTAGTGACGAAGAGTCAGGGTTTATTGAGAACGTCTTAACGGGCTTCGGTTCGGGTGTTGTTACCACTGGGGAACTAGCGGCTCTTGGTGGGGCGGCTGTGCTCGACGAAGATGCTGAACTTACCGCACGTGACAAGATTAAATCTGCCGCTGACGCGTTACGCCCCGAAGGTGGGGATCAGGATGCCTTATCCTATAAGATAGCGTCTGGTCTCGGCTCTGTTGTTGGCGCTCTTGGTGCTGGTGCCGCCGCTACGTATGGTGCAGGTGCGCTTGGTGTAGGTGCAGTTGGTGCTGGCCTTGCAGGTCTAGGTACCGCAGGTGCTATTGGCGTCGGTGCTGGTGCTGGTGAAGCGAGTGAACGTGCACGTGCCGCAGGTGCTACTGAAGAAGAACGCGCAGCAGCTACGCTTAGAGGCGCGGCAATCGGTTCGTTGGAAGTTGTTCCCCTAGCTCGCATCCTTAAAATTCCGGGCTTTACCAAGTTGGCTGAGAAGATCGGCGGTAAAGCTGTACGTGATGGTGGTAGCCGAATCCGTAGCGCACTGACCACTGGTGGCGCTGAAGCCGCGCAGGAAGCTAGTGCCGCGTTCCTACAGAACCTTAACGAGCGTGGATACAACGCTGAGAAAGAACTACTAGACGCAGGCATTATCGACGAAGCCATTGCTGGCGGCGGTGCAGGTGCTATCGTACAGGGTGTTGCAGACTTCTTTATTCGAGGTAAAACAGCGAGGCGATCCGCGACCGAAACTCCAAGCGACGTAGAAGAAGTAGAAGTTGAGGTCACTGAACCCACACGTACTGACGAAGAAGCACGTGAAACAGAAGCGGCATCGTTGGAAGCTCGTGCATTGGCAGCGGCAGAACGTGGTGACGAACGTAAGTTCGAGCAGGCAGCGGCTGAAGCCGCACAGCCTGATTTGTTTCCACGTGAACTAGAAGAAGCGAGAGAGGCCCGCCCAGAGGCCGCACTGCGTGGTCAGCTAGAGTCAGAAGGGGCAGAACGCGTACCGCAGCGAGAAAGCATTAGAGACGAGTCTAAGCCGACTCCACCACAACCTATCCCCGTGCAAGAAGATATGGTTGACCGTCTGGACAAGATGGAGATCGACGATGCCGAGATCGCAGAAATCGAAGCAATGTTGCAGGCTGATGCAGTAGCAGAAGCTGAACTAGCCCGAGTGCGTGGAGAATCAGAACTTGAGTCGTTGGATGCCCGTCGAAAGGGCGATCAAGCGCGGCGTAGTACAGACAAGCGTTACAACATCCTACAAAAGACTATCGAAGAGAACCCTACGCGTAACTACAACACGCTGTCGAAGAACTTTGAGAAAGCGCTGAAAGCCGAAGGTATCAAGAAGACCAAGGCATCCGCAGAAGAGACGAAGACACTGCGCCGTGCAGTCGACGTACAACGGGCAGAAGTACCTAAAGCTCCAGAAACTCCAGAGATCACTGCGCCACCCGAAGCTACACAGCTTACGGAGATGGAAGCACGTATTCCAGAGCGTAAAGCTCAACCTAAAGCCGCTACTCCGTCACAACTATCGTTTCCGGGGATGGGACGTCGTAAGACACCACCTGTAAAGGAGACACCACCTGCTCCGAAAACAATAACAAAAGAGTTTATGGATGGTCTAGGCATTGCGCCGAAAGCACCGCTCCGTAAGCGTACGGAAGGTAAGGACCTTAATGACCCTGCGGTACGTAAGCAGTTTACCGATTTTGCCAACAACCAAAGAGTACCAGAGCAAACTCGGCTTAATGTGGCGAGAGAACTCGAAGGGGTGCCAGAAGCACAACTTGAATTGTTCCAGCCACAGCGTAAAGGACGCGCCGCCCCTGCAACAGGAGGCCCCGATGCAACGACTAGAAGACCTCAACCAACAGCAGGTGGAGTTAGCGTTCCGACTGCTCAACCGACTGTGGGAGCAGGAGCAAGAGCACCTGCCAGAGCACAAGATACCAAGGTGCCTACGCCACCTAGAAGAGGAAGAGTGGCAGATACTGGGCGCGGCACTCGACGCCCTGTACGAGGAGAAGGCGCAGAGCAGCTTGCACTAGACCTACCACCGCCACCACAAAAAGTAGAAGCGGCAAAGCCCGAAGCGAAACCTAAGAAGGAGGCCGTTGCCAAGAAACGTGTGGTTAAGAAAGCGGTTCCTACACAAGCCCCGGTAGTTCAGGAGTCCACTACTACACGTAAACAAGTTACTACGAAAGAATCACCGAAGAAGACAACCTCTACGAAGCGTAAAGTTATGCCTACGCTTCAAGTTAAGAAGACGACCCCGGCGCTGGCTCCTAAAGATACTGCGTCTAAACAACTTACTGAGAGATTCGAGCAACAGCCCGAGCCAGTAAAACAGTTTGCACAGGAGACTAGCCAAGAGTTTAACGAAATTGCAGGGAAGGAACGCACCACCCCTGATGATCGACTGAAGATACTCACACTACTAACTAACGGCGCAGCAGCGCGTGATAAGTTGGGTAATGCTGTGATAACGTATTTAGGTAAGGTACCTCGCCCCACTGATGGTCTGTACATGGCTATCTTTGATGTGGCTAACGGCACCCCGCAATTCCGTAAGACTCCTGACATGCGCCAGAGCGAAGTCGATTTCTTCCAAGGTATGGGTAGAAAACCTGCACAGCAGGTGCTTGATTGGGCGAAAGCCAACCTGTCACCCGAGACTAATAAGTGGATCGACGAGACGCTTGCGCAAGAAATACGCGAGATGCAACGGATCGAGAACACCGACTATGTTGAGATGTTCCGTCAGCGGGACGCCAAGCTAGCCGCAAAAGAAGCGGCTGAACAGGCTCAGATCGAAGCAGAGATGCGCCAAGACGTACGTGCAAGCCTAGATGAACTGGCTCGCATGTTCGAGAAGAAGCTAGAACGTGGCTCTGTTATGGCCCTCGACGTACCGCTACATCCGGGGGTACGTGCACTACTACGTGGTGGCAACTTAAAAGGTGCATTACGAGCGTTGTCCGTTACAACAGCGGATAAGCGCATTGCACAGATGGCGAATAAGTTAGCAGATGTCGTTGATTCTGTAGTTGTTACAGGACAGGGGCTAAGCATGGGGGTTGATGCCCGTAAAAAACGTGCGAAGGACCAAGGATTTGATACAGGTACTACTTACTACCACGGTACAAATGCTGACTTTACTAAGTTCTCTAAGCAAGAATTAGGAGAAGCCACCGATGCAAAAGATGCACGTATGGGCTTCTTCTTTGCGTCTAACCCCGCCGTGGCGAGTACGTATGCAGATACAAGTTCGGGATACAGTCAAGGCTTTGTTGGTGCGCTTAACAAGTTTACAAAAGGTAAATACGCAAAAGTCAATGAAGCACTGCTTGGGCTTGCGGGGAGATCGGCTACGCCCACAGGCGGTAAGGTCCTACCTGTGTACTTACGTATGGAAAACCCGTTAATTGTAGACCATAAAGGCAAAGCGTATAACGAAGCGGAATATACCGCCATCCTAGAACGAGCGTATAAAAACGGCAACGACGGTGTTGTAATTAAAAATACAAGAGATGAAGGTTTCGTTGAAGGGGGCGATCAGACTACTGACGTTTCCGTTGTGTTTGACTCTGACAATATCGAATCAATCAATGCACCTTTTGACCCGTCTGAAAAAGGGCGCACAAAAGTAGAAGTTGTTAAGGATTTGAAAACTGCGGCGGGTGAACCCGTTGCAGGCTTATTCGATCCAGAGACCAACACAATCAAGCTCGATTCTGAAATCGGCATGAACCCTCACGTGCTGTTGCATGAGATGACCCATGCGGCGACATCCGCTACGTTGGCGAACAAGAATCACCCTATGACGCGCCAGCTCACGAAGCTGTTTGAAGACGTTAAAGATTATCTTGATACTGCGTATGGCGCAAAGGACGTAGACGAGTTCGTATCTGAAGCGATGTCGAACCCAGAGTTCCAAGCTAAGCTAGCCGCAATCAACCCCAAGGGCGAAGAGATCAACGCCTTACAACGCTTCTACAACAGCGTAGGTAACTTCTTACGTAAACTTGTTGGTATGCAGCCTAAGAAGATTGAATCGGCTCAGACAGCCGCTGACAGGCTTGTAGAAGGTATCCTTGCCCCTGCTCCTAAGTTCCGTAACGCAAACGAACTTGCGATGGAGTCCACGGCAAAAGGGGTCAAAGAAGAGATGAAGGGTATGGATGAGACGCAGAAGGCGTTACATCAACCGCTTACTCAGAAGTTCCGTGGCGAATGGGCTGACGGTGCGTTCGACACCCTTAGTGCGATGAATCAAAAGATTGCCTTTGTTCTGCCGAAACTGGTGGACTCACAGGCACTCAGCGACATAGCTAAACGAGCAGACGCTAAGCTAGGTAAACTTGCGGCAGAGTTCCACGAGTTAATGGAACGGCAGCGAGGTTCAATGGCGCGTGCTGACGACTTTGTACGTGACCAAGTAAAGGTTGTGGACAAGTGGATTGCTAGTGGTGGTACTAAAGAAAAGCAGAAGAATCTTAACGATTTAATCTACAGCCAAGAATACGGCGCTACTATCTATCAGGTAGACCCAACGCTTACTAAAGCTCAAGCACAAAAGAAATACGATGACGAGAGTTTTGCTATCTGGCAAAAGCAACGGGATGATTGGGACGCGCTAGGTGCTGACGGACAAAAAGCCTACCGTACGATGCGCGATATGTACCGTAGTCTATACGAAAACCTCAAAGATGCGATTAACGGGCGTATTGACGAAGCATTATCCAAGAACCCTGACGCAGCGGCAGAGTTGAAGAAAGAAGTATTTGCTAAGTTGTTTGACAGCAATACTTTAGATGTCTATTTCCCGCTGCTACGTGAAGGTCAGTACAAACTAGAGTTCCAATACAAAGACAGTGCCGTTGATGCAGAGCGCGATAAGTACGTGTTCCAGATGTTTGACAGTAAGAGGCAACGCGACCGAGTTTATGACGCGCTCCTAAAAGACCCCGATGTCATTACGAATACTGTCAATCGTATAGATGGTGACTTCAAAACGTCTGACTTCAACAACGCACCGTCTTCCTCGTTTGTGAAGCAGGTGCTTGATTCGTTGAGCGCAAACAAAATTGATAACACAGTACAAGCTGAAATCATGCGTCTATTCATTGATGCGCTCCCGGAGTCATCATTCGCTAAGTCCCTGCAAAGACGTAAGGGTACGCCCGGATATATGCAGGATTCGGTGTACGCCATGAAGAGTAAAGGCTTTGACCTCGCTCGGCAGGTAGAGAAGTTAAAGTACAACGCGCTTATTCAAAATATGGAAGTGCAACTCAACGAATTAGAACAACCAAAAGATAAGCAGTTTGAGTTCGATACCTTACGTGACGAGATTAAGGTACGAATGAAGTTCGCCAAGTACGGCGCAGATCAGAAGGGGGTTGAGCGATACGTACGTATGTTCAACCAACTCGCGTTTGTTGGCACAATCGGTTTCAACGTAGCCTCGGCTATGGTACAGACCGCACAAATACCGATGTTCGTCATGCCTATGCTTGGCGCACGATATGGATACCAAAAATCCTATGACGAACTGATGAACGCATCATCATTTGTTATGGGTGCACGTGGTAAGGGGGAGACCAAGCTCGACAAGATCGCGCTGGCTCATGGCTTGGATGCCTACTACGACATCACCGACAACGGTGACTTTGTAGTTAAGAAGGACGAAGACATACCAGAAGAACGTCTAAAGGAGTTAGAGCGTATTGCCCCAGTTGTACGGCTGGCGTCGGAACGTGGGCACCTCAACCGCTCGTTTATCTTTGATGCCTTGGGCCTACAAGAAGGTGGTAAGGCACGTAGAACTGACACGTTAGGACGCAAAGTCTCAGCGTTTATCGACTGGGGCACGGGGCTATCGGCGATGATGTTTAACCAGTCGGAGCGGTTTAACCGACAGGTGACAATGGTTGCATCGTACAACCTTGCGCTAGATCGTATCACTGCCGAAAATCCTAAGATGCCCGAAGCACAGCGACAGCAGATGGCGGCAGAAGAAGCTCTCTACGACACACAAGAATACAACGGTGGTTCTACCCTAGAGACTGCACCGCGTGTCGCACAAGAAAACATCGGGCGTGTAGCGATGATGTATAAGACCTACGGTCTGCGAATGTACTACACAATGCTCAAAACTGCTAAAGCGGCGTTGTCCAGAGAATCCGATCCCGCCATGCGTAAGATCGCTCGGAACCAACTAATCGGTATACACGGCTCGGCCCTGTTCTTTGCAGGGGTACACGGTATTCCGTTATACGGTGCGTTCCAGTTGATGGCGGACCTGCTTCTGTTTGATGATGACGAGGACGATACAAACGAGCGCGTACGTGCCTTTATGGGCGAAGGTTGGTACAAAGGTGCGTTTAACCAAGTTCTCGACACCGTAGGAATAGGTGCTGACGTGGCATCACGTGTACGCCTAACTGGTTTGCTGCTGCAAGAGAATAGATACAACCCCAACCCATCAGCGGAAGAGGCTATCGGATACTACATCGGTGGCCCTGCACTTAGTGTGGCGAAGCGGACGGGTCGCGGCATCATAGATTTATATAACGGCGAAACACAGCGCGGCATCGAAAGCATCATGCCCGTGGGCTTCTCTAACATGTATAAGTCAGTGGGTCGGTACCAACAGGACGGTGGTATATACACACGCCGTAACGATCCGATCTATGACGATATGACTGGTGGTGAGTTGTTTACACAGTTTATCGGGTTCGCTCCAGCAGAGTACATTCGTATTCAAGAAGAGAACCAACGCGTTAAGCGTATAGACCGTTCGATCAGTAAGCAACGATCTGACCTGACCAAGAAGTATTACGTTGCCGCACGGATGGGTGATTGGGATGCACTGGCAGATGTCAAACGTGACATGGCTAAGTTCAACAAGGCGCATCCGACCTTCAAGATCACAGGCGACAGCCTGAACAAGTCAATAAAACAACACATCAAAACAAGTGAGAATATGTACAATGGTGTCACCTTGTCCCCGGCAATGCGTAAAGTCGCAGAGGAACATCTTTATGGAGTGAGGAACGGGTTTATGCCACCCGTGAAATGATATGGCGAGCGTTTCGGAAGACACTAATCTAACTATTCCCCTAAAGAACATAATAGGGATGATTGTCGCCACGTCGATTGCAACAATGGCGTATTTCACAATGGAGTCTCGGCTTACAGCTTTAGAGCACAATTTTGAAATGACTAACGTGGAAATCAACGCCAACTCAGAGTTCCGTATTCTCTGGCCTCGTGGACAGCTTGGCGCTCTACCTGCCGATGCTCGACAGGACATGTTACTCGAAGGGTTAGAGCGTGACGTTACTGAGTTACGTGAAATTCAAGACAGGGTGCATGAGCTAACTATCAGGATTGGTACAATAGAAGCTCTTTACGCGCAGGGAAAAGAAGAGAGTAAAAAGTAACCCCCTCCGAAGAGGGGGTCAGGGAGAACGACAGACTGTCAGTGAGGGTGGACCACATCTGTCTGTACAACTGTATCACAGCGTTCTCCAAAATCGTACCCCTAAATTGCCATCCTCAATACGTAATCGGTGCTCCGCCGACCACTGCTTATCGGACATTATCTTGTTTACCTGCTTTATTGCACTGTCAGTGTTTATGCAGGGTACAAAGATGGACGTGCCTACAGCCATGCGTTCCCAGTTGACTTCTATAGCCACGCCATCAGGGGATAAATCATAAGTTCTCAATACCTTCATTCTCTGGGTCCGCATCGAATTTCATAACAATCGTGTCAGCAGGGGGTAGCTGTAAGTTCGTGCCTTTAGTTAGCTGTTTCTTTAGACGCTTGCCATCGCACTTACTCATTATCTCGCTAACCAAATGTGCGTAGTTAATCTGCAACTCACCACACCATTCCTTGAGAGGTTTTGGTTTGACATAGAATAGCTTTGTGTCAGTTTCATACCGTGCGACCAATCGACCCCGTGCAATCTGCTCGGGTATCACATGGTCATCAAGACCGTTACCATGTGAGCCTCGGTTATCCACAGTGCTCTTGATCTGCAAGATATAGCTAATGTTCTCGGCAAAGAAGTCACCAAGCACGTCAGTTACTGACCCTGCCATCTCACTCAGGCCACGCTTGTTCTGCGCTATCAAGTCAGTAGTCGCCCACTTAAATACCCTCTGCACATCGAAGTCATGCAACCCAACCTTTTTTGCGATCAGCAACCCTGCTATCGTGGCAGTGATTGTGTCAGACCAAAACCTGTTTTCAGACGTTAGCTGAGCCTTGTCGTCAACAGCACGTTGTACCTTCTTGATAATGGCACGGGTCTCTTCCACATTGTTCATCACCCACTGTATGAACATCACCCCTACATGACCGTAGTTGCCGAATACATTAGCCTTAAACGTATCTTGTAGTTCTTTATCCTTAACTTCATCGAACATACGCTCAACGCGACACTCAAGTATCCGTTGCGCTTCCGCTTTCGGCATGGCTTTGCCACGACTTACCGTCTCGATAACTGAAGCGTTTGCCGTGTATTGCATTAACAGGTTCCACCCCCTGCCTTGGTGCCGTTCCACGTTTGCACTCGCAGTCATACGACCTCGCTGTCTGCCCGAAGTACCTTGATAAATCAGATCAGACATTTGACGTGGGGTCAGGTTTGTCACCTCGTCGATCCCCGTGGGTAGACTGTGCATCACCTCGGCACGGTTCATCTTGAAGGCAACGGTGTCGGACTTATCCAAAACAAGTTTCTCTGGGTCTCCCCAGATACCTGCCGCAACGTACATCATCATGGTTTTACCCGTGCCAGATTCGTTGTTTATGAACGCTACCGCCCCACAGTTTTCGTTTAAGAACTCCATTAGTGGGCTACCGAAACCCATGCCGAACGCGAATTGTTGCAATGCGAACTTCTCGTCAGCCCACAATGATAGGTTCTCACGCCACGTCTCGTATGTACCTTTCGGTTCAAAATGTGGAAAGAACCCCACCGTCTGGTTGGCAGGTGGATTGAACTCTACGCAATCAGGTTTTACTTTCTGGTTGCCTAGTATGAACGTATCAAACTTGTCGTTTGCCCAACCGAACTGGACGTGGGCAGTGTCCGCTGTACTGGTGGCCTGCAACTCATCCACCCAACTTAGTGTATAAGACATCAAATCATCCATCTTCTTAACTGCTACGCCTTGCGATGACAGCTTCTTACGAAACTCCTCGCTCGACGTTACTGAACTCATCGGCAGTGTGAACTCTTGCACCCCATCCCTCGGCAGGTGCAGTCGCATGACTAGCGACTCACCCAGCTCGGGGTCCTTGATTCGTTTAACAACGTATAAGTCGTTATGGTATATTCGCTTCTCATCCACATCGCCGTCTTCATTGGTGGTACGTACATACACACCACCGTTTGACCCACGCACGTAGGGTGGTGGGTACTTAGGAATCACATGCTCGGGTTCGATTTCTTCGGCAACGTAGTTACCTTCATCGTCTACTTCCGCTTCACGTAATCTTCGCCCCAACAATATCGGGGATTTAATCTTGCCCCACATAGGGCAGTTAACACATACATCAGGATTGTACTCATCAAACCGTGCGCAGGTATAAGGGCCTTTGATCTGGTCTACCTTCTTCTGCGTTTCCTCGGGATCGTACTCAGGGTGATTGTTCGACATCAGGTGCACAGCTTTGGCACCGTCAGTACAAAACTTCGCAATAGATAACCCTGCTCTCCACAGTGGCTCACTCATAGTTTCTTGGTTCTTAACTATGGACGCCACCTGCTCACAACCTTCCCCACGTTGTGTCTTAATAAGTATGTCTTTGAACACACTTTCTTGGTTGCCCATCAGGTTCTGCATGGTCGCGCTTAGATCGCGTGGCACATGTTTCGCGGGAA
>Ga0222719_10005554_pt1 | contig 10841 bp, 12 predicted proteins | sample C33_34DmetaG_FD_165039 | JGI IMG/M metagenome (GOLD analysis project Ga0222719, IMG submission 165039) | Estuarine water microbial communities from San Francisco Bay, California, United States - C33_34D | ecosystem: Environmental > Aquatic > Marine > Unclassified | place: USA: California...
TGCTAACTGACGAAGTTATAGCGCAAAATCTTGTGCAGCAAGCAGAACAGATGAAAGCACAAATGGCTACACTGGAAGCAGAAGCAGCTCGCTTGATGGAAGAAGCACAATCGCTTAATCCAGCACTAAAGCCAAAAGCAAAGCGTGGACGTAAACCTGCAGCAAAGGCAACAGCGTAAAATAATACAATGTCAGGAAAAAACTGGTTACTACACATACCAAGATTTCCTGACAATTTGTCTTGGACTGTTCTAGAGCTTAAAAATATATTTGACAACAATAATTCAAGTTGTAGAATAATCGATCTCAATCATAAAATATATAAAAAGTTTTTTAATACAAAACACTGGGAAAATATTGACGATTTTGGAATTATGAATAAAGGATCTATACCTTTATTTCTTATTGTTAGACTTGTTATTAAAGAACTTTCGTCTGTACAAAAGACAGATAAAGTTTTTATAACTGTGTTTAGCACTGAAAGCCGAAGTTGGTGCGAACTGTTTTGTAGTATAATTAAAAAATACATAGGATGTAGAATTTACATCGGCGGAAACGGCGTTTATGCACCTGGCGAAGGTGAAGATACGAGCGAATGGGCAGATTATTTACTAAATTATAAACTAGTAGATGCTGTATTTTTAAATCAAGCAGACGAAACTTTACCTGAAGCTATTAAAAATGACTTCAATATATCGGGAAAAATTTTTAAAAGGACTGAGAAATTTCCTAAACTTGGATTTTTACCCCCCGAGTTAGTAATAGATCCGATTGAAGAACAAAGAGTTTATGACAGTGCTTACATAAGAGAAGATTTAGATCATCCGGCATTGCAAGGAGGATTGCTAGATATCGAATGGGCACCTAAAATTCATTTTACACTCGGTTGTGTTAAACGGTGTACATTTTGCGATATTCCTATTTTGCAACCTTGGGTAATGCGTGATGTTCAAGAAGTGCTAGATGAATTTAGACACTATGTAACAACTACAGGAAAAAGATACTTTTTCCTAGGTGATAGTACAATTAACGGGAGTACTAGTGCATGGTTAAAACTACTCGAAGGAATGTATAAACTACAACAAGAGATTGGCCCAATATATTGGAATAGTCAGATTGCTGTTAAGCCTGCAAATAGGTCAAGCGAAGAACAGTTTGAATTAATGGGCAAGACAAACTTCCATGCAAGTCCAGGAATGGATCACTGTAGCGACCGTGTGCTATATGATATGAAAAAAAATTATACATGGGAAGATGTATTATATTATATAGATATGTTTAGTAAACACGATGTATGGGTGAGAGATTGTCTATGGATTGTTGGATATCCCACAGAAACAGAACAGGACTACTTAGAATATAATAAATTGATTAATCGTATGGAAAGTGCAAAGCATACTTTTGTCAGTCAGGTTGTGAATGTTTGTTATATTAATAGAAATAGTCCGTTGGCAAATCTAGTAGACATAGATTGGAATGATCCTAACAAATGGTCTAGCGGAACACTGACATCGGAAATCAGATTAGAGAGAAAACGGTTATTAGATAATGAGTTCACAAGACTCGGAAAACTTAAATATAAACTCAACGACACTTATAAGAGAGCTCTGAGATGATGTTGACTTTTGCAAGTGAGTTAACTCCTCAAGTTGAAATAACAATAAACAAACAGATTCTTTTCAAAGGGTTTGCAGAAAATAAATTAAATATAGACTGCAACAATCAAAAAGGCAAACTAAAAGTAACTATGTTTGATAAAGATCCTAATAATCAGCCCGCTGGGCTAGATAAACATATTAGGCTAACGAGTATAACATTTAACGATTTGTTTATAGACGAAAATGAAATCTATAGATTATACGATCCTCAAGTAAAAGGTGAAAAAACTCTATACCTCGGATTTAATAACCCAGATAGATTAGAACTAACAATAGAACATCCATACAATAAATTGATAAAAAGACTTGCTCTTTTGAGCGAAAGGTAATATAATAATGACTATGAAAGTGAAACTAGTAAGTTACAGCAAACCGGCTGCAGATTACGAAGAAGAAGGGATCGACGATGTGCAAGAACTAATTGCATATTGTGCCCGTGTTAGTAATCCCAGCAATCAAATGAATACAGAAACTAGCGAAAAACTCATTCGCTATTTGGTTAAGCATGCACATTGGTCACCACTAGAAATGGTTAGTGCTTGTTTAGAAATTGAAACTACTCGCGATATTGCACATCAAATTGTGCGTCATCGTAGTTTCAGTTTTCAAGAGTTCAGTCAGCGTTATGCTAATCCTGTAGAGGACTTGGCTTTTGCAAGTCGCGAAGCAAGACTACAGGATACAAAGAATCGTCAAAACAGCATCGAACTTGATCTGGAAAATGACGAAGAAGATCAAAAGCTAGATCAAATGTGGCGAGCAAAACAGGATGCAGTTATTATGGCTGCAGACAAGGCTTACCGCTGGGCTATTGAAAACGGCATTGCAAAAGAACAAGCAAGAGCGGTTTTGCCTGAGGGACTAACAAAGACCCGTTTGTATATGAACGGTACACTACGCAGTTGGGTTCATTATATTGAATTGCGTAGTGCGCATGGCACACAAAAAGAGCATATGGAAATTGCTAAAGAATGTGCTAAAGTTATCGCAGAAATCTTTCCACTCGCAGAAACTCTTTAAGGAGTAACACAATGGGCGCACGCCATCCTCAAGAAACTATTGCACAACTTGGTGCAGACAAGATCTATTTTATCCTAGCAGCACGCCATTTAATCAGACAGGGTGTTGCTAAATCACCCGGTGATGCTATTCGTTATATGGAAAAAAATAACAGTGACGTTGATGCTATTATTGAAGAACTAGTAGTAAGCAAGCAAGTAAAAATTGCTGTAGAAGAACCAGAAACAGTAGATGAATGATCAAACTAAGTGATTTTGCAGCTATCAATATTTCGGAAATAGTTGCACCAACCTTAGATACAAATAGTTATATTTTAGGACCTAGTGTAGCAAAGTTTGAACAGGCTTTTGCAGAATACACTGGGTCCGAAGCGTGTGCGGCTACTGCTAACTGTACTGATAGTTTGCGTATGTGTTTACAAGCATTAGGTATTGGTCCAGGCAGTCGAGTTGCTGTTCCTAGTTTTACTTGGTTAAGTACAGCAGAAGTTGTAAAGCAGTTATATGCGCAGCCTGTATTTGTCGATATCGACGATACACTGTGCATGGACACAGAGCATTTGTTGTCAGTTGTAGATAGCGTAGACGCTATTATCTATGTAAACTTATTTGGAAATGTTGCAGACATCGACGGTATTTTAAGGGTAGCAGATGCTACACCAGTTATCGAAGATAACGCACAAGCAACTGGCGCATTATACAAAAACAATCTATTAGGTAATACAGGTGTTATTAGTTGTTATAGTTTTTATCCTACTAAAAATTTAGCAACGCTGGGAGATGCAGGCTGTGTTACCGGACCTAAAGACTTTGTTGATAACATAAAACATTTAAGGAATCACGGGCAAGGCAACATTAAATTTCGTGCTGGTACAGTTGGATGGAATAGTAGAATGGATAGTATTCATGCTGATATATTACTACATGAATTGCCTAAACTAGATAGCAGAAATAGTAGACGTAGAGAAATAGCAGAATACTATAAAGCAAATATTAACTTGCCGACACAAAAAATTAACGCAGACTGTGTTCCAGTATATCATCAATATGCACTCGTTACAAACCAAATTAAAGAACTAGAAGGTATTCAAACACGTTCGTATTACAATACACCAATACACAAATTAAATGCATACAACACAGGACAAACATTGCCTGTAACAGAATACTACAGTAAAAATAATATATGTATTCCAGTGCATCCATTTTTAACAGACGAACAAGTAGAATATATTGTAAAGCGAGTAAATGAATGCGTATAGCGGTTATAGGCACAGGCAGATGGGGCACTAATATTGCAAACACTGTTGAACAAAAATATGACTGTGTTCGCATTGATCTAGGCGACAGTATTGACTACAACTATGATGCAGCAATTATCGCTACGCCTGCTCCCACACATCACTTTTTAGCAAACGAACATCTTGCTAAAAGTATTCCTGTGTTGATTGAAAAGCCTGTTAGTGTGCATAACGAAACTGTTCAGCATATTTGCGATATTGCAGAAAAAAATAATACAGTATGTCAAGCAGGGCATATACTATGCTTTACTCCTAATACACAATGGATTAAAAACAATTATCCACTAAACACACTTCGTATGTTTGAAAGCCGCAGATTAAATTGGGGAACTATTCCACAAGGCGATGTTGATCTAGCATTGCATTTAGGTGTTCATGATCTAGGACTAATAGACTATCTTAAAGGCGAAGAGATTAAAAGTGTGCAGAGATTTGGGGAAAGCACAACAGAATGCATTAACTCAGATTACACTATTTGGAAGATTGATTATAGTTCATTCAGTGCAATGTTACACGCAGGTTGGCATTATCCACAGAAGTGTCGTAGTATTACACTTATAGGCGAAACACAAAGCGTATTTGCAGATGATAATACAGACACAGTTGATGTTTATGAGGGCAAGTATCTCAATAGTTTAACTACAGATAAGCAAGAAACTATTACACACAATGAAGAATTGACACCGCTTGCAAAACAAATTGATAACTTTGTGTTTAGCATTATGACCAATAACTTGGAAAGCATTAATGGCATTAGCCATATACGCAGAGTATATAATAACTTGGAGAAACTACGAAATGTATAAACGCATACTTGCTGTTGGTGCGCACCCAGATGATGTTGAACTTGGCTGCGCTGGAACACTGCTAAAATTTAAAGCACAAGGCGCAGAAGTAGATATTGTTGTTGCCAGAGATGACAATGCTCCTCGTCCTAGTGTTCGCAGAGACAGAGCACAAATGCAAAAAGAATATCAAGACAGTGAAAAGGTTCTTGGTATTCCGTTTCATATTATGAAAAATCCATATGACGAGACTGGCAGACCTAGACTAGAATGGAACAATGCCAGTATTACACAAATGGACGAAGTAGTAAATGCCAAAGATTATGATCTAATTATTACACACAGCAAAGGTGACCATCACAACGATCATCAAAATACATTTAATATTGTGAATAGTAGTTTACGCAGATACAGAGGTGAGTTTTGGTGCATGGAAGGCGGACCGTATAGTAACAAAAATAAAATTTTTAATCCCACAGTGTTTGTTGACATTTCAGACTTGATTGAAACAAAGTTAGATAGTATAATGTGTTATACAAGTTACTTCGACGAGACACTATTGCATAACATCCGCGGACTAGCAGCATATCGTGGACAGATGTTAGGCGTGCAATATGCAGAAGCATTTGAACTACAGTACAGGAACATACGATGAAAAGAATTCTTATTTTAGGTGGTCACGGTTTTATCGGCAGTCACACTGCTAATATTCTTAAAAAGCAAGGACACACAATTGGTGTAGTTGATTGTTATCACAAATACTACACTTTTCCGCAAGAGGAATATGATTGTGTGCTTAAACAACGACAGGATCTTTGTGCAGCAGACGAAGTTTTTCCTGGACAAATTGAAGATCCGGTGTTTATGGAAAACACTTTTAAAGCATTCGATCCCGACATTGTAATCCATGTTGCCACATATCCAAACGCATATATGGTTAAGCGTAATGTTATTGATGCAACAGGAAATATGATTACTGCCACTGCAGTGACACTGGATCTCTGTGTTGAATATAATGTAGAACGAATTGTTTTTGCAAGTTCAAGTATGGTATACGGAGACTTTATTAACACTGCGCCTGTTGAAACAGATAGAACAAATCCTCTTACACTGTACGGTAGTTATAAACTACAAGGTGAAAAAATGTGTCAAATTTGGCAGCGTGAAAAAGGTTTGGAATATGCAATCCTGCGTCCAAGTGCGTTGTACGGTACAAGAGATATGATCGTGCGTGTTATTAGTAAACTAGCAGAAGCAGCATTGACAACAGGCGAGCTCCGTGTGCAAGGGCCGGATAATAAACTAGACTTTAGTTGGGTAGAAGATGTTGCAAGTGCTTTTGCTACAGCAGCATTAGATAAAAACTGTGCTAACGAGATCTTTAATTGTACTCGAGGACAAGGTCGCACTATTATGGAAGCAGCAGAAATGGTGCAATCAAGACTGGGAGGCACCATTACTACACTGCCACATGATGACTTTTATCCAAACAGAGATACACTTACCAGTGACAAACTAAAGAACAGCACAAACTGGAATCCAATGATGGATATTGATAAAGGTATTCCACAATATTTAGACTGGCTATTAGAACAACCTTATATTAAAAAAATGCCGCGTTATGGTCAAGTCGTTTAACTTAGATAGGCACTGGCAAGATGTTGGAGCACAAGTTACTGACCTTGCTAACCAGCATTTAAGCAACGGCACATGTCAGCGTGGCGAACTTACACAACAACTAGAACAAAAACTTGCCACAGTTACAGGAAAGCGTTTCTGTAAAACATATGGTAGTGGTACTGCAGCACTTGCACAAGGATTGCGCAACCTCAGATTACCTCCTCTAACAGAAGTACTAGTGCCTGCTTACACATTCTTAGCAAGTGCAAGTGCAGTAAGTCTTGCAGGATTGCGACCTGTGTTTGTTGATGTAGATGAATTTTATCACATTGACCTCAATGATGCAGCAAGTAAAATATCTAATAATACACGAGTGTTATTATATGTTACACTATTAGGCAGTCCAGCAAGAGCAGATATTGGAGAATGGTGCGCTAACAAAGGGTTATTGTTAGTGGAAGATGCAGCACAAAGTTTAGGAGCAACACTAAGCGGTGCAGCATTTAGCATGCTTAGTTTTAGTCCCACTAAACCTTGTACAAGTTTTGGCAGCGGTGGCGCAATAGTGACGGATTGTATTGGCATTGCTCGCAATGCTGAACTAGGCAGACTTCACGGCAAAACAAAAAATGATGATGTTACAGAAATACTAAGTGTCAACAGTGTGATGAGTACACACGAAGTTGCTAGTGTGCTAATAAACTTAGATCTATTAGAAGAACATGCACTAAGGCGCAGAGCAATTGCCTATGAATATATTAGAGAACTAGTTGGCACAGTAGAGTTTGCAAAGTATCGCAAAGGTACTACTTACAGCAAGTTTGTAATACAGCATCCCAACAGAGATGCAATGCCCGGCACTGTGCATTATGGATTATTGCCTCCCCAAGAAGCAATTTATAATCAAGAGTTACCAGAAAACTGTGCAAGATTGCAATCAATCAGCAAGACATTACCTAACTGTGCTTACATGACAGATGCAGAAGTTGAATCAATTATAAAGGCGGTCAAAGCGGTTGCGTAGCCAACGCCAATCATTAATCTGTTTTAGATCCATGCCGCTATCAGCAAATGCTACTCCATCATTTGCTCCACGCAATACCCATTCACTGTAATCGCCATGAGCGTGTGTACACCACACATTAAGTCTATGCTGTGTTTCAATGTCAACTTGATCTCTAATACAACGACTTTGTAATTTTGTGCATTCTCTAAATGCAGTACGCCAAGCACGATATTCATCTTCTGCAAAATGTGCAAATGCACTAAGTTCAGGAACTACTTGTATAGGGAAACTTGTAGTAAAGTCTACTCCAAATTCATCCTCGTCAGCGTTTAATAATAGATCACAGTTGTAAAGTATTACACCCATTGTTCCATATTCTAAATCATTGCTCATATTACGAGCATTGAATATATAATGACTAGGTACTCGCAATCTATCAGGTAAAAAGTCAAACTCGAAATCTGGATTAATCTGTGTTTTAGCAAACACTGCAAAGTAATGATCTGTTTCACTAATACGAGCAGCCTCACGAAGTGCATTAAGTTGTCCATCTATACCATGTAATCTTTTTGCTCGCGGATGCTGTTTTTTTAGTATATCCCAGTTTAAATCGGCGTTTTTTTCGTCATATGAAATGAACACTATATCTTGTGGTTTTTCATCCACATTCCAGTCGGTATGACGCAATATGTATGGGTAGTCATAGTACTGTGTCCGAAAATGCTGTTTACAGTCGCGTGGCACCAAGAGTACACTACCGTTTGTGCCAAAGGCGTGTAAATTGCGTTTTTCCCATAAATTAGGGCAAAACTCAAAACGTGCATCACTATAATGCACCCATTCATAAATATCACCTAGCGTAGTGCGAGGCACACCATCACTGTGCCAGTTAATGTGTTCGTACCACCCCAATACCTTAAGGCCCTCTGCTTGACGCTTAAACGCTGCTACAGGTACTAGGAAAGTATCGCCGAACTGACAATCACCGCTTGCCCAACAATGGATTTGTGTTGCTTCCCAAGGCACAGGTTGCCAAGTAAAATCAAAATCCGTATAATCGCACAGGTCACTAACAACCCATACATATTCTGTACGGGCCTTTTCAACTATGCGTTTAATAGTTGCTAGGTGCGTGTTATTATATCGTGTGTATTTTGTGTGTGCAGGCAGTGTAGTTTCACCGCCCATTTGCATACAGTAAATGTCAAACATTATTTTACTATTTCTAAATATCTATCGTAAAGTTTATAAGGCAAAATTTCATCCGGATCTATACTAGTTGCCATATCAACAATTGTTTTAAAATGTATATCATCAACATCATTTAAATAGTTTGTTTTATCTACTATTTCTTTTTTATTCGAATGAGTTCCACTAATCTTAAATTTAAGATCATTAAGATAGTCCCAATCATATAGTTTACTAAACGGCACAACATAATCAAATATGTTATGATCAATATTTTTACAAAGAGTTAGTTCATAATGTATTGCTCTATATAACTTATCAAATGTATGCTCTTCCAATAAATTACTAAATGAACTATCTTGTACTACTATGTTTTTTTTATAAAAAAGATACAACCACCTGTCTAGTTTTTTTCTATCTAAATCAATAAAAATACTAAGATATTGTGTTTGGTTAAATCTTTCTTGGATAAAACAGTTATCATGAATATAATGCTTACTAAGATCTTTATGCATATATCGGACAATGTCATTATTTTCTATACCTAGTTGCCATGCATGAATATATGTTGCATTATGAAATTCAAAAGCAGATTCGCTAATAGAGTCAGTTAAAAAAGAATTTAAAAAATTTCCCCTGGCACCAGGAGAAAATACTAGCAGTAGATCTTTCATTAATCCCAGCCTAACGCAAACTTAGTTTCTTCTGGAATCATATCCATACTAAATGGTGGATCCCAAACAAGTTCTCGTTCCACAGTTGCGACACCGTCAACACCTTTTACTGCATCAGTAATGTCCTGGCAGATTTGATCTGCAAACGGACACATCATACTTGTTAGTGTGTGCTGTACATGTACATGATCACCTTTAACGTCAAGGTTATATATTAATCCAAGATCATAAACATTAATGCTTATCTCAGGATCATATACTTCGCGTAATGCAGCAATTACTTGTTCTTCTAACTGCATACCTTAACACCATAACGTTCTTCAAATCTATCTGCGTCAGCACGATTGTTTACCATTGGTTCGCCTTTGATATTTAGACTTGTGTTCAGTAGCAGAGGACAGCCTGTCATAAAGTACCACTTCTCAAGCAACGCTCTTACACCTGGATGATCGTTCTTGCCCACTGTTTGCACACGAGCAGTTCCATCAGCATGACAAATAGCAGGATATAGTTCTGGATTCTTTACATAGTAAACACCCTGCATATATGGATTAGTGCCGCCATGCATGTTAAAAATATCCTCAGCATGTTCTTCTAATACCATTGGCGCAAAAGGACGGAACTTTTGGCGGCGCTTTATTTCATTTACTCTATCTTTAATATCTTCACCTCTGGGATCTGCAAGCAAACTGCGAGTGCCCAATGCTCTTGGTCCAAACTCTGCACGACCTGTTGCTACACCCACGATCTTTTTGCTCATTAGTTCGCCAATAACTGCGTCAACAGGATACTCGCCGCCCATGTCATGTCCCAGGTAAGGACCGTTCCATTGTAGTTTCTTACCATACATCAATGCTGCAGCACCTAAACTTGAACCACAATCTCCTGGGTTAGGCATTATCCACAAGTTGCGACAGTATCCACTGAGCATACTGTTTGCTACACAGTTAAGTGCAACGCCGCCCATGAACACTACATTGTCTGCAAATGTACAATGCTTTTGAAATAGGTTGCGTAGCAGTTGTTCTGTAACTCGTTGTGCACCTGCTGCAACATCATATTCATTTAAGCCTGTGCCTGCAAAATGATCCTCATCAATGCCTGTGTGCAAGTTATCTTTAAATGTTATCCTTCTATCATCTTCAACTAGTTTTAGATTTTCCTGGTATGCAGTTACATAACTTTTGCCATATGCTGCCATGCCCATTAAAATGTATTCATCTTCCATGGGCTTTAAGCCAACATACTTGGTTACTGCACTGTAGTAGAGTCCGATACTGTGAGGATACTGCTGACTCCAGATCTTTTTATAACATGCAATGCCTTTGCCAAGTCGCTGTGGCTCATACCAAGCCTCCCATACACTTATGGTATCCCATTCACCAATAGCATCTACTACAAAAACTTTTGCTTTGTCGAAAGGACTAGTCTGAAAACCTGCTGCAGCGTGGCACTGATGATGTCCATAACTTGTGATAGGTGCCCAAAGACGATGACGCCGTGCAATGCGTTGGGGTGTTGTGCTAAAGTCCAGTGCTTTGCGCCATTCGCCACTGTATAACTGTCGTGTGCGTTTGAGCCAATGGTTTA
>Ga0222719_10005555_pt1 | contig 10840 bp, 14 predicted proteins | sample C33_34DmetaG_FD_165039 | JGI IMG/M metagenome (GOLD analysis project Ga0222719, IMG submission 165039) | Estuarine water microbial communities from San Francisco Bay, California, United States - C33_34D | ecosystem: Environmental > Aquatic > Marine > Unclassified | place: USA: California...
GCTTTGTTATTATATGTTTAATATAACACAAATTTATAATAAGTCAACCAAAATATACATTATACAATACACCAATTACCACTGCACATATCACACAGTTTAGTAGATGTAATGCTATGTAATCTGTAGGTTTCATTTTCTATAAGTTCCGTCTCTGTTGAAATATAATGCATTGAATGCACAATAGTAAATGCTGGAAAAACGTCCGTACTTTGGTGCCTGTTGTCTGTACCACCATAACCAATCTTTCAACACTGTTCTGATCATGTTCTACGTATGTCAACTGTTAAACAGTGCATGCCACCATCCCAGAAACTTCTTGTGCGAAACGGAATCCAATGAACTTGTATATTGTGTTTGGCTAGTTCATGTTCTATGTTTTCGTTAGTACCTAACATTATAACATTTTGTTCGTCCACGACCAAACAGTTTAATTCAAAATAGGTTTCGGTATAATCACCTACCCAATTTAATGCGTGTTGTTCGATGTGTTTTCCAAAACTTTTGTTATTGTTTATGTTAGCATCTGGAAGCCACCATTTTCCGTTTTGATACATGCCTTTTTTACGTTTTGTGTGTTTCCAAAACTCTGGTTTACTAAGATCGATCTTTGTCCATCCTGGAAAGGTTTCATCGTAACTAGGAAAATAATTGCTTGCAATTAATAGTCCTGGTTTAAGAATAGCAAAGCATCCATCCATGTGTCCACCATTGTTTATAACGGTCACATTGTAATCTGTCAGAAAATCATCCGTCATTCGTTCACCGTGCGGAGTATCAATGATAAGGTCTTTGTTCATTCTTACAACATTTGCACCACACAGATCTCTATTATCAGTGAGAATAACACTGCATTCAGCATCAAGTTTATATTCTTCTAATACTGGTTCCCAGGCTTTTGTGTGCCACATATGGGCAATTAATTTATTGCCAAGTGTAACAAATTGATCCCTTGGTGTAATTTGAGGCTTAATCAGTTGCCCTGTGTCTTCTTCTATAAATGAATCAATGTTGTCATAGGTTGGTCTGCGAACACGCACTCCGAAAGATTCGATAGTAGTTTGTATTATGTCTAGGTCTTCTTTAGTAATTTCAGTAATAGTACGAAATACATCTCGAACTGGTGTTGGTAAATGATCGTACCAATCAGTTGGATAGACATCCCCAAGCCATACTTCTTTCAAAGAACTCCAGCTATTACTACTGTTAATAATCATCGATATAATCCAATGTACGTACTCTCAGATGATGCATTTTATTGGACTAGTAATCTTCCGCACATGAACTACTAATTTACTAAGGAAATGTTATAAAAAAGATAGCATGTAGTTTGGTTTTGAGTTTTGGATCAAAACTACTGCTGGTATGAAAATAATTTCTTGTCCAATAAAATGCATCACCAATTGTCCATTTGTGTACTCGATCTACACTAAAATCTCTAAGCATGTTTTGATCTGGAATGTGTTTTAAGTGTGAATTATAAAACTCTGTAGTAATTGCATTTTCTTGTTTATTTTGTATTCTAGGATCATTGTGACTAATAAAACCGTTGGCAGAAGAATCTTCATTTGGTCCAGCAATTTGAATTAGTGGCAAGTTGTCAGGCATATATTGTTCAAAAATAATAGTACTTGATTCAGCTTCAACTGGTGTTATTCTCAAAGGAATTAGTATAGTAATACCTAATTTATGACTCTTATCTTCGTGACCTTGCCATGCATCTGTGTGTAGGTTAGTTGGTGTATGCCATTCAGTGAATGTACTTGCACTGACATGACCACCAGGAAAATGTTTTTCTATCTTTGGCTGAAATACACTTTTTAAATAAGGAGTTTCTGGCAAATCATAATGCATTAACTTTCTGCGATTTCTATGACTACTGTACTCTGGTGCATATGGAAGAGCATCGTAATACTCAACTATCTCTTCAGTCTCGTCAGCAGTTAAAAAGTTATTGATTATCCAGTCCATATTAATCTCCTAAGATAAAAATTCACGTTTAAAATCTTCGTCAGTTTGTCCTTGTGTGCTGCTCTGGATAGGTACACTGCTGAACATCTCTTGTTCAATGTATTCCATTATCCAAGCAACAGGATTCTTTGGCAAATTCAAACACCAAACTCCGTTATACCCAAGATAACAGTTGTCATATATTATATTTGGAGCGTCTCCGTACTTCCAATTCGGGTAAAATTCGCTACAACTGTATAACAAATTTCTATGTAATTGTATATTGTTGATACTTATACTGTCTACTTCTATGGCTATATCTTCTCCACTGGGAATAAAAGTTGGATCTTTACCCCAGTGTTCGATGGTTAACGTATTAATGTCATTGAGTAATACTTTAAATTCTAAAGATAAAGATTCCTTATCGAGGTTCTCTACCTCATGCAATAGTTTTTTGTTGAGACGGATTTTTAGATTGGGTCCTTGATTCTGTGACATCCGTGATTTTAGATTGACTTTTACTCTCATTCTTAAATGACTCCCATCTTTTTTTGAGTATTTCTATTTCTTGATTGTTTGTTGGACTTATAAATCCTAACTTTTGTGCATGTTCCATAATGACAATTCTACGTCTAATACGTTCTTTGAATGTCAAACTTGGATTTAATTTGTATTGCCAATTGAAGAAATCCAATCTTCCTTCACTGTCTTTTTCAATTATAACATTTGGATCTCTTCCTAACGGAGTATTAGGTTGGATATGCTGGGTACCTCCTAGTACTGCTTCAATAATTGTGCCATCATCAACATAAGGTTTATAACGACTTAACATATCTATTGTGTCTTGAAAGTCCTGTTGTGTTTCAGTTGGATATCCTATAATAAGCAGTAGTATGGCTTTAATTCCTGCTTTGCTTAATCTTTCCATTAGCATGTCTACGTCACGATTTGTAAACTTTTTACCCATGTGCCACCGCACTGCTTCACTGCCGCTTTCAATACCTGTTTCAAGTATTTTGAACCCGGCTGCACTTATTAAATCATAGTATTCTTGACTTTCGCTATCTCCGTTACGAGTAATGTATTGTCCTGTAATAGTAAAGTCTGCATCTTTTTCTTTTCTGTAGTCGGCTAATATTTGTACAAGTTCTCTAAAGTTTTTTTGATTTCCATTTATTAAACTATCTGTAAAATGAAAACGTTGTACATTGTAACGTTCATATTGACCTATAACCTCATCAGCAATATTTCTTGCACTGCGAGTTTTATACTTAGGCCACAAACTCGGAATATCACAAAAACTACATCTTCGAACACAACCTCGAGAACCAACAATAGGTAGTGTTAGTATTTCATCACTTCTGTACCAGGCATTTCCGTAGCCCTGCCATAAGGATTTACTGTCAGATTCTGATTGGTTGTTGCGTTCTTTTATTGCTTTGTAATCATCTAAATTGTAATCTGAAAAATCAGCATATGGCCAAGCGTCAAGATCTTCAAGTCTATCAAATGTTTCGTTATATGTATTTTGTAACAGTTCAATTATACTTCTTTCACCATCGCCAGATATAATAGCATCACACAATCCGAGATCTTTATATTGAGAACCAACATTGTTTAAGTCTCCGCTGATGCCAGCACCACCTAATACAATTCTTACTTCACTATTCTTTTTACGTATTGCTAGGCACAACATTTTTGTAAGCCTATGACTTTCAAAAGTGAATACACTGATACCTATCCATTTAGGAGAATATGCTAAAATTTGATCAGCCCATTGTTGTGTTTCTTGCCGAATAATGTTGTATGCTTCAGGATCATCTGTTTCTAACACCATCCAACGATCGAGTCTATCCCACAAGTTAGTAGCAAAGTATTTGTGATGAAATTGTACGACAAAATCAATTGTGGTTGCAGAGAACCCTGCCTTTTCAACACTTGCTTTTAGTAGAGCAGGTGCTGCAGGAGGATAATATATGCTCATTCTTGGTATACTACATATTACAATATCGGTCATACTGTATTTACGATTTAATATGGTATGGATGTAAATAAAGTTTAAAGTTAACTTATGTATTTGTAGGATGGTCTGATAAGTTCAATCATTAAATCCACCATACATTAATTTGTCCAATCTTCTTAGCAACCTGCTCTCGAAACATGTTGTTTTTGGATTCAAGCATTATATGCAACAAGCTACTACGCAAAGGTTCTTGACTTTTCCTTATTTGTGCAAAGCATTGTTGCAAAAAAGGATTTGACATCAAAAGGTTAAGATTATCTTGCAATCGATGCTCATTGTGTGTTACTAGGTTTTTAATTTTTTTTTTTGAAAATTTGAATAGGTGCAGATTACGTTCCAATGATTGCTTACATCTTTCATAAGGGTCTTCTAAGGTTTCATAACTATGATCTATTATATCATCAAACACATCAAATCCTAAATCACGTAGTGCAATTGCATTTTTCCATCCTCCAAACCAAATTGGCAAAGTACCTCCCATTAAAGCCATAAAAGTTTTTTCAGTGAGCAAAGCCTCTTTTTCATAATAGCATGGTTCGGTAATTATGCTGATACAACTTGGTTCAAATACTTTTTGTTTTAATAATTTATTGTATGTTTCGGCGTTCTTAAAGTTACCATTTTCGATACTTTGTCCAAGTTGTACTTCAGGACCAAATCGAAAATCCGTAACTGGTATATCGTTTACGTTATTGTATCGCCAGGCTAAGCTATAGGTATAGTTTTTGAGATTTAAACGTTTGATTTCTTTGAGCAATAGTTTTCTATGAATTCTCAATTTGTTTATTGCAAAATTAAAAGTTGCGGTCTTGTCTTTCCAATTGGTTTCTATATTCTGCTCTATAAACTCTTGGCATTCGCTTGCTAAGAATATAGGGAAATAAACTAGATTGTATTCTGACAATACATCATCATGGAGTGTATGATCAAATATCAAAGTGTGTGATTTAGGATCACAGGTGCTGGTGTCTAAGAGTTTTTGTACATGAAAACACTGATCGTCTTCATCAAAACAATGATCGTCGATCCAAATGATTTCTGGTTTAGACAGTATTTCACCACTGTACTTGTATGATGGACCATGTATTCTAATCATTGAATCGTACTCCAGATGCATTTATTTTTTTCTTTGCAAATTGTGCATATTCTTGATGGGCTTCTATAAAGTAATGTCCTCGTGGTTCTTTAGGAAATTCATTTGCATCACAAAAATTGCAAAATTCCAATCGATGTCCTGTCAATGGACGGTAGATATCTTCTGGCCACGGAAACTGATGATGTATTCCTTGAAAACTGTCGAGATTGATAACTTTTATGCCTTTACTGCGAGCTAGTACATTCAATGCTAGTATATTTTTTACTTTATTGTTAAATGAACGTTGTTCGTTTCCTTCGTATAAGAGCCATTGTTTTCCATAGTTTTCATAAAGCTCGTAATCTTTTACTTTGGTTCGAACATTTCTACCTTGTAACAACACATCATTTGGTGTTTTTGTAAAAGAATCACCATGTCCAACATTAATTGGAATCCAATAATTGTGTTCGGTGTGAAAAAGTTCACCACGATCTTTACCTGTCCAACAGGCTATTACTAAATCAAATTTGTCAGCTTGTTCTAAAAATATTCTAAACATTGCATCATTGCTTCCACCACTTATAGCATGATTGTAAGCAGTGTATCCTAACATCTGTGCTAACTGCATAGGGTAACTATGACGTGCTCCGTACTCTGCTTCAATTTGATGCCGGTCTTTTCCAGGTACATCTCGCAATACCAATCCTGGTTTTTTATGCATCAATGCACCAGCCGCATGTGAACACCCAAGTATTAGTGCATCAGGCATTGTCTATTGCTTTCTTTGTTTGTTTTAATTTTGCTGGCCATGCTTTGGTAAATTTATCTAGTAATTTTTTGTTGTTTTCAGCTGCTATTTCAAATCTTTCATAATCTTTACGAGTGTAAACTTGTTCAACAAATGTTTGGAGTTGATCCATCAACATATGCATTCTACGATATTTGCTATACTGTTCGTCATAACTATGATCAACATAGTCATCTAGAACATCAAATCCATGATATCTCAAAAGTTTTACACTTTGTGGACTGCAAAATAAAATCCAAGGACGTGGTAACTGTAATGCTCTAAACAGTTTTTCACTAAACACCACATGATCTACATTCATATATGTTTCTAATATTAGGCTAACATTTGTCTTCATAATAACCTGTTCAAGAGTTCCAAGTTCATCAACAACGTTGTAGGGCATCATGTCTTGAGCAATAGTATGTTCTTCTTTGTAATGTGACATTTTTGCTGAGTTGTACTCGTTGTTTAGTTCTTGGCGTGTGATGTTATAACTGACTGCACCTTTTCCAAGTAAGTTTCTGCGTATTAATTCATAGAAAACTTCGTGTCGATCACTTCGTACTCTGTTCATAAAACAGTTGTATCCATGCGAAGCACAATCTTGATATACAGGATCAAAACGCCAAATATGCCAAAGCTCAGGCAACAAACTTATTAGTTTTCCAGCAGGTTTTTTTAGTGGATGATTGTCAGTAACTATTATTGCATTAGGGTTGGTCCAAGTATCGGGTATTGGAAAGCCATCATCCGAAAAAATAGTATCAACAAATCTACAGTGTAAGTTTTTATTATTTTTAAAAAAAACATAAGGATAAGGATAGATAAAGCTATTGCTATCTTGTTTAGTTGCAGTATAGCCTTGGCTAATTATGTATTCAGTGAGGTCTTTTAAGATTGCATTTTCACGATCATCAGAGACCCAAATTCCATCGGTGCGTAGTTTCATGACTAATTACTTATATGGAATATTATAACAACCCTATAAAAACATATACCAACACAGTTCTTCCGTACGATCGTGATTGTGATCCTATTGTACACAGTTCACACAATGGAGAACACTGTTTATTTTTTCAACCCATGCTTCCAAAAGCGGTCTTAAAATATCAGCAGAAGTTAACAGATCTTGCTGATTGGGCAAACAATCATCCTAACTTGCTAGATCTCTGTGATAGTCTAGAATATACTGTCGAAGAGTTAAGAAAGTACACAGACGATCCTGAAAATTTTCATGACATGGGCATGCATAATATGAATCTACGTTATATTGCAAGCCTTGTAAAAGTTAACTTGTGGGTCAATGACATACGTAATCAAGGCATTGTTAAACCTTTGTTACTTGCATATACTGGAGAAGACGAACCGTACATAGTCCACAACGGCGAAACTAGACTAAGGTGTTTAGAAGTGATTCCAGAAATTACAACAGTAGATTGTTTCATAACCACTCATCGACGGCATGCTGATCGATTTAGTGCATTGCCAGAAATTGAAAACTTTGCTCAGTATACAGAAATTTGTCAAGCAGAGATTGGACAACAGTTTCAATTTAGATTCACTGACCCTGATGCACCTTACGGTATAGATTGGTATGAAACAAACAGTAGAAAGACTGGAAAGGTAATGCAGATACAAGATGAATGTATATTGTTAATAAGAAATTATCTTAGAGCCCATCCGTTGACAGTGTTTTCTACAGACTGGTTTTCAACACCGGTTGATTGGAATCTTTATAAAACCTATTAAGAACTACATCACAACATGCTAACCTACACAGGTGCTTAAAAATTTTAGTATTTCACTGTTACGTGCTGCCCATGGTAGTAACAAAACTGTTAATATTCCAAGAATATACCATAGTGCATAAATCATTTTTCTAGCAGGTTACAAATTTTATGTGCTATTTTTTTAAAATCTTCTTCTACTAATCCACGTGTGGTCTCAGCGGCAGTTCCTATTCTAATACCTGATGTTTCAACAAAATTACGTGGATCGTTTGGCACACCGTTTTTGTTAACAGTGATACCATTTTCTTCAAGTATGTCGGCAGCCTGTCTACCACTGTGTTTGCTTTCGCTTAGATCCATTAATATTATATGACTATCTGTGCCACCTGTTTGTACAGGAAATCCACGTGATTCAAATACTGCACACATTGCTTGAGCATTTTTAATAACTTGATCTGCATACTGTTCAAAACTAGGAAGTAATGCTTCACTATAACATTGTGCCTTTGCCGCAATTATATTCATCAGCGGACCGCCTTGTGTTCCAGGAAATATTGCACTGTTTATTTTACGTGTGTAATCAGGATTGTTCCACAGTATCATACCACCTCTTGGACCACGCAGTGTTTTGTGTGTGGTGCTAGTAACAACATCCGCAAAAGGCAAAGGTGATCCATATACACCGCCTGCAATCAATCCACTATAGTGTGCCATATCAACTACAAGAATAGCACCAACACTTTCAGCAATGTCTTTGAAAGCACTCCAGTCTATTTGTCGCGGATAAGCACTTGCACCTGCTACAATTACTCGTGGCATATTTAAACGTGCAATGCCTTCTATTTTGTCGTAGTCAAGAAAACCACCGTCGTCTACACCATAGGTTACACTCTTGTAAACTTTGCCACTAAGTGTAGGAGGAGCACCATGTGATAGGTGTCCGCCACTTGCTAGGTCCATGCCCATTAGAACATCACCAGGTTTCATAAATGCTTGATAAACAGCAGTGTTTGCATTAACACCTGAATGTGGTTGAACATTTGCAAATTCACAATCGTATAATTCGCAAACCTGTGCTATCGCTAAACTCTCAATGACATCCATGTTTTCGCAACCGTTGTAGTAACGTTTGCCTGGATAGCCTTCTGCATACTTGTTGGTAAAAACACTTCCGCAAAGTTCCATTACTGCTTCACTTGCAAAATTTTCACTGGCTATTAGTTCAAGAGTGTCTTTTTGTCTGCCAAATTCTTTTGTAAGAATGTATCTAATATCTGGATTCATATTATTTGCTATGACTTGGCATTTTAGTTTCTACAAACCATATGTGCTTTCTAAGACCTGGATGATACTTACGTAACTTTAGTTTTTTGCCTTCTCTTATCATGCTTATGGTTTTATGTGCTACAAAGTGATACGACGCATTATCACGTTTTTCACCTTCGGGCACCATCCATGCTTTTGAGTCTTTGTTTTTCTTAGTTGCCATTAAATTTCCAATCGTTTTCTTTCGTAAACTTCGACTTGTTCAGTATTCAAACACTGAAATTTCATGCCAGTGTTTGTTGGTCTAATTAACTGAATATCATTTATTACTTCAGGTGTATCTTTTAGATATTTAACGCAAGACTCACGAGTTGGAAAACTTCTTTGCATTTTTTGAATGTCAAGTTTATCGTTTGGCATGCTTATGAAAGCAATGATGAACCATTCAAGCAATTATTTTGCACCATCACGTGTAAGAGCGAGTTTATAACAAACTCTTTTGCCTTTCACACTGTCAACAGTAATAGCAGGGAGGTCTGGTGTAACTTGTCTACATTCTGGTAATTCGTACCATTTAAATCCTGCGGCTTTTTGTTCTGCTACTGTTTTATTAAATTCTGCATTGTCTACTGAAAACAGTATCGCTAGTAATATTAGTCCCATTGGGATCTCCTCGTAGTTATTTTTATACTTATATTATACACTTATAATTTTGTAAAGTCAAGTTTTATTGCAATTTTGAACTGCTAGTTATATAAATCAATGACTTGTTTGAGACAAAGATTAATAAATGTATCACTGTGAAAATATTGTTTATTTTTTATTAATCTTTGGTGGAAACTACTATGAGTTTGTAGAATTGAGTCTTGGTTTTGCATTATACTGTCAACAAAATCAACTATCTTATTCATTCGTAATTTATCGTCTTCAATATTATCCCATTCTTTCCATGGGACATAGTCACTAAACATATCAATTCCAAGATCTTCTAGGTGCTGATTTGCACCTAATGTACTTACTAGTATAGGAATTTGATATGCCATTATTGCTTTTGCAGTTTTTTCACTAAATCCAATTCCTTGATTTACAGTGGTTTCTGTTACAAGGTTAATTGCACATCTGGAATACACAGGTGTATTAACACTTGTTCCGCCATCGTTATGTTGAATTATAACATCATCTGCACTATTTTCATAATCAAGAAATATAGGAGTTGGTATTTTTTTAATGATCTGTTTTTCTTTTTCTGTTATATATTTGGATATTACTGGTTTATTGTCCAAACGGTGACCCATTGGTAGTACAAAACTGAAATCTATATTTTCAATCCAGGGTTTATTATGCATTAACATCAACATGTAAATTCTATGCCACACAAGAGATCGATTCAAGCACATCAACGGTTTTGTTTTGTTAAGTGTTGTGTCATACACCGTATCTTGATATGAATAATATTTGTGTATACTACGTGTAGCAGGTAGCCACAAACTATAAGGCAGATAAAATATATCATTGGTAGGATGGTAATAGTAGGTATAGTCTTCTGTAATAACAATTGTTTTGTATGTTTGGTTAAGGTCTTTTTGTATGTCAATGTAACTTGGACAGTATCCACCATGTGTCTCATTGAGTATACAAGGATCACCGGTTCCATCAAGTATTATTAATTTAATATTTTTTTTTGATGCAAAGTCTAGTATTTTTGATTTTAATCTTGGCCAATTTTCATGACTTACTGCTTCAAGATCCGTGCCATATACAAGTAAAATATCAGTTTTAAATAAGTCTGCAATTAACGGTCGATTTATTAACATTTTATATTCAGTTAAAGTATAGACCATGGCGTTTCTATGTTTGATAGACAAATACTTATTACCAGTGATCAGGCCAGGCATAATGTCTGTTTAGTGTGTTGTATATCTGTTGTACTTTGAATTTAATCTCACTGCCACTGTTTATCTGTCGTAGTCTTTTTAACCAGTCAACCAATTGAACAATTTCAGTTT
>Ga0222719_10005556_pt1 | contig 10839 bp, 19 predicted proteins | sample C33_34DmetaG_FD_165039 | JGI IMG/M metagenome (GOLD analysis project Ga0222719, IMG submission 165039) | Estuarine water microbial communities from San Francisco Bay, California, United States - C33_34D | ecosystem: Environmental > Aquatic > Marine > Unclassified | place: USA: California...
GATATTCTTTAGTCATATCTGTTCCTTTTTAGGGTTATTGAGAGTATAGTCGTGCATCTCTTTCACCTGTGCTTCAGTAATACAAAAAATAGCCTCAGGTTGTAACGCTGCACCCATCTTTTCATGAGCACGTTGAAAGATTGAGAGGTTGTGACGTGCCACATACAGATGACACTCATTGCGTGATTGAAATGTAGGTTGATAATAGACAAATAGTGGTCTGTCGATTGCAAGTGGATTCTGTAAAACAAAAGTGACCACCATAAAGTATAGTGTGTTCATAGTTTCTCCTAGTGGAGTGTGCGTTGGTTCACTTGACGATTGAGTTGTCTAAGTAAATGTGCATAAACTCCACCCCAAAACTGTCCAGCCCATGTATCACGAGACTCACGAGAGATGATTAAATGTACTGCGTCTAGTCGTTTCTGAGTTATTTGAATCTTGTCCATACCAACACCATTCCTGTAGCTATGCAAATGATAAATATTTGAATAGAGAGATCTATCATTTGCGTCTTTTATCCTTCTGAGCTTCCACCCACTTACGACGCTCAACAGTCCACGGCTGTGGTCCTGCGTTCATCGCTTTGACTCTTTCATCAATCTCACGTTTGAGTTGTGCTGTGTCAATCTCAGCAGTCTGAAGCACTCCGTTTTCACTCCATAATCCTGATGGTCGTCCCCATCGATCATCTAATTGTACTTTAGTCATTTTTGCTCCCTTCGTCTATTGATTTCATAATTAATTCTGCCTGGTCGTAGGCTGCTCCTTCAGTTTCGAAAAATTCTGGTAGAACTATCCACTGCTGTTGATGAAAGTCCCAAATCTTTACACTCCAGCCAAAAAGTGTTGATTCGGTAACAGGCAGTGGATACTCTGAAGCAGAAACCTGCAAGTCATAAACTTGTCCAGTTTCTTCTAGGGTAAAGGAGCAATTTACCTCATCTTGTGAATTTAGGGAGTCTAGTTGAAATAAAAAATCGTCTACAATCTCTTCTACTCTTTCCATTTCATAGGCAGGAGTTTGTCGAAGTTTGCCTTGCTTAGCTCTCCACTCTTCCATTGAGATTACATTTGTCATTGAGTAACTCCCCACCAACACTCTTGGATTCCAGGCTCCCATCTCCAGCAATGCTCAACAGCTGACTCAACGGCTTCTTGAGGAGTGAGTGGTGCATCAAAATATAATCTCCAGCTTGCATCTGGCATAGAGCCTGAACTCATCAGAAAATGCTTCATGCAAATTCGATTCACACGATCCTTCCATTGCTTGAACTTTAATTCATCATTTGGATGTGCTTGTAAGACAGCACAGTCTGACATTCGACTATACTGCATTATTTACCAACCTTTCATACTGCGTCATATCCTTTTGGATTTGATCATAGTGTGCAACAGCTTGTTTGTGAAAGATCGAATCAGATCTCCAGATTGGGTCAATCTTGGCAATAAATTCGTCTCTGGAAAGATTGTAGTGCTTGGTGGCTAACCATAGCGGCTCGAATGGGTCATTCATTAATTTTTGCTCCTTTTTTTGATTATTCTTTATAATATCAAATTTATTTCCGATTAGCAAGCTCAACCTCAGTTTTCCATCTAGCTAAGCCTGAATCAATTAACTTGTTAAAACACTCTCCACACACAGATTCATACTCAAGAGGCATCACATAGTCCTCACAGAGAGGTGCATGATCCTCATTCCAGTACAGGTCTTCTGAGTCAACAGTAGATTGACATCTATCACAAGTGCTATATGATTTCATCAAACAACCCCAATCTACGTGCATGACGTTTTTCAGTAGAAAATTGAGTAGACAAAAAGCACATCAAAATGGCATAGGCATCTTCAAACTGCATAAATCTACCAGGCAAACATAGCACATTAGCATTGTTATGTTCACGAGCTAGTTTAGCATAAGTAAGATTGTGACAGAGAGCTGCACGGATTCCACGATGTCTGTTAGCTGCCATTGAAACTCCAATTCCTGTTCCACAAATTAGAACTCCAAAAGTGTTTGAAGGATCATCATCTAACACATGATTTGCAACTCTGTCAGCAAATAGTGGATAGTCACATCTAACTTGAGTGCCTGAACAACCTAAATCATAAGTGCTATAACCTTGTTTACTCAGTCTAACAAATAATCGATCTTTTAGAGTGTACCCTCCGTGATCACTAGCAAAATAAATCATATTACCACCTTTCCATTTTTAAGTGTCATATAGTCATAGTCTTCAACTGCACGATTCTCAGCCATCCAGTCCAGTTGTGCTTGCTTGTGTAGCTCTGTGCTTTCATAGTAAGAAACTACCATGTCATGCGTAGCACCGTCTAAACAGATGATAGGAGTATGATAGTGAGCTGAGTAGAACTGTTTCAACATTTTATGTCTGTGATGACCACAGATGATATGAAAATCACAATCACAGATGATTGGATCAAAGATGCCGTTTTGTAATTGTCCTAGCTTACGTCTGACTCTTGCATCATCGTAGTCTTTTTTTGATTGAGTGGGTTTTAGATTAGATAAGGACTCAATTCCAAAATAATAAGAAAAATCGTGCTCGATGATATCTTGGATTGTCCATTGAGGTAGTTGATGTCGTCTGTACAAGTTTTGCTCCTTAATTTTTTATTATCCTATAATAACAAAAAAAGAGCCAAAATGCAAGAAAGGAGCAACCGAAGATGCTCCTTTGATGCACTTTAAAGTAAAATTAAGTGTGAGTCGCCGCCAACCTCGCCTACTCACTAAGGGTACACCATTGTATTAATCCCTTCCCGACTCATAGATTCACTTCTGCAGAAAGCAGAGCCTACGACAAGCTCTAAAGTAAAAAGGCGATTACAAGTCCGAGTACCCCTTAATGCACATGCGCAAGTACGACTGCTCCATAATGCCTATCGCCTTTTACTCAACTCCAGTTCTTACCAGCATCTAACATATAGTTAGTGTCGAGGGTCGGAGTTTAATGGATAGGGCTCTGTGCTTATCCTAAGACTTGACAGTGTCTCCCCTATCCAGACTGGCAGAGCCAAGGTCCAATTTGGCTAAAAGCCCGAGGACCGTAGGATGCCGATGTGTCTAAATGACACGTGACTTTGGGAATGTGTAAGTCAACACAAGTTTGATTATTTATGCAGTATTCTCTCTGCCAAGACTCTAGTTTTCAGAGAACCCGTCCCCTAGAATCGCTGTGTCTAAGCCGCGAACTTAAACACCCCATAGCTTACCTCTATGGGTAGGTTGCCACTTCCTCTTATTAGACGTCCCTATGCGATTATAAAATAATCGTGAAGTTGGCGATTGTAGATGGATTATTAAAATCCACCTGCTGAAACTCTTGGTGAGTAGCTAGTTAGCTACTACACCCATTAATCTAGTAAGTGCTGCTTTCGTAGCACCCTCAAAACCTGAAACGTCAAAGCCGTTTGACTCGATGTCTCTGAGAATCTCTTTCTTAGAAGGACCCTCCTGCTTTGAAGCTGTCTTTTTAGGACTAGCTACATATACACCCTCTCGAACGAGTTTACTTCTGACAGACCTTACGGACTTGCCGAGAGTGTCGGCAATTTCGTCTAATCCGTCATTGCCTAATTCATTATACATTTCGGTCATTTGATTGACCATTTCAGCAGTATAATTCGCTGATTTTTGGGTAGTTGCTGACATGATTCACCTCATAAAAGCCAGTTGAGAAATAATTTTGAGGTATTTCTCTTCCCTCTTGAAATCTTATAAATATATAATATAAAAAAATAAACCTGTTAGCAATCAAAAAATGAGGGTCAATCGTGCGTCACATCTTCGTAGCCTAAATTTACAATGGTGGCTAAGCGTGGAAGTGAACTTACTGTCATCTTACATCACACATACTCGCCGTGACTCTGTTCAGTCCATAGCAATCGGTTGACCCGTGTTCTTTGTGGTGGGTTTTTTTAAGTTGGTTATCCCTACCGAAACAACAGAAACTGGGGGAGTTTTTAACGATGTCTCCCTAACCCCTCGAGGACGTCCATCGGTATCTCTTACTAGCCATAACTTGGCATGACTGAAATCACTCTAGGATGTCTTCAGCTGACAGCCACTACCTTGTGGGTGGTAGTTCCCAATAAAGCTAAGAGAAGGCTGAGACGCGTTCCGTGACTCCGTTGGATCATTTACCTGGTTTTACACTTCGCAAACTCGCCAGGGACTAGCCCTTGCCCTGTTGCCCAGAGGATGATGCCTCTCTCAATCTTTATAAATATATAATATAAAAAATTTAGCCATTGAGCAATCAAAAATTGTAAGTTTACCAACTTGCCCTACCATTTTCAGCTATTCTAACGGCTCTGTTTACCACTTTTTTATTTCTAAGTGGACATCCTTTTGAGATCCACTCAAGCCTCTCTCTTAAAGAGCATCTTCTAATTTTTCCGTTTTGATATACTTTGAGAGTAAAAAACTTTAAAATGTTCATAATAAAATCCTTTCATATACCTTTCGCTGAGTCAATAATCAATATTACGAAAAAAAGAACCATTAAGCAAATGTAAAGTATTTGTATTATTTTAAATTCTTCACAAATTTGTGACATAAAAAAAGGGAGCAATGCCCCCTTTAATTAATAAAAATAACTTAAACTATTTATAGTTTTTAGAAATGAACTCTCTTAACCATGCTAAGGCTTCTTTATCCATCTCTTTAAAAGCAATATCATACTTAATTTGAGCATCTTTACCTACAAATAGTCCAGACTTACCTGATTTTTTAGTAAATTCAGCAATAAAATCTTTATCAGAAAATGCTTTTTCATAAGCTATAGAGTACTTTTTAGTAGCATTTTGAGGTGTATCTTTTGGTACAACCATGAAGGCTTTTGTAGCATAGATAGTATTAAAGATAAGTTTCCAAGCTCTGTACTCTATCGTGTCGGTTGACAGTCCATTTGCTAGTAATACTTCGGTAAAATGAGGAATATTAGGATAGTCTGGGTCTCTCACTAGTTTGTCTCCATCATAGGCTCCCCAAGTAAAAAGAGTTATAGCAGCATCATTCTTTTCATATCTCTTTTTATATCCTGTAACAGATTGATGATCTATATTTGATTCGCCACTCATAAAAGACTTATATTGAGCCGAAGAACCGTTTCCCCACACCATTTCAACATCAAGACCTAAAGCAGCTAAGGCAACTGGAGTAATAATGCTCCATGAAGTTGGTCTCATTCCAGAATTGATTAGTTTTGGTTTAGTTTTTAGTATATTTTCAATAGATTTTAAGTCTTTGCTAGCAACTAGAGTACCTCCAGTTGATAACCCAATCAAAGGTCTCCAATCATTATAGCTGTATCCTGCTTTATCATCACCTTTAATGACATAATTCATTGCAAGAGAGCCAGAAGTAATCATCCAATCAGTTCCATCGGATTTTGCCTTCTTTGAAAAGATAACAGCAGCCTTAGTTCCTCCAGCTCCTGTAACATTAGTAAGTTTATAACCCATTCCGTTCAAATGTTTTTGCACATATGAAGAGGTTAAATTAGCAAATCCATGAGTACTAGAAGTTGCTTTAAAAGGGACAGTCACATTAACTGTGTCTGCAATTGCAGTTGAAACAAGTAAACTTGCTGCAACTGAAGAAATTAGTAGTTTTTTCATTAATAAGTCTCCGTTAAGTTATTATCTATAAATTATAGATTAAGTGACAACCAAAAGGCAATCAAGATTCTAAATATTTTTTGGATACCTGTAAACCCCAGGGTAAGTTATAAAGATGTGTATTATTTATAGTTGGTTGTAGCCAAAATTCGTCAATTACTTTTTTATAATCAAACCATCCACGTTTAACTGATGCACCAAGAAATGCTTTTGTTTTAGTAAAATCAAAAAGTCTATTTCTTCGATCATCAACCCATTTGTCTGTTTTATTTTCAATATTTTTTTTAAAATAAGGACTTTCAGTATAATCATATAACCATTTTCTAGTTGCACTTATTTGAGCACTATGATACTCACTTTGTTGAACATCTCGTGACTTGATTCCATGTTTTTTAAAGTATTTCATTAAAAGATGACATTGTTTTGCGTGCATTTCAGGTTTGTCTTTCGGAAAAAAGAAAGGAATATAATTTCTATGACAAACTTGTGCTACATTATCGGTATCCCACATTTCCATATAGTATTTACCATCATATTTGACATTAGCTTCAAATGCTCCATTAATGATGAATTTATCTTGAGCCTTATAGTTTTGAATTATAACATAGTGACAATTACCAGTAGGTGTATAAAAAATACCGTGATGTGCTTTTCTCAGTAGATCAATATTAAAATGTCCTACAAAGACGTCCTCATAATTATCATGAACTATAAATTTAGTATTTTTTAAATCATACTTTTTTTGAATATATTTCATGTAAGGGATTGCATGATTGTATACTTCCCAGTATCCAGCATCTATATTTTTATCTTTAAAAGGATTACCTAAAACTGTGTATATTTCATCAAGAGGAATATTGTTCTTTAAAAATATATCAAGCACAAAAGCACTATCTGAACCGCCACTAAAAGCTAGAGCTAGATATTTGTGCTGTTGTCTTATTTCATGCGCTCTTTCAACACACATTTCATACCAGTCTTGTTGAGGTTCTTTTGTCCAATCGTAAGAGGAAAAATAAAAAGGATTTTTATACATAATTGGTCTTATATGGTTTGTCAAATCAGTTATATGAATCCCGTCTAACATTGCAGCTTCACAACAAGCAAATTTTGAATGATAGTGCTTACCTCTATAAAAATAACTTAATATTGGTTCATTCATTGTTACTCCAAGTATTGTTTAGTAAGTTTAAATCCAAATGGTAAATCATATAAATGAATATTTTTAACTCTCGGTTTAAAATAATATTCATTTAAAATATCTTTCCAACCTCCTATTTTATGATAATTCAAGGCTTTCATAAATGCTATAGACTTTCCGTTCGCAAATGGTTCTCGCTTTGGATCTTTAGTTTTTAAATTAGTGTTAAGATTAAAATAAGGACTCTCATTAAAATTATAGAGCCATTTCCTAGTAGCTTTGATTTGGGCTATGTGGAAATTGGCAAAGTCTTTCTTTTTATCTACATATCCATGTTGCTTAAAATATTTCATCAGTAAATGACATTGCTTAGCGTGCATCTCAGGAGCATCTTTGGGACAAAAAAACGGAATATAGTTTCTATGACAAAATTGAGAAGTGTTATCAGTGTCCCAAAGTTCTGTGTAATATTTACCGTCATACTGTACAATCGCCTCAAAAGCTCCATTAATTATAAACTTATCCTGTGCTTTATAATCTTCTAAAACTTTCCAATGAAGATTACCACTAGGAGTGTAGTACATTCCTTGATGAAAGTTTCTTAGTAAGTTTTTGTTGTAATGACCTTTTATTGCATAGTATGCATAGTTATGAACAGTGAATTTAGTATTAACTAAGTTGTATTCTTTTTCAAGATACTTCATATAAGGAATCGCATGATTGTATACTTCCCATAAACCTATATCCATATCAAGAGGTAAATTTATTTGTTTGAAAGGATTACCAAGAACTGTATAAACTTCGTCAAGGGGTATATTATTCTTAATAAAAAGATCTAGTATAAAAGCACTATCTGAGCCACCACTAAATGCCAAAGCTAAGTATTTATGTTTTTGCCTCAATACATGGGCTCTTTCAACGCACATTTCATACCAACTCTGACTAGGTTCAACAGTAAAATCATAATTATTAAAATAATCAGGGTTTTTATAAATAATTGGTTTTATATGTAGATGCAGATCGTATTTCGATATATTATCAAGTAATGCTGCCTCACAACAAGCAAACTTTGAATAATAATGTTTATTGTTGTAAAAGTAACTAAGAATCGGTTCGTGCATTTAAAACCTTCCTAAAAAGTAAAAAAACAAAAAACGTAGAAACCATAAACAGTGGAAAAATATAAGACGAAAAGCTAAGACCGTACAAGCACAATACAAATATAACAAAAAATGTACTGACAGGTAATAACAAGAATGATTTATTATCCTCGTATCTTTTAATCTTTGTGAAAGACCAAAAACTAAATAACATAACTAAAAACACACCTATAACTACAGGTCTAGTAACAAATTCATAAGAGTAAAATTTAATTGATTGATAAAAGTAAAGTTCAATATAACTAGACATTACGAATCCTAGTATAAAAGCAGGTCTCGACCAGTTATCTTTCTTCATTAGTATGCCTATTATACCGAAAACACTTAAAGCAAGCAAGTCATTTATCTCTTGGTTCACAGCATATGCACTAAGCACTACGATAAAAAATATTAATGGAGCTAAAATGTAGTATTTAATTGAGAGTAGTTTTAAGAATAGTTTTGAAAAACAAAAACTGATAATGACTCCTAAAATTGTTGCAACTACTAATGACCACACAATTACATAAACTAAAGAAAGATTGGTTTCAATAAAACTTAATGAAGGAATTATATCAATGCTTTCAAGAGCCACAAGAAACAGTGCCATGGTACCAGATCCTGGAATACCAAATAGTATGGTTGGTATAAAAGATCCCCCTTCTTTTGCATTGTTAGAGCTTTCAGGTGCTATTACTCCTCTTATGTCTCCTTTACCAAACTGTGATTTATCTTTAGAAGAACTCACAACGTGACCATAGGACAACCAATCAACAACAGAGCCTCCAAGACCTGGAATAGCTCCGACTAAAGTTCCTAACACTGAGCATCTTAAAACTAACCACTTGTGTTTTAGTGTTTCTCTTACACCGATAAAAAAGTTTTTTGAAGAAGGAATGTTTGAGATAGGAGAAGATTTATTTTGAACAATGCTCAAAATTTCGGGTAGAGCAAAAATGCCTAGTGCAACTATGAACACTGATAGTCCCTCATACAAGTAAAAGGTTCCAAGTGTAAAACGTTCTTCACCTAAAATAGGACTAGTTCCAATACATCCAACTATAATTCCGAAGAAACATGAACTCAGTCCTTTTACTAAACCACCATTAAAAAGTAAGCCAACAAAAGATAAACCAAGTAGTGAAAACATGAACAGTTCAGCTGCTGTAAAACTTAAAATAATTGGTTTTGCATAAAAAATAAATATTGAAAGAACAAAAGCGCCAAAGATACCTCCGAACAGAGAGGCAGAAAAAGCAGCACCTAGTGCCTCATAAGGTTTACCTTGTTTTGTAAGCTGATGCCCATCAACTACGGTAGCTTGTGAAGCAGCAGTTCCTGGTATACCAAGAAGTATTGAACTAAAAGAATCAGAAATGCAGACAACTGCAATCATTGCTGACATTACAGCAAGAGCAGAAGCATGATCTAAGTATGATAAAAAAGGAAAAAGGATAGTTAGTCCAACTATCCCATTCATTCCTGGAAGTAATCCTAGAAGTAATCCTACTACTAATCCAAGTAGTAAAAAAATAAAATGTTGAAAGGAAAAAATAGTATATAAAGCAGATAAAAAAGATTCAAGTATCATTACTCGTTAGCTCTTTTATTCTATTTAAAAGAGCATATCTGTCCTTTGTTTCTTCTGCAAGTTGTCTTTTTAAAAGAGCAATTTGAGATTCTGCCTGTAAAACTTTTTTTCTATATAACTCAAGCTCACTTTCATATCGCCATTTATTTTCCATCCAAACAATCTCCTAAGTAAAATATCTTAATATACTAGTAGCTAATAAAAAAGACAACACTGCATTCAGCATAAGTATTGCTCTATCATGCCATATGTACCCTACCCATAGCCAACCAGTAGTACCTGCCAAACTAAATATAACATCGTAAATTTTAGGAACTTCTTCCACACTACGACAAGCAACGGCTATGAGTACAAAAAAACTAGCTACCCACTTTACATACCACGTCAAGTCGTGACGTGGAGTGACTTTTTCAACATGATGAGCCATTAGAAGTCAATCTGACCTAAGCCAGACCCTGTTGGACTCTGTAATTGTAAAGTCTCTTTTTGATTTCTGTTTCTAGTTAATTCGTAAGGACAACTCTTGATACTACAAGGCCAAATCGCAGGTTTACTTCCACAAGAGTCCCATAGATTAATCGTACAAACTTCACATTTACCGACTGCTGTTCCAAAATCTTTTTTAGCCATTTGTACCTCTTTTGTTTGATTTTTTCATACCTTGATCTTGAAGATCAGAACTACCCATAATAACCATGTAATCTATAATTGTAGTGAGTATTTTTTTAAGCATCTGTCTTATCCTTTTCCATAGAGATTTCCCATATGTTGTAAACATCAGGACCCCATTTGATAAGAAACTGATCGTCAGTCATTTGACCTTGATTGACGAGGTCAACGTCTTCCTGTTGCTCACACTCCTCAATGTAGTCATAGTGCCAAGAATAGTCATCTACTAACCAGTCAGGTGCATCTGTAGTCTTTCTATCACCAATGTCATAAGAATAGTTTTCACCATCTTCGAAGTAACCAATAAAAGACATACCACCCTCTATGTAAGTAGCAAATACGCCCCAACCATTTCTACTAGCTATCTCTTCATATACTCCAACAGGAGGACTCCAAGCTGAATCAAAATTTAAGTTAAAAGTGTAAGTGCCATCATCATTTTCTTCAATGTCGACATCATCTACACTAACTTCCCATTTAGTTCCCCAATTACTGACTCTCCAAGTATACCAGTCGGGCATAATTGGTCTTTCGGGGTCAACACTTTCTTCAAAAGTTTTTGGCATAGGTAAGATATGACCTAACAATCCGATTTCATTATCAGTATCTTGTGCTATCGCAGATTTTAAAAGGTCAGCTTGTTTTTTATTTGGGA
>Ga0222719_10005558_pt1 | contig 10836 bp, 22 predicted proteins | sample C33_34DmetaG_FD_165039 | JGI IMG/M metagenome (GOLD analysis project Ga0222719, IMG submission 165039) | Estuarine water microbial communities from San Francisco Bay, California, United States - C33_34D | ecosystem: Environmental > Aquatic > Marine > Unclassified | place: USA: California...
AAGGTTCGGAAGGTGAGGCAAAAAGCCATTTGCTGTTGAACTGTCCCAGTTGAGTCTGTCGGAAGTAGGCGAAATCGCTCTGCGCTTCTTCTGCAAGAATGAAGCGAGAAGCACCCTTGTAGCCTATGCCGATGAGGAACAAGGGAAAGTCAACAAGGGCCATTTTCACCTTGCTCATCACATCACCCCTGCTTGGTTGCCGAGGCCGAGAGCGGCCAGCAAGACACCGAGCAGGATTGGTGCGCCCTTACGGATTCCCTTCCACGCCTCCGTCACGAGTTCATTCTGCGCCTTAACTGATGCAGACAACTCGGTGAGAGCAAGTTGGGCTTGCTGTTGGTTTTCAGCAAGTGTGATTGCCAGAGATTCAATCTTCTCAACACGCTGTTCAAGGTGTTCAATTTTGATGTCTTGTGCGACATTGTGAGCATCTGTGTCAGCCATCAGTACTTCCCTCCGATTTTTCCACGCTTGCTCTTGTAGGACTTCTTACCCACGCATCCCCACATTTTACGGGCCAGTCCATTAGGTGTCATGCTCCCTGTTTTACCCTTAATTCCGGACGAGCGAGTACAGTAGTTGTCTCCCTTCTTCGTTCCCGGTGCAATGGTGTAGCCCTTCGCACCTGCATGGATGGTCTTGCCGTTTTTCTTGACCATCCACTTCTTGCCCTTGCGGTTGCTCTTGCGGATTCTTGCCATCAAACGGCCCTCCACATAACAAACATAGCGAAGGCGATAATCAAGGTCACGAAAATGCCTGTCAAGGCCACTTCGTCCAGAGCAAGAAGTGAATCACGAACTCCGTCGAAAATGTTCTTGATGCTGTCAACAAATGAGAAGTTGGCCCCGCTGGGCAACTGCACATTCAAGTTGTCCACATTTACACTCGTTTCAACCATTTCATCACCTCAAGAGTCTCATAGGCAAGACAACAATGCCATAAACAATCCCTGCGACGAGAGCCAGTTCAAACACGGGAACAGCCGTGATTGCAACTGCACGAAACATGCTCCGAGTCGTGGCTTCCGCCACATCAAATGACTCGTCAGCAACGTCAGCGAGAAAGCCCATTGTTCACACCTCAAGCCAGAAAGAAGAAGGCCATCGCACCGAGAACGAGGATGATGTTTCTGTCCTTGTTGTCCTTGACACCATCGTTGTTCACATCAACTGGGTCATCACGCACGAGGTACATTCCGACAATCAGCAGTGCAATTGCAGTCATTTCTTTGTTTGCTATTTTCATGTTTTTCACTTCCTTACAGAGTCATTCCCATTGAACCGGCGACAATCACGCCCACCAGAACCACAATGAGAAGATAATCAAGGCTGGTTTTTTCTTCGGTTCCAGCACCACCGCCTCCGCCACCACCGTTTCCTCCACCGTTGTTGAAAGGCAGAGTGTCGTCATCATCAACGTCTTCCCTTGCCTTCTCTTCTCGTTCCTCATCAGTCAACGGGTCGTCAAGATCCTCGTAGGATTCAACGCCGAGAATGACAACATCAACCTCGTCGTTGATGCGGGGAGAACTCTGGAATGCAAACTCGCCACCGATTCGCAAATTGAAGTTAGCAACTCCGCTGTGTTCTTGGTCAATGTCAATTGACAGGTAGTCGTCGGTTGACCCGTCAAGGGTGAACACGATGAACGAATCTCCCAGAGCATTGTCAATTCGCTCAAGGAGGCTTGCATTCTTGACATAATCGGGGAAGTAGTCGTAGTTTTGAGTGTACACAAGCATGCGGATTTTGTAGTCCTTGGCGGCTCGCAGGTGGACACCACCGCTCTTGATGTTGAACAAATCAACATCGTCAAGCCGCAAGGCTTGGTGGCTTCCGTAGGTGCTGGAGTTGTAGTTGCCCCAGTTCCAGTTGCCGTAGAATCGAACATCCTCAAAGGGGTACTGGTTGTAGCCAGTCACGCCCGTCTGCGCTTCAAGAATGGTCTTGATTCCGCCCAGTTCAAGAGGCACCCACGCCTTAGAAACCATAAGAAGACTCACCTCCGAATGGTGGCATTGGCTTCGTAGGAGGTGGATTGACAGGTGGCAACTCTGGCTTCTCTTCGGGTTGCTTCTGCGGCCCGGACGGGTCGTCAGCAGGAGGCGACAAAAAGGCTTCTGCGTCGGCCACGGTGTTGAAAATCATAGCGTCAACACGCTCTTCATCCTTGACCAGTTCAAGCGAAATCGTTCCTGCATTTGCCGTGACAAAAGAACTCTTGTCTGCGTTGCCGATAACGTACATCTCTGGTTCATCGCTGTACGAGGTCGTTGACGAATTGCCATCAAAGACCAGATTTTCAACCCGATAAATGACATCATCACCGTCAGCCTTGACCCGAATGAGGCGATGTTGAGGCTTGGAAGGCAAAGGCTTCTGCTGGTCGCCACCGGGCGTAGGTGTTCCATTTTTCATTACAAGGCCACCGCCAGCAAGGGCGAGGACGAGAAGGAATGCGGCTGAATCGTTCATCATAACACCTCAAGCGAGCCGAAGCACCTCAACATAAGCGTACAGGGTTGGGTCGCCCTTCAAAATAATGTCAATCGGAAGAGGCGACTGTGCGTCAAAAGTCAAGTAGTAGAATGTCGGTGCGGGAATAACGAAGGTCTTCGTCAATGAAAGACTCGCTCTCGCTGTGTCACCCGTGTCAAGGTGATGGCTTCCCCGACTGCGAACAATAGTAGTACCGAATGCAGGTGCGTCTGCAAGGGTTATTTCAGTCTGCAAATCCGTCTTGGAACCGGCGGGCAAAGTCTCGTAGGACACCTGCATAGTCACTTTGTAGGTTCCCGCAACAGTGAACTCAAGACCACCGAACCCTGCGCCATTGAAAGCAACGCTCGTACCCGTGAAAGCAGGGTCAGCAGTGTACACAGTTGTAGTGTCAAGAACCGCAGTGAATGGCGAAGTCAAAGGTGCGCTGTCAGCGGTACGGTAGGCCGACACGTTGTCGGTCAGCGAAGCGGGTGGGATAACTGCGACAAGAGGGTCAGCAGGCGTTCCATCGCCTTCAATTGTAGTACCATCAACAGCAACGGTTTGAAGACCAGAGGATGGTGTGAGGATGTAGGACATTCATTGTTCCTCCCTCATTGAATCCACACTTGCACCGTAGCCGTACCTGCGCTCGTCTTGGCATAGAAGAGGTAGTCCAGAGAATCCACTTCCCCTGTCACGGGATTGGGGTCGAAGACATAGACTTCTCCACCAGCGATGGAAAAGAACTGCCCGTTTTCAAAATCACCCACATCGTAGGCAACGTCAATGTCAGCGTCAGTACGAAGCACGACACGACGACCACCATCAAGGCGGATGCTTCCAGCGGTAGTACCGATAGTGTAGCGACTCATTCGTCCGTAGGTTGGCATCGGGTTCACCACCCGACTTACTCCGCACGGTCAAGAATTGCTTCGGCACCGGAGGTGGACTTGCTTGCGGTTTGCACACCCATGCGCTCGCCGTTGCCAGAGGTTGGCACGGAGAGGATAGGGGTGAACGAGTAGTTTTCACCAGTGGTAGCAGTCACGAGCAACACAATGCTGTTGTCAGCAGACGAGTAGCCGTAGCAGGGCAAGAGAACTTGACCGCTTCCGGAACCGTCAGTCTGCACGAGCGTAGCACCGTCAAGGTAGTCGTACAACTCGCCCTTGCCGAACCCACGACCTGCGTTTGCACGCAGAGCGTCAGCAGTGAACTCAAAGTCCGTGATGGGCTTCACAATCACACCGGAAACGTCATCGCCAGCAGTCGTGGACTGCAACTGGATGGCCGTCACGGTGGCGTTGGGGTACGAGGGGATCTTGACCGTCACTTGGGTCTGCGAGCCAGCAGACATGGAGGCCGTGGTAGCGTTCCCGACAATGGTAGCGGCGTTGGAACTGCCGAATTTTTGCCAGATTTCAAATTCTCGACCACTGACGACTGCGCCAGCGGAAACGAAGTTCAAGCGAACTTCAATGCGACTGTTGCCGCCGAGGTTCAAACCCAGAGGAATCCACATCCACGAGTCAACAGCAGTGGAACTGCCGGACGACTGGATGTAGCCACCGAGGTCTTCAACCAGAGCGACTTGACGAGGAACGGTCGTCAAAGCGGCGTTGGCGGCAAGGTCAGTGTAGTTGTACACTTGGTTCCCGTTGTAGATGATGGTGAGGTTCTTGAGAAGACCCCATTCGTTGGCGGCGTGGGTTGCACCTGCGCCAGTGTACTTCATGCGAAGACCGACCATTTCGACCAGTCCAGCAGGGACAGGTTCGGAGAGGTTGAAGTCAGTTGCACCGGAGTCAAGAGGGCCGACATCGGCTCGTTGGATAACTTTTGTGAATCGTACTGCCATTCTTCATCACTCCTTCTTCAAGACGTTCGTGAGACTGTCACGGACAGGCGATGCGATAACGAAGGCAACAGCGGCGGTCATGCCAGCCACGAGCCAGTCGGTGAGGCGATTGAAGTTAATCGTCATCTTAGGCCACCGCCTTCGTGTCTGCCCATTCAGTGATGGTTTGTCCGTCAATTCCGAACACGGGAAGAACCCATGTGCTTAGTCCATCCATGATTCCGAGCAGGATTGCAAACGACAAACCTGCGCCGAACCCGGTCATTACTGCTTTCTGTAGTGCCATTTTGTTCACTTCCGCCCCGTGGGGCTGGTGTTCTCATCCACGAAACCCCCTATAAAGCCACACTCGGTGTAGCCAGCCACACTTAGTTTCAGTTAACTTCATAACCGGACACCCTGTCGGCAGGTTCAGTACCCGCCGAATAAAAGCGAGCGGGGAAGGAGGCACAGAAAATGCAAAACGAAAACAAAAAGACGCAAGCAAGCACGGAAGACATTGAGGCATTCATGGCCCGTTTCAACGCAAACGGTGTTCAAGAAGCACGAGTTGACGAGGACGCAGGACGAGCATGGGAGAACCTTGCTCGTGACACCCTGCACACTCTGACTGCCCGCAAGGTCAAGACCTTCCGCAAGAAAGACGACAAGTTCGGAGAGGACGACGGCAAAGTTGCCGCAGTGTACTTCGTGTTTGACATGAACGACCAAGAGTACCGCACCAACATGACCGGCCTCGCAGGAAAGACCCTCTTCCAAACGCTCGCACGAGCGGCTGGACACAAGGTTCTGTACAACGACGACGGACATGACGAAGACTGGCGCAACTCGCTCGCTCTCAACCAAGTTGTTGAAGGCGAGTTCAGCGGTCAACTTCTCATCACCAAGCAGAACGGGTACTGGAAGTCCATGTTCATTCCATTCACAGAAGGTGAGGAATGATGGCTTGGCACAAACCAGTCTCCGAAGCAACCGAATGGAAGCGCATGAAGCAACGACAACGCTGTGATGCGTTGTCTGCTCTTGCTCTCCGGTACACCGACATGGCTGTTCCCTTCCTCGGTCAAGACTTCCTCTGCGAAACGATGCAGGAACTTGACGCTGGCATCACCATCTCGTACTGCGACTTGATGAAGCAATTCGACATCCGCATGGGGAGAGTTCACTGGAAAGTTTCCACGAAGCGATTGTCCATTGACAACGCCGATGCTCAACTCCGTCAAAAACTCTGGGACATCATCGTGCCGCTCCGAGAACAGAAAGTCATTCTGGAAGAAGTTGCTGTGCAACAAGAGAAACCTCTCTTGTTCTTCAATTACGATGGGCATGTCCACGCATTCTTCAACTGGGAAGAAGTGCAAGACTTCATCGCTCAAAAGATGATGGAAGAGGATGAAGCACGAGCCGCACAAAACGAACTCGCTGACAGAGCCGAAGAGTACTGGGAAGCCCAGTTGATGGACGACGAGGACGAAGAGTACGACCCCGACGACAGAGCAGAAGAGGAAGACCTGATGTTCAACGACGAGGACGAGGGCGAGGGCGAGCCGAACGACGACTGGGTGCATTACGAGGAAGTCTGATTCCCATGACCGTTGAAATTACCTTCTCGGCTGACGACTCGGACTTCATCCGAGAGCGTGCTGTTCAGATTTGCGAAGAGGTCAAGGAGGTGGGCTGGTACGGCTTCAACTCCGTTCCTGCCACCGAGCGTGGTCTGTGCGGGGAAATCGCCGTTGCTCGCCACCTTGACGACAAGGGACACCATGTGGAGGTTCACAGAACCATTTACGGGGGAGACCTGCTGATTGACGGTGACATCCACGATGAGGTCAAGGAATGCGGCGAGAAGTGGCGCAAAATCCGTGGCGGGTTTCCACTGGAACCCCGACATGTGAACAAGTACGTTCGCAAGGGTGTGCGCCGAATCTGGCTCGTTGAACGACTTCAAGGATGGCGACCCTCGGACAACATGATTGTGAAGATTCACGGCTGGGTTGAACCTCAATGGGTTCGTGACAACTGTGAGATTCTTCCAGACACCATCAGCGACAAGGAGGGCAAGGTTGATTACATCGTCAAGGAGGTTGACATCCATGCTCCAAGTTCGGTTTGACAAGGACAACCAGTTGCACATGTGCGCCATCCGAGTTCTCTCGGATTACTGCGCTAAGGTGATGTGGTACTTCGTGGTTGTTAACGAAGAACGATTTGTGTTCCGCAAGGGCGACTACACGAAGCCCGCCGACCTCTGGTCGTGGAACATGGTCAAAGGTGTTTTATGGGAAGCCGACCTCCGAGTTGAGGGGGCAATGCAGGATGACGACTGAGCGACGCATTTACGAAACCGTTCGGTACTTGTTTTTCGTTGAAGGCAAGAGCCGTACGGAAATCAGCCGTGCAACCGGGATTCCCAGTTCAACCATTTACGGGTACACCCAATCACCGACTCGTGTCAACAAAACCACAGGCCAACTTGAACGCAATCCCCGATTCCGGAGTCAACGACGCTCGATTTCATCGGGAGGATCCAGTGGTTCTGGTGTCCGTGCTTCCCGTGGCATTCGTGGGGCAACGCAGGTTCGCAACTATGAAAATGCCCGCCGACGACAACTCCGCAACGCTCGTGAGCGAAGCGTCCAGAGCGGTGTGAGCAACGCCGTGGACATCACCCCGGCATTCAACCAAGTTGTGTGGGACGAGGAAGAGGGAGGCATGCTGGACATTGAATCCGACAGCCTTGCTGGGCGACGAATCCGTTTCGCCGTCACCCGTCCCGATGTTCCCATTGTCTTTGTTCGTGTGGAGTTTAGAATCGTCTTCTCAAATGGAAGAAGCGAGATGGCAGGTAATTCCTTCTCGTGGATTGAACGCTACGGAGAGCAATTGCAGGACTTCTTCATCCCGTTGCAGACCTTGATGGAAGACTACCTTGACAGCCTCGACCAGAGCGAGAAAATCGCAACTGCCGAGGTCTTGCAGGCTGACGTTATCCGAGGTGCTGGACTTTGAAGCGGTGGTTCCGTGGGAAGAAGCCTTCCCCGTTGTTCAAGCGTGTGCGTGATTATGCGTGGGACATTGAATGCTTCGGGTTGAACCCCAGCGAACCCAATCTGATTGCGTACCGTTCCTTTGAGCAGTACGGACGCACTCCTGCGGAGGGGTACTGGACAGGACGGCAGAGCAAGGAAGAGTTCATCAACTTCCTTCATTCGCTTCCTAAGACCAAGTTGCATCGGTTCTTTGCTCACAACGGCAACCGATTTGACATCTATGCGATTTTCACTGCCGAGGAAATCGTGACGGCTAAGAAGTTCAGCAACGGCAACCGCATTTTCTACATCAAGTACCTCCCGCATGTTGAGTTCCGAGACAGCAAAATGTTGCTTTCGGCACCACTCAAGGCGTTCGGTGCTAAGGGAATAACGCCAGAGAAGTTCATCAACTCCGAGCATCCGCAGTACGGAGATTTCGATTGCATTGACGATGAGGACATTGAGTACTGTGTGCAGGACTGCCGTGTTCTTGTTGATGCGTTGAAGTTCACCCGTTATTCGTTCCGTGAAGTGACGGGACATGAGAACGCCGACCTGCCTTTGACAGCGGCGAGCATGGCGAAGCAGGTGTGGACAGCACTTGACGCAGACTGGATGCGCTGGTGCAAGAAGGACGGTGAGGTTGTTTATGCCGTGGAGATTGATGTTTATTGCGACCGCATTGCTCGGAAGTGTGGCAAGGGTGGCAAGACATGGGTTCGTGAGCAGGCAGGTGAGTGGTACGACAAGGTGTTTTCTCTGGATGCTAACTCCTTGTACCCCAGCGTCATGCGTGACAACGATTATCCGAATCCCAAGACGATGTACCGTGTCAAAAACGACATGGAGTTTGAGGAAATCCGTGAGCGTGGCATGCCGTACTGGGGATGGTTCCACCTTGAGAATCGTGGGGAGAAGCGTGGCTTCCTCCCCGATGTTGACGACAATGGTGTGCGGAGTTATGACAATGATGTTGTGCAGGGCTACCTGTGTTCACCCGAAGTGGAGATGGCTCTTGAGAAGGGCTGGGTCATTGTTGACCGCAAGGACACCTGTTCCTGCCGTGAGGTCATGCGACCCTTTGAGCGGTTCGTGAACACCTGCTATGAGAAGAGAATGGAAGCCAAGGCAAGCGGAGGCCCGCAGTACTTCTGGAAAATCCTGCTCAACTCCGGCTTCGGAGGATTCGGCATGCGTCCACCGACCATGCGGATTGAAGACCCAGAGGAAATTGCTTTGATTCTCCGCAACAAGGTTCCGGAGAGCATCAAGAACACCGAGGAAGCGACGAGGCTGTGGAGTGGGGAAGACTGGTCAATGATCTTCGATGCCAAGTTGTGGTCAAATGAGTCTGACCTGTTCTACCTTGAAGGGAAGACCGAGGGTAAGACTCCGGATGGTGCGTGTTATGTGTGGAGTTCTTTCGTCATGTGCTACGGACGAGTGGAGTTGCAGAAGGCAATTGACGCTATGGAAGAAGCCGGGTACTCTGTTGTGTACACCGACACTGATTCTGTGCATTGTTCTCCGTTCCGCAGTGCCGAAGACGTTCCCCTCAAAATCGGTTCCTCTCTGGGTGAGTGGGATTATGAATCCTTCATGGTGGACGGCGAGGAACAACTCTTCTGCGACCGGGCGTTGTACTGGGAGAAGAAGGCGTACGTCTGGGAACATGATGGTGAGAAGGTCAAGGTCAAGCATAAGGGTGCTAACCGAAGTAATGGGGATTTGCGACAACCCCAGTTGCAACAAACGGTGCGAAGTTATCGTGTTGCGATGAAGACGGGTCAGCCAGCAGGACAGCAGGTTGACCGACTGTTGCGAAGCAAGAAGTGGTGTGAGCAATGATTTATCCGAAGAGGCCGAAGACAGTGAATGGACGCAAGTGGAAGGGCTACAAGGCCAAAATTGACCTGTTGAGGGAGATTGAGAAGCATGACGACTTCGTTCATGTGGAGACACTTGACCTGCCAAGGTTGACGGGACAACAGCGTTCACAGATTCTCGGAATCCTTAAGAAAATGGGATTCGTGGAAATGACTGTCACCGACAAGGGACGACACACCAAGGCGTGGAGGTTGAACAAATGACCGAAGAAGAAATTGAGCAAGTTGAAGAAATCGTGGAAACTGAACCGGAGAGCGAGAAAATTGACGAGTCTCCGGCCCCAGTTAGTAAGCCAGAGCCAGTGCCAGAGGTGGAGAAGCCCAAGGAGACTCCCAAGAAGAAATCGGGCAAGGGCAAGCGATTCCGCTACGCAGGATTCTTCGGACTCGACTGATTTATGAAGGGTTTCGTCCGTGGAGTGGACATGGAGTGGACTACTGACGAGAAGGTTCTTGCGAACCTTGACGAGTTTGTGAATGCGGCGTACCCCGCCTACGGAGAATTGTTGACCAGCCTTATGCCTCATGCCTCTCCGCATGAGATGAACTGGATTATGGTGTTCGCCTTCGGCAAGTGGTTGAAGGGATTCTATTCCGCCAGAGCGGAAGGCTACGAACCAACTGTTGCAATGCAAGCGGCATTGAACAGCATTCTCGCTGACCCGGCGTTTGCGAACCTCATGCAACAGATGATGGGACGCATGATGGGCGGTGGTCAGTGATGGCTGACTACGTTAAGGATGGAGACACCTACTCATGTTCCAAGTGCGGAGACTGGGTGGGGAAGCGGAGTGGCTACTACAAGCATGCTAAGAAGTGTGCTGGAACACAAGGGACTGAATCGGTGGAGCCTCCTACCTCTCCTGCCACCGATGAACCGGCTTCCTCCCCGGCAGTCCCACCTTCTCAAGAACCTGCGGAAGAGATTTCGTGGGAATCGTTCGGTGCAGACCTTGAAGTTGAAACGGACACAACGGACTACATCCCGACACCCTTGACGATTGCCGCCAAGCGTGCGAAGGGATTGAGTGGAAAATCGGCCAAGAAGATGAGCGTCAAGGAGAAGAAGATGCTTGAGGAAACCAACATCACCCTCATCAAGCAGTTCGCCGGACTGGTGGACTTCGGATTGACGAGGCTCGGACGCTACGCTACGATGGACGAAGAGTTTGTTGTGAAGCATGGAAATGGTGACAAGGAGATGGTTGCGAATGCAACATGGGCCTACATGGACGAGAAGGAGATTTATCCGTCAGTGCACATCAGCACCGGGCTGATTGCAGGTGGACTCTGGGCGTACTATGTTGCGCCACCTGTTATGCGGATTCGCAAACAGGCGAAGAAGAAGTTGCTCAAGAACGGTGGCAAGCGGTTGCTTTCATGGGTGCCGATCTTCGGACGACGGTTCCGTAAGAAGAAGCCGCAAGGTTCTCTGGAAGAATGGGGAATGCAAAATGACGAGTCGTGAACTGATTGAGAAGGCTTTCTTGCCTACGCCCGACAGCCCGTACTCGCTGGGAACAGCGATTGCGGCCCGCAGTGGAAGCGGCAAGACGACGCTGATTCGTGGG
>Ga0222719_10005559_pt1 | contig 10835 bp, 11 predicted proteins | sample C33_34DmetaG_FD_165039 | JGI IMG/M metagenome (GOLD analysis project Ga0222719, IMG submission 165039) | Estuarine water microbial communities from San Francisco Bay, California, United States - C33_34D | ecosystem: Environmental > Aquatic > Marine > Unclassified | place: USA: California...
CATAGGTGAGTGTATCATCTCGCTGGTGTTTTATGTAATTATTAAGTTTATTGAATTCGGCTTTAGAGTACGAGTCTAAAATTTCTGAATCATAAAAGCCGAGCTCTACATTCTTTTTTACAAGATCATGAAGATGCCACGGTTCATACTGTCCATACACCATTTTACGAAGATGATAGTTAATTAATCTACCAGCAACCCATTGATAGTTAGGAGATTCTTCTGATATAAGATCAGCTGCAGATTTAATAAGTGTTTCTTGTACATCAGCTGATTTAATACCATCAAAGAATTGAATTTGTGAATGAATTTCTACCTCACTTGCACTAACACCATTAATTCCTTCACAAGCAAAAGTTACTACCTTATGTAATTTTTCAATATCGAGAGGTTCACGAGTACCATCACGTTTAATTACTTCTGTCATATTATTTCCTTTATTGTATCGAACTAATATTATCTTCTTTAACAATAGATATTTTATCTATTAGTGGGTGAGTAAAGTCATGAGAGATTAAAAATACATTCAAATTATTCTCATTCTGCAGTACTTCAACTAACTTTTCTTTTCCTTCATCATCTAATACTCCAGTTATTTCATCAAGAAATAATAGATTTACACTACTGCCACCAAGTTTTGAAAGCAGTGAACGAATTGCTAAAAGAATTGAGGTTTGAATTCGAGAGAATTCTCCGCCAGATACAGTCTCAATCGGGGTTGAGATTCCGTTATTAATTACCGATATATTTAATTTTTCTTTATCAAGTTTAAACTCAACTTGAAATTGCCCATCACTTAAAACTGATAGGTATTTATTAATGGCAAGCTCTAACTCTTTAGTTAAGTTTTCTAACTTAAAAGCTACAATACCTGATGTACTAAAAGCTTTTTTCAAAATATTTAATGAATTAGCTTTATTTGATTTTGTTAATATATCATTTTTTACACTTTTTTGTCTAAAAGTAAAATCATTTTTTTGCTCTATTAGTGCTTCCCTTTTAGCGTTATTGATTCCAGCTTGTTCATTATGTTGTTGTGCTTCAGAAACTGCCGCAGAGATAGTTTTCCACTTCTGTTTGAGGTCTTGAATATTTGTTTCAATGTCTCCCACATTAGGGTAATTTTTTGAAACAGAATTATCAATAAGTTGTGTAAGATGCTCAAATCTTTCTATCTTGCGTTTGTTTTCATTATACTTTGTTTTTGCTGTATCAATTTTTTTGATTTCTTCACTCCACCGTGTAGCTTTTTCTAAACCAGTATTATATTGTGTAATCTCATGAGCAAGTTTATCATTCAATTCTGTTTTTAAAGTTTCCAGATGAGATGTGTCAATAGTTTGTCCACAAGAAGGACAAGTATCATTAACTTTGATTTTTGCAATATCTTCTTTTAAATTTGATTGAGTTCGTTGAGACATAATCAAATCTTGTTTTAAAGTTTGGTATTGATCCCACCACTCAAACTCTGCTGGAGCAGTTAGCCCAGCATCAAATTGAAGAGAATCACGTTCTTCAATATACATATTATTACGATCAATTTTTTTACAAGTAGATTCATAATTTTCAAGCTCTTGGTGCAGCACTCCAATTTGTTGTTGAATTGATTCATCTACTTCTGGTACTTCAACACGACGCATTTCTTCTGGGATTGATACTATATCAAGAAAGTCTTCAATAGACTTTAATTCGCCTTGAATTTTAGAAAGTTCTCTATCATTTTCTGTAGCTTTAGCTTTAATTGTTTCACCAATTGCAATATACTTTTCAAGGTTGAATAGATTGATTAAGAATTTTTTGCGGTTAGCATCAGTAGCTTTTAAGAACTCAAGTAGATCTGTTGATGACTGATAAGTTAACTGAGAGAAAACATCAAAATCTACTCCAACAATATTAGAAATTATTTTATACGTATCTAACACTTTATGATCAGAAATATCTATGTCATTTTCTAAAAGTTTAACTTTTGTTTGTGCACCAACTCGATTTACTGATACAACATAATCTTTATCGTCAGCAACAAAAGTAAGTTCTGAGCTCCAGTTCTTGTCTTTTGACCAACGATTAAGTATGTCTGATTTTTTAATTCCTTTGATGTTTTTGTTAAAAAGAGTTTCTTGAATAATCATTGCAATTGACGACTTCCCACTTCCGTTAGGAGCAGTAAGTTGTGTAATTTTTGCTTTTTGAAGATCAATTTCATTGTCTTTTCCATACGAAAACATATTAGAAAATTTCAGTTTTTTTAGCGTAATTTGACTCATTTGAATTTTTCCCAAGTTATAAAAGGTTCATAAGGTATATGACCATTGAATTCGTTTATTTTTTCTTGTATTTTTAAGTTATATGGTTGAGAAAACTCCCAACCAGTAAGTTTCTGTCTTCTTTTAAGTTCAGGATACTCTTTATAGATAAACTCACAGTTTTTATTTCCAGCAGCTGTACCATCATAATGTGCTGCATACCAGCAAAAGATAGGTTCAAGTGATGTAAAGGTAAAAAAGCGTTTTCTCACATTAATCGCATATTTTACCATATTAGGAGAATCTTCTTGCCATCCGATACCTATAGTGTCATGAAAGTCTGGATTATGACCAGAAAATATCAATATTTCATCTAACTCAATGTGATCGAATAAATGTGTTAATGCCATTTGTGAGTAAGAGCGGATAAATTGTCCACATTCTATAGCTTGTTGTATAGTTTCCGTCAAAAAACGATCAAATGTTAGTGTAACAATTTTGTATTCAACCTCTCTATCCTTACACCATTTGACTGCCCAAATAATATCTCCACTGTTAATTCGATCAAAAAGAGATAAAATTATAACACGAAACTTGATTCCTTGATTATAAAAAGCTTGAGCAGTAACTTCCGAATCTATTCCTCCACTCATTGCGATCACATAATCACCAGCGTTATGTAAATTAAATCTGACCACTAAAGATTCTAAATCATACTTAAAAGAATTACTTCTTCTGTAGTAGAGAGGAACACTAACTTTAACTCCATCAGTAATTTTACCCCAAGGATGAGTTTGAGGTCTCCACCAAGAACCATCATTATACTCCCAATAGACTCTATTACATTCTAATATCGAGACTTTTGAACTCATTCATTACATGTCCTGTGTCAGCAACCTTAATATGGTTTAGGTAGATTTCAAGCTCTTCATAGATTGTTTTGTTCTTTAGATCTAAAGTTGCATCTTCTTGTGGCTTCTCTACTACTTTTTTGTCTAACAGATCTGATCGTTCAATTTTTGACAGTTGATCAATATTACCTGTTACTTCGTATACCACATGATGGCGAGAATCTGTCTTCATCTCTTCACCAGCTTTAATTGTCCGACGAACAAGCTTAGGTAAATCTAAATCGTAGAACTCTCGTGTATAGTTGTGAGAATCTATAACCTCGTACAAATCAACTCCATACTCTCGTTTTTCGTCTCGGTCAAAAGTTGTATTAAGTGGGGAACCAGGATAGTAGCAGTTAGTGTCACCGTAACGATGATTAAAGTGTAGATCACCAAGTAACACCAAGCCCCAGCGGGAGAGATGCGAGAAATCATATTCTGGCGTAATATGTGGCGGAACTTCTCCACGTATATGAGTAACGAGTATTGCGTCCTCCTCATATGGTGGTAGATTGTCTGTTTGTACTTCCCCGTATGGAAAGAATTGAAACAGCGTTTTGTCCACACGCGCAGATCCGTTACGAGTAAATACCTGTACACTCGGATTTTTAATAGCATTTTTCTCAGTAAGGTGCTCAAAGAATGTTTCTCCTTTGCGTGTAGCTTCATGATTGCCTGGGATAATGAATGTGGGTATTGTGACTGAATTGATATAGCTTAAAAACAGTGAGATTTCATCTGGTTCTGGTTTTTTATCAAAGATGTCTCCAGCTATCACATGTACATCCACACGCTGTTCTAAAGCGATCAACTTGCGAAACATTTCACGGAACCGACTAACCTGCCAGTCATATGGAACCTTTTTCTTATGCAGATTGATGTGCCAGTCTGCTGAACATAAAATTTTTATCATAGTTTAACTCCATCTTTTGTTATTGCTGTTCCAAAAGAAAGTTCTCTTTTGTAATAAATATTATTTATAAATTGTTTTAAATCATCAACAGTATCATAAGAATTAAAAAGAATAACTGATTTATTATCATATATAAATTTTAACGGATAGGCATCTTGTTTATTGAAACTGATTGGTATATGTTTCTGTATAGTGAATAACTGTTCATCAAAAATATTTAATTCTACTAAAAAGTCTTTAATTAGGCTAAATATATGACGGAACTTATCGTCATAGTAAATTTTAGATGCAAGATGCCATAAACTGTTGTTAGCAGAAAAATTAAGTCCACAAACTGTTTCTAAATTTGCAATACCTGTTTCATACCATTGCTTATTTGTTTCAGTAAATTGATTAAAATACTTACCAAAATACTCATCTTGTTTAACTTTGAGGTATAATGTGTTATAAAACTGTTTATAAGAAATTCCTTGTGAGTGTGCAGATTGAGATACAAGATTTGTAAATCCGTAACTATGAAAAGCAATTAACCAACTACTAAAATTAATTGACTCTAAGATATCTTCGTGACTCATAGAGTTAGTAGAATACACCCACTTAAAAGTTTCATTTATATCATCTTGTGTGTTAGGAACAAAATTTTTAATTTCTCTCCACATTACCTCATCTTGTTCAGTAAGTGATAGCTCAGAGTTATTTAATCCTAATAGTCTGTAAATTTGAATTGATATTTGAGGAGATACTTCAAATAGTTTATAAAAAGTATTTTTAAACTCTTCTATCGTATCTTTTGGTAAACCTAAAATAATCTCAACTTTTAAAGTTAAACTGTTTTCAGTACAAATTCTGTGAATCTCTTGAATTTTATTTACTGCAAGATTTTTTCTTTTAATTGTTGTCAGTACTTCATCATTAAGAGATTGAAGTGATACAGTATGAAATTTTGATCCCGTAAGATTTTCTGAAAGTTTCTTTACCATTTGCACTACATGTTTATTTTGATTTTTAGCGTAAGAAGTTTCAAACCAAAGGTTTCTATTAGGATATTTTTGAGAAGTGGTAATCAATTTATCAATTATTTCTTTGTCTCTTTCAAATATACCAAAATTTGCATCAGCTAAGTAAATGCCTTGAATTTGAGGATTTGCAAATACCCAGTCAATTTCTTGATTAATTTTAGACAATTTAAATTTTTTTACTTTGTTATAGGTTAAACTTCCCCAATCACAAAAAGTACAACGATAAGGACACCCACGGTTAGTTTCTAAAGTTGCATTAAACTTTAAGTCAGGATATTGTTTTAAAATATAGTCAAAAGTCCCATCGAGATATGGAGATGGTAAAACATTTAGTTCTTCAATTCTTGTCTGATTTTTAGTTCTATATACTGTCCCATTATTATTTAGTATAGTTCCTGATACTGTTTTTAAAGATGATAGATTTTCTAAAAGACTTAAAAAAGTTATTTCTCCTTCATTGATTATGTGAATATCAATTTGTGGATACAAGGTAAAAAAATCATTTCGTTGTACAGGCAACTCAGGTCCTCCAAATATTGTAATAACTGAAGGATTAATTTGTTTAACTCTTTTAGCGAGTTCAAGATTATAGTTTTTATTCCATAGATAGGTAGAAAATCCAACAACAGTATCCTTAGCTAAAGCAATAGCTGTTTCTTCAATAGGCTCTCTTCTAAATATCATTTTATTTAGTTTGAAAGGTTGTTTTGCATTGCTTTTTACATAACTCCAAATTGACCCGATAGAATAAGGTAAAAAGAATGTATCTTCTTTTAAACTCATAGGAAAATTTGGTTGAACAAGACTTATACTAACCATTTAAATTTTATAATTTGCCAATCTTCTTAAAATATGCTAATTTATGTTTGTTACTTGTGAACAACGTTACACCGTAGGTGAAAAGCTGGTGAACAAGGCTTGAACCACTATGTCGTAGCGTGGGTCTCGTAGAGACGCAGCCAGGGCAACGGAGTTGCCTAACCGTCACGTCACACTTGTGTCTACACTTCAAGATACTGAAAATCTTGTGTATACCACATAGCAAAGGTATATCTCTCACCCTTAGTTACTTTTGTTACTCCATGTACAAACTTGTCATTTGATGGAAAAACCAATAAGGTATTAGCTTTTGGTTTATAGCTCCATTCAAGTTTTGGAAAATATATTTCTCCACCCTCATATAAATCATTTATATAATAAATTGCAGACCATGTTCTGAAGGATGTTGGGTGATTAGTCTGATCACCATCAGGCCAAGAATTATCTGAATGAACAGTCATCTCTCTGCCAGTTTCCCATCGAGTTAATTCTGTATTATCTGGAAAATGCAGTTCTCCAGTATATTCATGAATTAATTGTTGTCCTAAAAACCTACAAAGATTCATATAAGATTTAAAAGTAAATCTAACTTCATTTTGAGAATCCAAGAGTTTAAAGGGAATTGTTCTCCCTCTAAACTCTTCGATAGTTTGAGCTTTTGTAAAATACTGATTATTGAATAAATGTTTATTTTGATCTAAGAATCTACAAAGATTAGGCCAGTGATATTCATCATCAAAGACTTCTCCTCTGATGATGATATTATTTAAGCATTCAGTTCTTTCTTCACCCGTTATTGGTTTTAATTGATAAGTTTTAGCCTCTGCCAATGATTTTTCCAACATCACCTTCAAAAGTATAACTCCCAACATGGTTCAGCTTTGTATTTGGGTCTAACCAAATCTCTCCACCAAGCTTTTGCCAACGACGACAAAAAGTATAGTCTTCTGATAGATAACGATTATCATCAGGGTCTAACCAAGTATCAAATAAAGCATAACAATACTTGTTAAACTTTGGATCAATGTTTGAGTCATTACGATAGTGAAGTTCTGGATAAGCTTGCATCATTTTTTCAAAAACTTCACGCTTTACTAAAAAGAAACCTGTTGAAGCATCTAACACTTCAACGGCACCGTTTTCAACACGTACTTGTTTCTTTTCAATATCTTGAAATTTAAAATTAATAGCATATTGAACTGGTAAAGCTTTTTTAGGATATGCTGCAGCCATAATAGGTTTGTCATATGCTAATGCTCGAAGAATTGAATCTGCATCAAACTCGATATCAGAGTCAATAAACATGAGATGCGTACAGTCAGATTCCATAAACATTGCTGTAAGAATATTTCTTGCACGAGTAACAAGTGATTCATTACGAAGAGTTGTAACTCTAAAGTTGATTCCATGTCTCATGAGTGTTTGAGAAGCACGAAACATAGATAAAAAGAATTGATCCGTTAGCATTCCACCATAACAAGGAGTTGCAAAAAATATATTATGCTTTCTAAGAGCTTCTAAATCAATTGTTGCTTGATTACCTTCAACGGCTTTGAAAGCACCGAAAGAGCGTTCTTTCGGTGCTTCTTTACCATTAGCAGGTTTCATATCTGCTAAAGATTTTTTCATTAGGCTAAATCATCCACGTCTTCTACAGGCTTGAATTCGTCGGAAACATCTCCCGCGAAATAAGAGGTGTTTTGTAACAACCACTCTTTTTGTTCATCATAAGTTTGACGCTTATAGATTTTTGAAAGATCAAATAGTTCAAGCTCTTTTTCAGCATCTGTAAGAGGTGCGTTATTACGAGCTGGAATGATTGAGTACTTAACGTTTTGTGGTAGAGGTCCTGTCTTTTCTTTTTTAATGGTAATATCGTAACCATTACTTGGATCTGCAGGATTACCGTAGTCTGGATTTGTTGCGTAATCTACAATCTGTGAATAGATTGTGGCTCTTAGATCAAATAGCTTAATTGAACCGTCTGAACGGTCAATTACATTACACACATAAGAGAATTGTGGCTTATCAGAATAGATAGCTTCGTCAATTTCTTTGAAAGGGTCTTGAGCAGAATTATCAAAAGATTCTGTCTCACGTGAGAATTGAAGACACTCAACAGGCATTTTTTTACCTTCTTTTGTTACTACCCAATAGCAGTAACGAGGCATTACATCACCAATTAAACGTACTTTAGTATCACCAACACCAAGTGTTAGTCTTTCAATTTCTCTTCGTTGATTTGAACCAGAGGATTGTTTTCCTTTGGCTTGATCCCATGCGACCATAGTTGTTTCTCCTTTGTTGTTCGTAAGAACTTAAGTGTAGGATTTCCTCGACTCCGAGGACTCAGGTAAAAAATAAATTTTATCGCCTTTTGTTTTGATATAAGGATTCATTAAATCTTTTCTTATATAAGTTTTTGCAATGTAATCTTGCTTTTCACTTATTCGCCTCATTGATAACATTTGCAAATATTCTGTTTTCTTTAAAATATTAACATTATGAGTTAAAAACCAAGGGTTTCTAAAGTAACTCATAGGTTCTTGTGTTTTATAATGACACTCTAAACCTTTTTCAGTTTGTTCTAAAATACCAGCTGTAAATAGATGAATTGGTATGTGATTTATTTTAAGTGCGGTCATTAATCCTTTAGTTGTTCTTGGATTATACAATTTTGTTTGTGCAAAGGTCAAGATAAGAATGGCCGCTTGATCCTTTCTTGCCTTTGACTCGATTTCGTACCAATTAAAGTATGTAATATCCACGTTGTTTATACCATTCAAGACGTTTAGTTTGCTGGCGGGCTACAATACCCCCTGATAACCAAAAATCAACAATCATAGGAACTTGTTTATCAGGGTGCTCCCGTATGATACGACCAACTCGTTGTTCAAGCTTAATAGGATTGTTAGAAGGGCAAGTAAGATACAATGTATCCAGCCGATGACAACTAATACCTTCATCAAAGAGCTTAGTCGATAACACAGCTTTATATTTTCCTCCAACATTATCCAAAACATCTTTTCTTGTTGATTCATCTGATTCTCCTATCAGGCATACACTATCAGGTATTAACTCTTGTAAATCTTTTAACATTTGAACTCGTTCTCCTAATATAAGTGGACAACGACCAGTGACTATCTGACTTTTGGCAAAATTAGCGATAGCTTTCAAGTAATCTTTGTTAGCGCAAAGTTTGTTCAACTGGCGCGACCAATCTCTTTTCGGATCAATTACTGGAAACCTAAAATCAGTACGTTTAATTTGAACTACTGGATCTTGTAACTGTCTTGGGTCACGAGCCTCTACCATAAAAGGTGAAAAATAATCTGCAAGATACACATGTTTTCCGTCTTTACGTTTCGGGGTGGCTGAAATGCCAATTTTTATCTTTGCGTTTAGTGCGTTTAAAGCTGTTGAAAACATTTCAGCAGGACAAAGATGAGCTTCGTCTACAAGTATTGTTGAGAAAGAATCTTCAAGCTCATCTCGGCGATTATAAATAGATTTATAGATTCCTACAGTTATATCTTGAACATCAAATAATCCATCTCCGATTTTTCCTATTTTAGCTGATGGAAGTTGTCGTTCAAGTTCTTCAATCCATTGTCTAAATAGTAGCTTTGTATGAACCATAACAAGAGTTTTAGTATTGTTTTTAGATATGATCTCACAACCAGTAAAGGTTTTACCCCACCCACAAGGAGCTTGTAAAATACCAGAACGGGCACGTCCTCGTGAAAAAAACTTATCTACAACTTCTTGCTGTTCCCACCGTAAGGTCCCAATAAAATCATGTGATTCATCCATTTGAATAAAATTTCTGTCATCTTCTATCTCATCCCATTCAAGTTTGTGATAAGAGTTTGAAGGAACAATATAATGCTCTTCATCTTCTTCTATTGTAGATAACCACTCATCACCATTATCATAAGTATAAAGAGATAATAGCTGATCTTCATCAAAAACATCTTCTTTTTTGATGTATATTTTTTCAGCTAAATATATCTTTTTAACATGTGCTTTATTCATACTATTATTTTATCATTTCCACCAGCAGGTACTTTTACAACTACTACCTTATAATCCGTAATACCTATAATATCATTTATATCACCTTTTTCAAAAATGATAATATCACCTTTTCTACATTCTCTATTACCAGCCATTACAATTCCTTCAGTAATTAATACTATTTCTCTACATTTGGTATGATAATGAGGTTCACAACTTAATCTCTCTACCTCATCATAACAAACTTCAAATTTGTCTGTTTGAATAAGTGCTTCAGGATAATCTCCTATAAACCAACCTCTTGAACCTACATCACTTAGTTTTAAAAATTTCATATAGTTAAACTCTTAATATTTTTTAACTCATTAGTTATTTCAAAAGGATACCACTCTTTATTAATAAAAACTAATGTCATAAATAATTCATCTGATTTCTCAAAATCAAGTGTTTCATTAGTGGGCATCGTAAAAGGGTAAGTTATACCTTTTACAAATATATGCGGGCCTCTTGTCTTAATTATTTGTTTACTCGTAGCTTTTACAGATTCTTGCTGAGTAAGGTCATATGGTTTTGCATTTGCGTCCATACCCCACCTTACTTTACTTATAATAAGTTGTTGAAGGTTAGCACAAGTAGTATCAAACTTTAATCTCTGATTCATTTGAGCTAAACGAGCAAAATAGTCACCTTGTAGACTTTTATCATCTACAGTCTCTCGGTGACTATCTTTGCGTCTTATTACATATATCTTTGATAAATCATAAGAGATTGCGTAAGGTTTTTCTATCAACCCAAAGAACGGATATGTAATACCCTCAAATTTCGTCAAGCTCACCCCAGCTCGGACCTACTTCAAAATCTACCTTAATAGGACAACCTGGAATTGTTAGTCCACGATCTGTTTGAATACAACGACGAGCATTTTCAATGT
>Ga0222719_10005560_pt1 | contig 10834 bp, 23 predicted proteins | sample C33_34DmetaG_FD_165039 | JGI IMG/M metagenome (GOLD analysis project Ga0222719, IMG submission 165039) | Estuarine water microbial communities from San Francisco Bay, California, United States - C33_34D | ecosystem: Environmental > Aquatic > Marine > Unclassified | place: USA: California...
CTTTATCTCTTAATACTTCATAAGTGAAGTTATAGTCTGGTGCTACATCAACTAATCTCTTAGTGATAATGCCGTGACTTATGTAATCTCCGAACTTACCTTGTGGTGCTTTGTTAATTACATTCTTCGGGAAGTCTTTAATCAACTTCTTTTGTGTTTCTTTATTCATTATTTATCTCCTATTTTCCTACATTATAGTTACTAAGTCTGACAATATCTACTACAATGGAACTGATAAACAAATTATTCAATGTTTATTTCCTTTCTGAAGTAGATAACCTCTAGCAATAGAGGTTGTTTACTTAACAATCCTATGTATCATTTGTCTAGTTAAGTCTGTACTATCAGCTAGTGATTTAGCTGATACGCCTACATTGTATAAACCTTTTATAGCTTTATCTCTTAACTCTTTGTATGTCTTTACTAAATGTTCTGCTTGGTCTAGTTCATCTAAACTTTCTTTTAGCACTACATAAAGATTTTGTATCTGTTGTTCATCTACAACTTTCTTTATATTATCTTGGGCTTGTTCTAATAAGTCATCCATTACATATCCTTTCTGATCTGGTCTAAAAATTCCTGTGTTAATCCTTGTGATTTTCGTTGTTGTTCTTCTAAGCGTACTCGTTTATAGAACTTGTATCTATATATTAATTTACTAAACATAATTCCTTTCTGTTATTTAGTTGTGTCTATATTGTACTGTCTGCTCTTTTAAGAGTGACAATGAATGATCCCATCTGACTTTCTTGGCTGACTACTTCTAATCTATTTCGTCTACAATATCGTTCTACCTCGCTTGTGCTAGGAAAGATACGAAAGCTACGATTAAAAGCTACGACTATCTGCCTACAATCTAGGGGCATATCAATTTTTACCATTAATAACCTTTCATTACAGTATAAACAGAAGTTTACAATAGTGTGTAAACTTAATTGACTTTCTTTTTTTCTACTTGTTGCAATATAGCTTGACCTAATTCTCCCTCTATTGCATTGTTTAGTAGTGTTCTTTTATCTTTTTTGTAGTTATAAAAGTTTTCTATGTGAATACCTTTATCTTCCATTTTTTTTGCAAGTGTATAACCTTTGTCATTTCTAACTTTTTTCCTGGTTTACATAATAGGTATGTCTATGTTGCTCCAGAAGTAGTGACCACCACTAACTTGTGGCTCTATTAAGGGATCGTAATAACTTTTAACATTCTCTACTACCCAATAACCTTTATAAAAAGTTTTTAACAATATGATTTCTTCATACAATTTCATATCTGGATATCTAGGTTTATAATTTTCTTTCTGGTGTAACAAAAAGTTCATACGACTATGTGTTGGACACGGAGGGCTTGACCAAATGAAGTCGTATAGACCTTGCTTGTGTACATCTAACAAATATTTATGGGCATCAGCTACTATAACTGTATCGTTAGGATATAAGTCTTGGTAAATTGCTGCAATATCTTCATCATATTCTACGGCTACAACTTCGTGTTCATCTCCCCAATCTTTACGATTACCTCCAATACCTGCATATAAATTTAGTATCTTCATTATTCTCCCTCTCCTCCAAACATTTCTTCAAAACATTCTGGGTGTACCCCTGTCATCAGTTGCTCTCGTTCTGCTCTGCTATGATCTGGAAATATATCCTGGATCAATCTTCTTAAGTGTCTTGGTGTTTGGGTAAACTCTTTATACTTTTCTGGATCTACCATAACTGTGCCTGTCTGCCTACAATGTATACATTCTTTAGTTGTTACTGCGAACATTATTCTTCCTCCTCTTTCATAGAATTAAATTCTCTTATCAATTTGTTTTTAATTTCAGCTAAATCAAATAAATAAGATATATTATCTTCCATTGTTATCCTTAATAAATATTTCAATATCTTCTTGTAAATCTGTTGTTAATGACAACTGATTATTATTATCTTGTGCTTTAGATATATCTAAAACTTTTTGTAATAAGTTTATTATTTCTTCCATTATTCTTCCTCCTCATCATATAATTCAACTTCCTCTGCAACAACTCTGTTTAATCCCTGTACAATGTACATACTATCAAACAGTCTTTCTTGTGTTGCACCCCATTGTGACCAACTTTCATTAATGTCATTATCTATTTGAAATTTACTTTCAACGCCATCAATCTCAATAGTTCCTGTAATCGTGATTAATCTAGCCATTATTTTTCCTCCTTACAGTCACATTCTATTGCTTGTATGTATGGTGGATAAGGTATGCTTATTGAACAACACTCTATATATACTGACATTATTGACTACAACTTTCACATTGTTCATTAATAAAATCAAACTTTTGATAGTATATATCTAAACCACAATCTAAACACATACCTTTAAATCCTTTATCTTGCATTAATATCCTCCCATATCCCAATCTTCATAACATTCTTTACACATTTCAATAGCTTCTAGTCCATTACCAAAATCTAAATGATGTGTTCCATATATGTCTGTGTTTGTACAACTACCATTAACAACACTATCTTGTGCGTTGCTAGGATATTTATTTCTGCATTCACTTAGTTGTATTACTTCCCAAACCATTATTCTTCCTCCTGGATTACACCTGTATCTACATACCATTGATGTAATATTTTTCTTTGATCTTTATTCAATAAACTAACAACGAAGTTATATCTCTCCATAGATATATCAAACAATCTTTTTATTTCGTTCATTACTTCCCTACACTTTCTAATTTTTGTTCATCAAATAGTTCTAACTCTACTTTGTATTCATCTAGTATTTCATCTAGTTTTTCTAAACCAGATAAACAATTTTCAGGTATGAACATATCAATAAACTTTTTGTATTCATTAACTTTATGTTGTTCTTCTCTTTGTGTTTCTAGAAAAGACTTACAATTTATAATTAGACTTTTTGTATATTGATTTAACATACCTCTAGTCATCTTATCTATTGGTATATTTACTCTATTGTATTCGTGTTCATATACTTCTAAGTAACGATCTTTATATTTATATACATAGTTGTTATTGTCATCTATATATATTGTTCGTTCTTCAGATTTTCTATTTGGATATTCAATATAGTACTTATAATTTGTTCTTCTCATATCTTCCTCTCTTTAATTAACCTACCTACATTGTAACTACTATGTTACAGTTATGCAACAACTTAGTAAGATTTTTTTTTGCCTACAATATCGTTAGATATTTTTGATTTGCCTACACTTTAGTTATACAGATCCATAGATAAAACCCTAGCTATAAGGGGATAACTAGGGTTTGATCTTTAGCTATTGCTTAGCTTTTATTAATTCCATACTTCTGGAAATAGTCTTTTATATTCTTTAATCATTCTGTAATGTCTTACTTCGTTTAATGTGCCTACAATAGCCACTCGTAACACGATTATAAAACCGATCGTTATTATTAACCCTTCTATACTAAACATTTAAACCCTGTTCCTTCCATATCTTAGCCCTGCACTTATCACAAATATTATGACTACTTAAAAAGTACTCATAATTATTTAATTGCTTATTGCATTCTGTACAATTCATCTTTTAACCTCCCTTTCGTGTCTAACTTTTAAACACTATAAGCAGTACACAACAAAGGAAATGTACTGCCTAACTGTTTAAAATGCCTGGATAATAATACCCTTATGGTTATCAAAGAACATAGATATATTTAATATGCTTGTGTGTTGCTCTAACTCATCATAAGTATTTATATCTTGATATTGCTCTAATGCTTCTTCCAAGCTCTCATACTCGGTAAAGTCACAACAGATAGCAATTATGTCCAACTGTATATCTTCGCCAATATCTTCCGATAAATCATTAAAGTAATTATACAAGGTATATAATCCCTCTAATGAAAAATTATCTGGTCTACTTTCTTTAAAAGATCTTCTAAAATCCCACTCGTTAACTTCTGTAATTATCGCCATTACTCCCCCTTTATACTTTCCAATTATGATAACAATTATAATCATTACAGAATGTTAAAATTGTATCATCTTCTAATTGAACTACATAAATTTTATCATCAAAAAATATATCAAACCATTCACAACAAAATTCACAATGATTATCAATAAATTCATTTTTATTAATGTAGTCTTTGTTAATTACTTTCATAATCTCCCCTTATGTTTGTAACATTCATTATACACATTACAGAAGTAATACAAAGTATTTCTTTTAATTTCTTTTATTGGTTAATGGATCATAAGTAGATCTTATTAGTTGGTTGAGGTTATCCAGGATATGTTAAAAGATAACCTTAAGATAATCTTATTATCGTTATCCATATTAAAACACCGTACCCCCATTATTTAAAAAAATATATCCTATGTTTTTCATAATGTCTTATTTTCTAGTAATTATTAGATAAAAGCTTATAAACATTAAAGAAAAAAACTTGTCCTATAATATCCATTATGTTGCGTTAGTACTAAATAGAATGCATATGTCAATATGAAACCCCAACATCTATGATGTTAGACACCAGTAAATCCTTGGAAACTTTTACCTAGAAGTGTTCACGATCTTGGTAGATTGTGTACATACAGTAGGAGAGGAATTACAGTAATAAACATCTTTTCTAATCTGTTTGAGGTGTACTTCACACTCTATACATTTCATACTGTTTATTGTACTTGTATATCTTTTATTGTGGTTCTAACCCTGTGTCACTCCCTCCCAAAAACCAGAATGAACTCAATTAAGTAACATTTACATATGTGAAGTAATAGGCTTTTACCCTAGTTACTATGGTCTAGCTAATCCACTTTCCCTTTAGTGTTGATCCAACATTCCTTTCCTAAGAGCTAGAGAAATGTTTTGTTTGTTGTTGTCATAATATCACACCATTACTAATATGCAAGTACCTGGAAAATCCAGGTGCAGCGTATGAGGATACGCTTCTATTTATAATAAGAAAGAAAAACTTTCATCTAAGAAAAAGTACTTGGTGTACAGTGTAAGAGAGGAATGTTTTTGTGGATTGTTATATTTTTTATTACAGTAAATGGACAGACTGTACGGCAAAAGGATCTGGAGCAATCCAGGTCTTTTTGTTTATTGACTTAGTTTCTTAATTGGTATATAATGAATATATCAAAACACTTCCCTGTTTGTGATTAACCAAAAAACCCCTAGTTCTTCTAGGGTATGGAAATAAAAAATTTTTTCCCCACATTTTATTTTGTAGGTTACTAAAGTTATTGTAAGAAAGGATATTATGATAGAAATATATGAAGTACAAGCCTGGGGAAGCAAAGAATTTATAAACATTCATAAAAGTGATTTAGAAGAAGATATTAAAGAAGCAATAATTAAAGTTGTTTTTGAGCCACACGAAGGACACATCAATAATTACTATATAAAAGCTAATGAAGATGGAATTGAAATAGAACTTGAAATGGTAGAAGGTGGACACAAAACAACAGCTACTTATGATATTTGTTACAATGCATTAGCTCAAAATATATTGACACAAGGTAAAAACATAGAAAGGACACACATTGGAAGCTGAAGTATATCAAAATAATTTATCAGAAGAAATAAAACATTATTTACATCAACATTCTTCTCATAGTGTATTTGAACTAATTATAGCAAAAGAAAATAAAAAAATAAAATGTAGCATTGCAGGTAAATTTGCTGATAACAACATTGATTGGGAAGAATTAATTAATTTTGGTGGATATAAATTATTTGTTATATACACTTATGATGAACTTACAGAAGTGCTTATAAGTTCTTATGCAGCAAGAAAATTTTTAAATATTTTAAATTCAGAGTATTTAACATTTTCAGGAGAATTTATTAATAATTCAGACTTAGGTTGGGTTGTTGTTGAGGATATTGATATTTGTTAATTAAGTGGATCTTGTAAGTCAGTAGGAGCATTTCTTCCTTTGATTCTTGGATATGATCTAGGTTTATGGTTATTACAATGCCGAAACTTATTGTATTTTGAAATAACTGTGTTGCATTCCTTGTGAACGCAGACTCTTCCACTACTATATGTTGTAGAGGGTTTATGATTAGGATATTGCTTTCCTTTGATATAATCACTCATACAAGATATAGTATAGGAGATACAATGCCTGGTAAAGGATATAAGCCAAAAAAGGCTATGAAAAAAAATAAAGTTAGAAAGAAAAAATAATGGTTAAGTACCAAGGTAAAACAGTTAATTTAAATAAAGTTACTAGAATTGCTAAAAATGAATCAGAGTATGGAGCAAAAACATACAAAGTTTATGTACAAGATGGTAAAAAAATTAAAAAAATTACATTTGGTAATATAACAACTTTTTATAAATATTCTAAAAAAGAACAGGAACAACTAGATGCATTTCGCAAAAGAATCGGAAGGTCTAGAAAAGTAATAGCAGGTAGATAATGGCTGAATGGCGAGGAATGAAAGTGAAGTTAAATTCACCAAGCCCGATCCGTAAGGGTGAGCCTGGCTATGGTCGTAAGAAGTCTAAAGTCTTTGTAATGAAAAATGGGAAAGTCAAGAAAATAATGTTTGGCGACCCTAATATGAAGATTAGAAAAAACAATCCTGAAGCTCGTGCTTCGTTTCGTGCTAGACACAAATGCAGCACAGCTAAAGATAAAACGACTGCACGATATTGGTCGTGTAGAGCTTGGTAAGGAGAGAGAATGGCTAAAGTAAGTTGGATGTATGGTGGCAAAAGATATAGTGGCACCTTGATCCCCAGTAGAGAAACAAAGACACATAGGTTTGCTAGAACAGAAAATGGAAAAATAAAAAAACTTCCTAAAAATAAAAAATAAATAATGGCTGAACGCAAACAATGTAGCAATACAGGTTGTGAGAAAAAATTTACTATCAAGAATGGTAATAGCCGTTATTGTTCAACCCAATGTTCTAATAGAGCTAAATACAAAAGAGCTAAAGAGCGTGAGCGTTTAGAGGCTATAGATAAATTAGATATAAACGAAACCACATTAAATCGTGGTGAACACTATCAAGAGTATGTTAAAAGCTATGCAAAACTTGTAGAGAATAAAACCATAACACAATCTGATGTAGCAAGAATTATTGGTGTAGCTAAAGATATTGTTAATAAAATGCACAATGCTTATCGCATAGATAAAACTACAGCAATAGAAAGAGAAGATTGGTCAACACCTGAAGAAGCTATTAAGTCCTTACAAAAGTTTGAAGATTTTAGAGATAGGTATTTCCAAACAGAAACTGGAGATAAATACGAAACAGCTGACTTCCACCAAAGATGGATTCAATCTATTTTAGATGCTATTGATACAGGTGGAGAACAAATGATTCTTAGTCCACCACGACACGGCAAGACTGACTTACTTACACACTTTGCTATATGGCAGATATGTAGAAATCCTAATGTAAGGATTATGTGGGTTGGTGGTAACGAAGAGATAGCTAAGAACGCAGTAGGTGCAGTAGTTGACCACTTAGAACATAACGAAAAACTTATTGAGGATTTCTGTGGACCAGGACAAACATTTAAACCTAAGAATAGATCTGGTAAGTCGTGGACATCAGGACAGTTTACAACAGCTACCCGAACTGTAACTGGAATTAAATCACCAACAATGGTTGCAGTAGGTAAGGGTGGAAAGATACTTTCTCGTGACTGTGACTTGATTATTGCTGATGACATTGAGGATCACGGAACTACAGTACAGCCAAGTGCTAGGGAACAAACTAGACAATGGTGGACAACAACACTCTCTAGTCGTAAAGAAGAACATACTGCTATTGTAGTGATTGGTTCACGACAGCACCCAGAAGATTTATATAACTTTCTTTTAGAAAACCCAGAGATGACCACAATAGTAGAAGAAGCACATAGTACAGAGTGCGTACTTCCAGAGAACGATATAGAGTTACATACCGATTGTATGTTGTGGAAAGGAAAGCGTAGTTACAAATGGTTATTGTCAAGATTACACGCAGCTGAAACCACAGGTGGTAAAGCTATCTTTGAGATGGTGTATCTTAACAAAGCATTTGTTGATGGTATTACAATGTTTGATGTAGAAGAGATTGATGTATGCAGAGATGTAAACAGAGTTATTGGGCAGGTACCAGCAAATACACATTTAATTGCAGGACTTGACCCAGCTTCTACAGGTTATCAAGCCTGTTTCTTGTGGGCAGTAAACTCTGACACAGGAAAAATGTATATGGTAGATATAGAGAATCAAGAAGGTGGTGGTGTTATACAAGCTAAACAGACCATTAAGAAATGGCACGAGATGTATAACTTATCACACTGGGTTATTGAAGAGAATGGTTTTCAGAGAGCTATACGACAAGACAAAGATTTAAAAGATTACTGTTCACGAACAGGTATATATCTTGAAGGACATCAGACACAGAAAAACAAATTTGATCCTATCTTTGGTGTAGGAAGTATGCGAGAATTGTTTAAAGAGGAACTAATAAGTTTGCCGTATGGTAGTGCAGAAAGCGAAACAAAGAGTAATATATATCGTAGGCAACTAATTTATTTTTCTACTGGTGCTAGTAAGCAATCAGGTAGAAATAATAAGTCAGATGTTGTTATGGCTTCTTGGTTTCCAATGAAAGTTATAAGAAGAATGCAAAAAGAAAGATTAGCTGAGGTAGGATTAGATTATGAACCTAGTTTTGGAGAATGGGATATAACCGATATGAACGAAAGCCCTTGGGGATAAAATGACACCAGATCAATTGCAACACGCAATAACTAATTTGCATTTTGACAATCAAGCTGCTTACAGCACTAGAGGTCGTATTCGTGCAATTATGAATGGTGGCCCTGATGGTATTCAGGCTTTACTTGGTGACAACCTAAAAGGTTTCCAAGACTGGCAAGTACCTGTACCAAACCTTATGATGTCAGGATTAGAACACTTAGCACAAAAGATTGGTCGTATTCCTAACTTAAAAGTAGATGTACCTAATGGTAAAGATTCCGATAGAGCAAGACAGAAAGCTGAAAAGGTTGGAAGGATTGTTAATGCGTATGATGAGGTACAGAAACTAGATTTACAAATGCCACAAGTTGGTAGATGGTTACCAGGTTATGGTTTCTCTGTATGGGTAATTAGAGAAAAGAAAGATGCAAATGGTACACCTTATCCTTGTGCAGAACTTCGTGATCCATACAACTGTTTCCCAGGTTACTTTGGTGCAGACCAACAACCTAAAGATATGGCTATTGTTCGTAGAGTTCCTAAAGATGCGTTAGCAAGAACTTATCCTAAGTTTGCAGACAAGATTATGTCTAACGATACATACAACACAGAATTTATGGGTGTAGGTAATGCGTATGCTTCTGCTTACACTGACCAGTACAATGGCTCTTGGGCTAACAGTAATGGTGATGGCGACTTAATAGCAGAGTATTACAACCTAGAAGGAACTTATATTTTCCATATGACCTCTGCAACTATTCTTGACTTCATACCTAACCCACTAGATAGTGGACCAGCATTTGTTATTGGTAAGAAATTTGCCTTTGACAGATTACAAGGACAGTATGACCAAATCATAGGGCTTATGGCTTCTATGGCAAAAATTAATGTGATGTCAATAATAGCAATGGAAGATGCAGTGTTTACAGAAACAAACATCTCTGGAGAGATAGAGTCAGGACAATATCGTAAAGGTAGATTTTCTGTCAACTATTTAGCTCCAGGTACACAAGTAAGCAAACCAGCATCTAATGTTCCTTATCAGATTTTCCAACAGATAGATAGAATAGAACGACAACTTCGTGTTGGTGGTTCTTATCCTACAACTGATGATTCACAGTCACCACTAGCATTTGCTACGGGTAGAGGACTTGAAGAGTTAGGTGCATCTATGTCACTTATGATTAGAGAGTATCACACAGTTATGTCTGATGCTATAGAGATGATTGATAGTAAGAGATTAGAGTGGGATGCAAAGATGTATGGTGGTAACTCTAAATCACTATCTGGTTATATGAACAATACTTTTTATTCAGAAACTTATGACCCAGCTAAAGATATAACTTCTTACAAAACACGAAGAGTGTATGGAGCTATGGCTGGTTATGATGAACCACAAAAGATAGTGACAGGATTACAGTTACTACAAGCTGGTATTATTGATAGACAAACATTACAAGAGAACCTTGATGGTTTAGATAATCTTGTTAGAGTTAACGATAGAATTACAAAAGAAAAAGCAGACAGTGTATTGTTTGATACATTGTTAGCACAAGCCCAACAGGGCGATCCAAAGGCAACTATGGCTGTTGTGCAAATAAGAAAGAATCCAGATGATATGCAAAATATCTTAGATAAGTTCTTTACAGCAGAAGAGCCAGAGATACCTACGGCTGAACAAGAATTGCTTGGAGGAGGTGCCTTGCCACCACAAGGTCCTCCACCTGGCATAGCTCAACTACTTGGTGGACTAGGAGGATAATGTCTATTAATAAAAAATTTGAAGAGATAGTAGATTTCTGCTTAGTTGATGTAGATGAATTAGGTGATGACATAATCTTAGAAGAAGATGTTTTTAAACCTAAAGGTAAAATGTATATAGACCAACTACCTCCTTTAGTATTTCCATTTGGCTATATGGTTATAAGTTCAGCGTTTCAGTTTTTTGAAGAAGAAGAAGAGGATGAAGATGGTCAGACCTAAAAAAATTACAAACAGAAATGCTAATGTACCTCCAGCTGCAAGAAATACACAAGACAATACAAGAGGAATTATTCCTGGTTTAACAAGTGGCACTACTTATGGAGAAGGTCAAGACATAAAACAACAAGTACAAGCTACTGGTGGATTACCACAAGCAA
>Ga0222719_10005562_pt1 | contig 10831 bp, 8 predicted proteins | sample C33_34DmetaG_FD_165039 | JGI IMG/M metagenome (GOLD analysis project Ga0222719, IMG submission 165039) | Estuarine water microbial communities from San Francisco Bay, California, United States - C33_34D | ecosystem: Environmental > Aquatic > Marine > Unclassified | place: USA: California...
TGAGATACTCTACGATGCAGTAGATCCAAATGAATTTGAGAAGACCATGAACTTAGGTCTTCCCATGTATGAAGGTACAAATAAAGTAACTCAGTTGATAAAGTATCTGAAGTCTATGGCACAAGAGGTCATGGATAAATCGGGTAGGTACGTGTGATAGAGTGGTGGCAAATTTGGTTACTGGTAGCTATCACTATCAACACCACTATCAATACAATTGTTTTCTTCAGAGGTCGTAAGATACTTAGGAAGAGAGATAAACCTACTTCTTCTTCCTCATCATAGCAAAGTCCTTGCCTGATATTTTACCATCTTTGTTTTTGTCTAGCTTGGCTTGACCGCCGTACATCATGCCCATGTCAAACTTCTTTTCGTCAGTCATCATGTTTCCTTTGGGGTTCATCATACCTGATTGATTCGTGGCAGACTTTCTGTTTTGTTCAGCTAGTCCACCCATTTGCATTTTCTTTTTTGTAGCCATGCCACCATACATCATAGGCTTTCTCATAGTAGCACCACCACCGTACATCATGCCTTTACGTGGTCCGTTGTAGTAAGTCTTCATTAGTCTCTCTCCTTAGTTAAATGTTTCGTCAGGTAGTTGTTCACCGTAGAACGGAGATACCCCTACATCTACGTATTCTTGTCTGGCTAGTTCTGTAGCTAAAAAGTCTGTTATTAAAGTTTTGAACCTACTCATTTCTACTCCTTTTATTTTTTCAGGATGTAAAAGTAGATTTGCCATTATGTCTGCAGCTTCTTTGTTGCCTGCTGCCATCTTCATCATGTCCACGCCTGCATTACTTGCTATCCTTACTGCGAATTCTGCGGCCACATATGCAGGACTAACCATACCTCTAGCTAAGTTGAAAGCACGACTTATTACTTCGTTGACAGATATAGGTCTTAAAACTCCATCTACTCTGGTATTTTTACCTGAAACTTCTCCCATCCTGTTTAAATAGTCAGATATGTCAGTAAGAAAACTTATATGCTCGTCGTCCATATACTTATTAAGTATCTCGGATACATTCTCTTTCTGTAGAGTTGCTAGTAATGCTCCCGGTGAATCCATAGAATATCTAACTCTATCTGTTCCATCCATAGCTATGAGTGATTTTCCGGGCATAGGGTTCATATTGCTTTGTGCAATAAGACCATTAAGAGTTAGGTATTTTATTGCATCATCAAAATCTTTTGCAGGTATACCTTTAGATATTGCCCCTTGCCTTAAGGCATCTATAGATTCTACTGTGCCATTCATTATAAAGTTATCAAAAAAACTTTTAGGATCTTTAAATCTTGCAAGGTCTTTTAACTTTTGGATTGTATTATCTTGTAGGACTACTGTATCTCTTACAACTTTTCCTACGTTTTTAATTTTATTGTTAATGTTTGATTTAAAAAGATCATAAGCTTTTCTTAATTCTTTGTGATAGCCTAGCTGTTTTACAATGTCTTTTTCATCCTCTATCATTTGTGCAAAGTCAACCAAAGGTAGCTCTTGTATAACTCCATCTTTTTTTACTTGCACCATAGTAAATTCAGATGCTTCATCTAAGACTGATTCACGCATCTTTTTAAAGTTGTAGCCCCCCATCTCTTTTTCTAAAGTGACTACACCTTTTGGATCTACTAACTCCATACCTCTAACTTGATCTCTACCCCAGCTAGCGTATATGTTTTCAGATATGACAGATTTTATTAAATCAAATCTATCTTTACCCTCTTTTGTATCCAAATCAAATACTGGGGTCGTACCTGTTCTGTCTCCTAATTGCCTATTTAAATTTTGAAAATCATCAAATATCTCACTTCCAAGCACTTGATCATTACCATCATTCTTTATATAAGTTTTTATATTTTGTATGACAGGCTTAAGTATCTGTGAAGGTGTCTTACTTAGGTAAACGTTTTTAAAGTTTACATCTGATACAGGATCATCTTTACTTGCTTCTGTAGTCCTTTTTGATTTAGACTTCAGATAATCTGTCAACGGACCTTTACCATCTTGTCTGTCAAATATTTCAGATTTATATATGGAAGAAGCTTTTTCATGCTCCTCATAGTATTTAGGAGCTTGAGATTTAATCAAGTTATCTATTTCAAAAGCTTGATCTGCGTAAAGTTTACCCAGTGAGCCGTCTTTCATTCTGTACCCATAGTCCCTAAAAGCAGCATACATATCTTGAACTTCACTAGGTACGGCATCAAAAGCTCTCAACTTATCATTCTCAGTATACCAAAGAGCAACATCTAGTGCATCTGCATCCTTACTTATAAAGTATTTATTTCTCTTCTTACGTTTTGGATCACCTACAAATTCTGTTTGTGAAAGTTTAATTAACTTTTTAACAGTAGTATCTTTGAACTTATTACTTAAAGTTCTTGTTGCTACATCAATTAAAGATGAACGTAATTTTGAGTTAAGAGTGCTTGACCAAAATTGTCCTTCCTTAGTAAAGAATCTTTGCAATGTAGTTTTAGAGTCTGCATCTTGATAAAACTTTCTTAACAGAGAAGACATATCAATAGTCTCATTATTGTCTAACATCTTCTTATCTAGTTCTCTGTAGCCTGCTTTAGCTTTTGTTTTGTAGTTAACTATTAGTGTCTCTAGCATATCCTCAAATGCTAAAGAAGCACGTTTAGTATGCTTTGGAGATCTTCTGTTGGATTCAATTAGTTTCATTCTGTTTCTAAGAGCTTCCATAACTTTGTCTGTGGCTTGAACTATAGCAGATCCTTCTTGGATTTCTCCTTTTAGATCCCCTCTTACCCTTTCACTAGCCTTTAATATAACTTCATGTACTGAGTCATCTATATCTAAGTCAGGGTCTTCTAAAAGTTTTACAAGTGATTCGTCCACTATACTAGTTACATCAGATTTCTGTTTTATCAGATTACCTTCAGCATTTGAAATCATGTTTTCTATGCCTGCTACTAGTTTGTCCATACTCTCAGGTTTATCTAAATTGATACCATCAGATGACATTACCATTCTCTTTAGATTATCTAAGGATCTTTTTGCTAGTAGAATTTGTTCTTCGCTTGATTTTTGAATGTCTATTATATTATTTACATTTGCTAAACTTTTCAGGTCTTTCATATCTATGTTTGCATAGGCACTTCTTTCTAAACCTTGCAACCACATTAATCCCGAAGCTTGCCCAAAACTAGTTCTTAAAGATTTAGCAATCTTACCTTGCATTCCACGAGGAAATTTACTAGTAATATCATCTTCTAATTTTTTATAATTCTTCATGGATTTAACTACAGCATCTAAGTTTTCTTCGCTTAAATTTGCACCTAACTTAAATATGTAACCTATAGCTTTTCTTTCGGATGGACTAAGTCCTGTACCTCTTTCAGCCTTTATAAAAGCATCGAAAGCTTCAACATCTTTATTCAATAACATACCACGAGGTATTTTTACGATAGTACCCACATCTTCTAAAATACCTGCAAGTGTGTACGATAAATCCCCTGCTTGACTTACTAGATAGGAAGTGACTCTACCTGCTCCTCTGATCACTGGATCAATTACTAAAGGTCCTCCTAGTGCGTATGTTATAGCACCGAGAGCTTGTGCAGAGTAAAAATCTAAAACGCTATCTTCGCCTTCACCACTCAAAGCTGCTGTAAATCCATATTGAATTGCACTAGCAGGTACGGCAACTTCTAAAGTTTCTCTTGCAAATGGAGCAGTTCTTAGTTGCCCTCTATTTCTAAATATTTTACCTCTAAGTGAATCATACTCAGCCTTAACTTTTTTATATTCTAAGTTATTCTTAGAAACTCCAGCAAGCTTCAAGTTAGTAAGCTCTTTTCCTAACTCATTTCTTCTTGCTACCATACGGTTTATAGTTCTAGTTACGTTCTCGTTTTGTAAAGCTAAGTTGATAAGCATATCATTTGTTTTTATATCTATGCCTTCTCTCTTTAGATGTGCGACAGTTTCCATCAAAGACATACCGTCAAATTTATTATCGCCTTTCTTTATTTTTTTTATCTGCTCCTTAGTGTACTTTTTTATTCCTTCGTCAACTCTTTTTCTTACTTTCTGTAAATGTCTGGCTGCCCTCGCACCTTTTTCTTTAACTATTGCACCCATACCTGTTGTATTATCTGCAAATATCATAAAGAATTGTTCAGATTCAGATAGCTGATCTATTGATTCATTTAGTAAAGTATAAGCTAAATCTTCATTTACTATCACTCTAGGTGCTACCCTAGTTTGACCATCAGGTAAGGTTACAGTTGTTTGTGTGAGTTGTTTAAATCTTTCTAATGTAATTTCATTGTTATCTAATTGATTTTTGAATTCTTCATATAAAACATCGTTGATAGAATCTGCTAAAGTTTCTCCACCTACCATATTAAACATATCTTTGTAAGATCTTGCCCACTCAGTTCTAGCATCTGCTGACTTATCCCATGCAGGACCTATGCCCATCTCTACGGCATCTGTGAATATATTTCTACCTATGAAAGCTTCTCCTAGAAGTTTAGGTAATTCAAACGTAAGACCTCTTCCAGTTTCTTTAAAGTTTTCAACAAGAGTGTTGAAGAAGTCACCAGTAGATATTCTGTTTATTATAGCTTGCTCAACTTTTATTTCATCTTTTCTATTAGGAAATTGTTTAGCAAATTTTCCTTGAATAATTTGACCTACAGATATTTTACCTTCAGCATATCTTGTTTGGTTACTTTTTAATATTGGGTTAGTTTTAGCTTCTTCCGTAGTGGTTACGGCAGTACCTCTAGCAAAAGGTATCGTTGGGGCATCTTGCTTTGATCTTGAGTAATCTACACTTGCATATGTATTATTTAGTAGATTTTGAGCTTGTTGTTTTGTTCCATCATCTATGTTTGGCAGAGTTGTAATATACAGAGCATTCTTAGCTCTCTTTAACTGAGCTTCTGTAAGTTCAGGTATATCGGCATTAGTCTGTAAATCATTCTTAAATTCATCGAAAGTTATAGCAGTTTTAGATGCAACTATGTCCTTCTCTGCAGTTTTCTCTAACTGGCTTCCCGGTGGAATATCTGCAAATTTACCTTCACTACGAGGAGTTGCTATACCTGATGGTACGATGTCTCCTCCAGCAATAGAAGGTCTATCTTGGTAAACAACATCTTCAGGCTTACCTCTTATGATAGGTCGTACTTCTGTATCTTCAGCAAACTGGACTTTATCATCAGGTTTCTCTGTTCCGTCTAATTCTCCTTCTTGTGGAGTATCAGATTTTTTAGCAAGAACTTGTTTTACAATCTCTTTACCTAAATCTTTAACAGGTTGTGGATTCTTCTCTCTCTGATATCTAGTCTTATTTTCATCATAAATAAAAACGCCAGTATCTTTACCCATTTGGTAATCATCTTCTAGGGATAATTTCTTACCTCCGCCTGCAGCGTCAACTTGAGGTTTTATGTTTTGTGTAATTACATCTACCAAGTTAAATTGCTCCTTTTATATTTGACTTTGGTACAGATTCCATTGTATCTGTGTCTATCATTGTATCTGGGTCAAGGTTATTAGGGATATACTTAGGACCTCCCCTTGAATTCTTATCTCCTATGTTTCTTAAATATTTTCCTTCAGGTAAAGGTTGATCTCCACCACCCATCTCTTTAAGCATAGTGTCAAGTTGCTTATCAGCATATATTATTCGCCTTTCTCTACTTGAAAGAGTATTGCTACCCCCAGTGGCAGGCTTATTCACTATCTTATTCATTACAGTAAGTCTGTCTCTGATTCTTTCAAATTCTGCAATAACAGTTTTTAACGCTGAGACTTGTTCTATTTTACTTGTAAATATACCAGTTTGACCCAGTCTTTGTAACTGCATCTCAAAGTCTTGGTTAGACAATCTACCTGCTGGATCAACTGCACGAGCCATCTTTGCGGCCAGAGATATCTTCATGGATTGAATTCTTCCGTATTTAGACGGGTCAGAACCAAAGTATTTTTGTATGGTCGCTTGAAATGCACCTGCAGTATCTTTATTGGTATCTTTAACACCGCCGTTAAATAGGATTTGTCCGAACTGATCAACTTGACCTGTAGGACCAAATATGTTAAATCCTAATCTATCTAATGCTCTCATTAAACCTTCTGATGTTTTTACTTCACTCTCTAAGTTTAATAAGCTTTTAAGGTCATTAACAGAGCCGACGGCATTTGTGTATGCTTTATTAAATTCGTCTTTCTTAAAGCCTAGTATTTCAGCTATTTCATCTTCTCTCCTTTTACCTGAAACTATAACTCCATTTTTTTCTAATTCACTACCTGCTACAAAAGGTTCTTTTATAATAGGAGCTAAAGCCAACACTGCTTGAAATCTATCTCCAGCAAAATTCTTGTCTATGTAATCTTTTATAGCCTTCTTTTTTTCTGGTGTATCTAAGTTTAGGATATCAGATGCACCTAATTTAAATAATTCAATACCGTGAAACAAATATTTATAGTGTGATCGAATGTCGTCGTAGGGATTATCTTTATCTACATCTCCCAAGACACCTCCGGGAGCTAACTCTTGATAATCCCATACAAATTCTTGTACGTTGCCATACCCGTTGTTAGCAGCGATCTGAGCTAATGTATCTAAGTCTTTAAAATTACCATAACTATAAGCAACATTCGGATTTTTAGTTTTAAAGAATACTGATTTTGGTAAACTTCCACTTGCAGTTCTATTTTTTTGTATACTGTTTAGAGTGCCTACAGTGTCTTTAGTTTTATTTGTTCCAAACATTTCTTCTAAAGGACTTAGAGCGTAATCCCCAAATAACTCTGTAAATACAAGCTCGTTATCAGTCTCATTTATCTTGCTTTTCTCTTGAGTCCAACCTTGTAAGTAATTCTTCTTTCTCTTAGTAAATTCTTTACGCAGTATATTTAAATCATTTGGATTTTTCTTAAAATGATCCATGAACTTTTTTCTGTTTTCTTCGGTTGCAAAATGATTTTGAAGACTCATAAAAAATTCTTTTGAATGACCATAGTCATTTCTTCTAGTTGCTTTATCAGCATACATTTTTGTGGCTGGTAAAGAGTATGAACCAAATGTTATCATATTAGCATCTACATTATTTAAAGTACCAGCTAATCCAGTAAAATCTAAGTTCAACCTATCTGCTTTACCTGTACCGAACAGACCAATATCAGGTCTTTTCCCTACATCTTCTTTAGCTTGTCTTAGCATATCCCCTAATTGACTAGGAACAGGGTTACCTTCCGCAGCAGCTTTAGCAGTGGCTTGAAACAAAGTATCCTGAAGACCTGCTAATCTTTGATCGTCTGCTGTTCTTAGTGCTTGCTCTCGTTCTATGTTCTTTTGAAAGCCGCCAACGAGTCCTTGTACAAATGCTAAACCTATGCTCATATTGTTGCTTCCTCTTCTGTTTCTATCTGCTCTTCTTCAGGAGAATCATCCATGTCCATCTCTTCAACTGGCATCTCCATTTCTCGTGGCTCTGGCATATCCATTGTCATAAAGTTTTCTTCTCGTGGTTCAGACGGTATGTTACCTTGTCTGATAGATTCATTAACATTTTCTCTAATGAACTCAAACATACGTGGGTTATTTTCTTTCATCATAGAGAAGAAAGTTTGATCATCCATTTGCCCTTCTGTACCTGCATCTTCATTTTCAAACAAGCGATACGGAATACCTGCTTCTTCTGCCATGTGTGCGATGTACATACCGAGTGGCGGTTGAATAAGCATTCCTACGTCAGGCATAAACTTACCATCGTGGAAAGCTTGTAGCACGTAGCCTTCTACCATAACCTCTACAGATACTCCTGTATAAAGTAGCTTGAACATCTCGTCTCGTACTTTAGGTCTTTGCAGAGATGATATTGCAACTTCCAAAGCTTCTTCAGGATCTGTTATCTGAGGTGGTTTACCCCACGCCCATCGTGAGTTGTCTTGTGTTAAAGAATGTCCGGGAGGTGCTACTGCAAAAGGATCTTTCGCTTCTATAGAACCTACAGGTGCTTCCATGTCCATTTCTTCCATTAAGCTGTCCTCGTTCTTTGACTACGCTGTAGTGAGGTCGCACCCACTGCTGTCTTTCTACCTTGTCCAATAGTAGGACTAACAGTAAATTGGCTAACCACGTTATTCATTTGTGTGTTGTATGAAGCATTCATCAAGGCTGCTAGTGCAGTTTGTATGTTAGGATTGTTAGCTCCGACTGCCATGTTGACTTGACTTGCTTGAAATTGAGGAGTAGTTCTCCCAAATCCCATTTGTCTGTAGCTTCTTGCTTGTGGCATCTGTACTTGTTTGAAAGGTTTTTGAACTTCACCTTTTTTACCAAGTCCCGCCATTTTACCATAAGCTTCAGCACCCTTTTTTATAAACCCAAAAACATCACTATCCAAGAATTGATTTACATCGGATGTTAAAGCTTCGCCTGCAGTAAGAGCAAAATCTACATCATCAATATCAGTGTATCCTATCGCTTCTGCACCCCAATCAACTATTCTATCCCACCATGACATTATTTAATTCCTCTTCATTTTTACATAGCTGCCCAAGTAGCAAGCCAGTTACCTACGCCTACGCCGATGCTGTCTTTTTGTTGCTGGGTATAAGTCTCTTTTGAGTTAGCAAACTCCATAGCCATTATACCAATCTCATGTTGTCTTTGCAAGGCTGATTCAGACTTTTGAAAGTTCCAAGCAGCATTATCTCTGTACTTTTGCCACAAGGCATTCAAAGCAGACTGATTCATATTGAACAGGTTTTGAACATTGATTCTGTTAGTTTCATTTTGTATCGCTGTATCGGCTGTGTTAACCTGTCGTCTCCAGTTTACGTTGGATTGATCGATAGCATATTGCATGTTAGAGTTGAACTTATCCCTTGCATCTTGCATGGAAGCATTGAACTGGTTCATTGCATTTGCTTCACCAACGTTGAATTGATTTATGGCAGCAGTTCTATTTGCATTGGCTGTTTCTACCTGCGAGCCTAACTCTGCAAAGAATTCTTGTACCTGTAGCTCGTTCTTAGCATTGAACTCTCTTCTTGCATTCTCTTCGGCCGCGTCTTTAAACAAAGCTTGTGTTAGAGCATTGAAATTAAGTGTGTTTGTTTGTTGTTCAGCAGTTAGGTTAGCTGTGTCTACAGATAGCAAAGACTGTGCGTTTGTTACTGCTGATTGTAACCTTGCAGACAAGTTAGCCTTGTCCATTGCCGCAAAAGTAGCAGCATTGGTAAGAGCAGTTTGCTGTTTATTATTCAGATTTTGTAATTGAATTGTAGAGTATTTGTTTGCATCTTGGGTAGCAATGGCAATCCCTGATTCCATAACAGCTTGAGTTATGGCCGCAGAAGCCATACTAGAAGCACCAAGACCTCTAGCCTGCATGATCGCACCCACTTTCCTGACTGCAGGGGATGCCCACGGCGGCATCTCACCACCTTCTTCTAGTGCAGACATAAGCTGTGTCATTTGGTAGCGTACTGTACCTCTTTCATCTAGCTCTTCTGTTTGGGCAGTTGCTACGGCTTCAGGACTTACTGTACCTTGTACTTCTGGCATGTAATCGCCAGTAGGAGTAATTTGAGCCGTATCCATAGTCGTAACACTTGGAGCAGTCCTTTCTATGCCTTCTATTTGTCCTACACCTTCAGCCCCAGTAGGAGTAATTGGCATAACTTGAGTTGGGGTTTGGGCAGTGGTTGCTGTAGCAAGATCTGTTACTTTTGCCCCTGTTGGGTCTTGTATCTCCCCTGCTTGAACTGTCGGTCTGACTGCTGTTACTTTAGGAACGTTTGTACCAATTCCTCCTGCGAGGTTAGCCATTTCCTGTTCAAGTTGTTGATCTGTATTTATTGCTGCCATATTTGTATTTCCTGTATCATACGTTGCAGTTCTGTAGTCCTGCATTACATTGATTGCACCGTCTGTATATTTGGGATTAACCTCTCTCATGTATTCTCCCGGAGGATTCGCTCCGGGAAGAAAATAATCTAAGGGTAAAGCCATACTCTAATCCTACTTCATCACTATTGCGACAATCAAAGCTACCACACCAAGTGTACCCACCATAGACATAGCTTCTATTCGCCACATTCTTTTGTCTAAACCTTCTAGCTTATCGTTGACTGCTTGGTATCTGATGGCACACTCTTTTTCGTGAGCATCTAGTTCCATCTGTACTTTGAGTTCAGGTCGCATATCCATCTTCATGTTTATTCAGCTTCCTCTATTGTGTTGCCTTCAGCTACCCATTCTTGGATTGCTTGGTAGTGTCTGTTATTAGGGTCTAGTGGTACAGACATCTCTGTGCCATCTATAGTTGCTTTGATGTTTTCATTAGCTGTATCATCAAGATTTCTTGTGTATTGTGCTGATGTAATATCCATAACTGCTCCTATAACTCTGCATCTGCTGTATAAATTTGAACATAAGGAATATTGTCTGCTCCTGTTGCTGTAAACTCAACGCTAGAAGTGGTAATGTCACCAGTGGCTATTGTTGCTCCATCTCCAACCTCTGATGTCCTTACAATAGTAGGATTTGCCCTCATTGTAACTGGAAAAAATGCGTAAGCTCGTCTTAAATTATCACTAGTGCGTACAACAGAAAGCCTTAAAGTTCCTACGTCTTGATTTGTAAAATATCTCTCACACAAAGCTAGTTCTTCCCCAAATGACCTATGCTCAAATGGTGTGGCTTGTTCGCCTACTTCTAGTTGGACTCCAGTTATTTGCCAGTAATCATCAGCAGAAGAACCTACATCAAGATTAGACGCATTACGGTCAGAATTACTTCTTTCATACCATGCAGTTTGATGACTACCACCAGTG
>Ga0222719_10005569_pt1 | contig 10821 bp, 7 predicted proteins | sample C33_34DmetaG_FD_165039 | JGI IMG/M metagenome (GOLD analysis project Ga0222719, IMG submission 165039) | Estuarine water microbial communities from San Francisco Bay, California, United States - C33_34D | ecosystem: Environmental > Aquatic > Marine > Unclassified | place: USA: California...
AATAATATATTAATAAACATTATAAAAAATAATATAATTTCTTTATATTTATAATTAATACTTTAATAAAAGTAAACTAATACTAAGTTTCAATAGTATATTATATACTTCTAAATCTGTATTTGTTAGTAGTAGGATATTTAAATAAAATTATAATTGGAAAAATTTATGTCTTTACCAATAATAGGAATTACCATGGGAGACCCCGCTGGTATAGGTCCTGAAATTATAGTTAAGTCATTCATTGATAATAAACTATATGCTAATTTTGCATTATTAGTAATTGGTGACTCTAACTGCCTGGAACAAGAAATAAAAAAAAATAACTTAATTTTAGATGTAAATATTTGCTCCAGTATAGATGATATAAAAATTAGCAGTAAAAATATTATTAATTGTTTAAATGTTGGAAATAAAATAAATCATGTAAAATACGGTTTTAATTCTGATATATATGGTGAAGCATCCTATCAATATATATGTGAAGCGGTAAATTTAGCTTTATTAGGCAAAATTGATGCTATTTGTACAGCTCCTATAAGTAAAAAAGCTCTTCATATGGCAGGATATAATTTTCCTGGACATACTGAACTTTTAGCACACTTAACGAACACAAAAGAAGTATCATTAATGCTTTCTACCCCAAAAATGAACGTAATTCATGTAACAGCACATTTAGGACTAATTGAAGCTATAGAAAATATTAATTCAGATTTAGTTTTTAGAACCATAGAAAGAGGAAGAAATATAACGAAGCAATTAATTAATAATGAACCAAAAATAGGAGTATGCGCGATTAATCCTCATGCAGGTGAAGATGGCTTATTTGGAAACGATGAAGAAGAAAAAAAAATATTACCCGCAATCAATAAAGCCTTAAGTTTTAATTGGAATATAAAAGGTCCTCTTCCTACTGATAGTTTGTTTTATCAGGCTGGTCTAAAAAAGTTTGACTTAGTTGTAGCTATGTATCACGACCAAGGTCATGGACCAGTAAAAGTTATGGGTATTGATGAGGGAATAAATATTACTGTAGGCCTTCCATTAATTAGAACTTCTGTAGACCATGGAACTGCTTATGATATTGCAGGAAAAGGTATTGCAAAGGAAGTTAATATGCAAAATGCTATTACTAAGGCTTATAATTTAATAAAAAAATAAATATATTTTTTTAAAGATAAAACTAACATTTTATAAATCTAAATTTTTCTTTTTTACAACTATCAAAAATTTATTATTAAATAAATTTTAAATTATATATAATTATAAGAAGTTTAAAAACAAAAGAATTTGCCATTTATAGTGGCGGGAATGACGGGACTCGAACCCGCGGCCTCCGGCGTGACAGGCCGGCGCTCTAACCAAACTGAGCTACATCCCCAATATACCTACTGTATATATATTCATACAACTATATACAACCTATTTAATAAAAAAATTATGGTGGGCGATGACGGGATCGAACCGCCGACCTACTCGGTGTAAACGAGTCGCTCTCCCAGCTGAGCTAATCGCCCTTTAAATAAGGTACTAACATAAAAATTACCGGCTTTAAAACACTAAAGCCGGCAAGATTATTAATAGACTTTCTTACTTATTAACTGATTCTTTTAAACTTTTTCCTGGACGGAATTTAGGTTGTTTAGAAGCAGCTATTTGAATAGTTTCTCCTGTTCTAGGATTTCTTCCAGTAGTAGCTTTTCTATTAGCAACCATAAATGTTCCAAAACCTACTAAACGTACTTCACCACCAGAAGATAATTCACCACTTATAGATCCAAATACAGCTTCAACTGCATCTGAAGCTTGTGTTTTAGAAATTCCAGCTGAAGATGCTACTGCACTAATTAATTCATTTTTATTCATAAAGCCCCCTTGTGATAATGTTAAATATTATAATCTCTATTATTTAATAGACTTTATTATTAAAAGTCAAAATAAATTATATTAATGTTTTACTATGTTTTCTTGAGTAGTTCTACCATTATTTTGACTATTTTTTATGAATTCAGCTTCGTCCCATTTTATTGGTAAAGGTTTATCTTCTAATGAGTGTTCTATAACCTCATCTAAATGACTAACTAAAACTATTTCAATATTATTTTTTATTTCTTCATCCACTTCCTTGAGATCTTTTTTGTTATCAATAGGTATTAGAACCTTTTTTATGCCTCCCCTTGATGCAGCTAAGAGCTTTTCTTTTAAACCTCCTATAGGCATTATTCTTCCTCTTAAGGAAATTTCTCCTGTCATTGCCACATCACATCTTACAGGAATACCCGTTAATACAGATATCATTGATATAGCAATCGCAGCTCCAGCAGATGGGCCATCCTTCGGTGTAGCTCCCTCTGGTACATGAACATGAATATCTTTCCTTTCAAATAAAGGAGGTTCTATACCGAAATCTACAGCTCTAGATCTCACATAACTTGTAGCAGCTTGAACTGACTCCTTCATAACATCTCCTAATTGGCCTGTAATTTGTTGTCTACCTTTACCTGTCATAGTTACTGCTTCGATAGATAACAAATCACCACCAAAATCCGTATAAGCTAAACCAGTTGTGATTCCTAATAAATTTTCTTTATCTGCTAAACCATGCTTAAATTTTCTAATACCAGCATATTCTTCCAGATTATTTGGCGTAATCTCTACTTTTGCAATATCCCCTTTAACTATCTTCTTAATAGCTTTTCTACATAATGATGCCAGCTCTCTTTCAAGCCCTCTAACACCAGCTTCTCTCGTATAATATTTTATTAAATCTCCCAGGGCTTCGTCTGTAATTGACCACTCTTCTTTCTTTAATCCATTTCTATCAAGTTGCTTTGTAATCAAATGTCTTTTAGCTATTTCTATTTTTTCATTTTCTAGATAACCAGATAAGTTAATAATTTCCATTCTATCTAAAAGAGGTCTAGGCATATTTAGGGAATTAGCTGTTGTAACAAACATTACATCTGACAAATCATAATCTAAATCTAAATAATGGTCGTTAAAAGTACTATTTTGTTCAGGATCTAGAACCTCTAATAATGCAGAAGCAGGATCTCCTCTCCAATCAGAACCTATTTTGTCAATTTCATCTAGCAGAAATAAAGGATTTGATGACTTACCTTTTTTTAAACTTTGTATAATTTTTCCTGGCATTGAACCAATGTAAGTCCTTCTGTGCCCTCTTATTTCGGATTCATCACGAACTCCTCCTAATGATATCCTAACAAATTTTCTTCCCGTAGCTCTAGCTAAGGATTTACCTAAAGATGTTTTTCCCACACCTGGAGCACCAACAAGACAAATTATAGGTCCCTTGAGTTTTTTAGTTCGACTTTGAACGGCAAGATATTCAATTATTCTATCTTTAACCTTTTCTAAACCAAAGTGATCTTCATTAAGAATATCCTCTGCTTGGTTTAAATCATATTTTACTTTTGTATACTTTTTCCATGGTATTGAAGTTAACCAATCTAAATAATTTCTTACTACGGAAGATTCTGCAGAAGTAGGCCCCATTCCTTTAAGTTTTTTAAGTTCAGAATTCGCCTTGGCCTTTGCTTCTTTGGTTAATTTTAATTTACTTATTTTTTCTTCAAATTCTGTAATTTCATCTTTACTGTCATCCTCTTCAGATAATTCTTTCTGAATTGCTTTCATTTGTTCATTTAAATAATATTCTTTCTGTGTTTTTTCCATAGAACGTTTAACTCTGTTTCTTATTTTTTTCTCCACTTTTATAACGGATAGGTCATTTTCAATATATTCAAGAACCTTTTCCATCCTAATTGCAGCAGATAATTGCTCAAGCAATTCTTGCTTTTCAGATAATGAAATATTTAAATGAGATGCTATAAAATCTGACATTCTAGATATGTTATTTATCTCAGAAATAGTACTTATAGTATCTGAAGTTATTTTTTTATTTAGCTTTGTATAAGCTTCAAATTGTTCTGATGCAGTTCTTAATAAAGCTTTCTCTTCTATAGAATTAACTTCATTATCTTCTTTTACAAGGCTATAATTGGCTTTTAAATAATCTTCAGCATTTAAGAAATCTTTAATATTAACTCTTTTTCCACCTTCAATTAATACTTTAACAGTACCATCAGGTAATCTTAATAGTTGAAGAATTTTACCTAAAGACCCAATATTATAAACATCTTTAAATTCAGGATTATCAACTATAGAATCTCTTTGTGTAACTAATATAATCTCCTTATCAGTATTCATTGCATTTTCAAGTGCCTTGACAGACTTATCTCTTCCTACAAATAATGGAGCAACCATTCCAGGGAAAACGACGATATCTCTTAAGGGGATAAGAGGCAAAATATTAGAATTAGTTTCTTCAATCATAGCTTTGCTCCAATTTAAATAATATATTTATTATACTTTAATGTTGGGTATATAGATGTAAATTTCAAGTATAAAGTTAACTTATCTTATAGATGATTTAACTTTATCTTTGCTTTTAGAATAAACTAATAACGGGTCTTTATTTTCACTAATAACTTCCTTATTAATTACTACTTCTTCTATATTGTTCAACTTAGGAAGTTCAAACATTGTATCTACAAGAATATTTTCTAAAATAGACCTAAGCCCTCTTGCACCAGTTTCCCTTTTTAAAGCTCTTTCAGCAATCGCATTTAATGCCTCTTCAGTAAAATTCAATCTGACATTTTCCATATCAAACATTTTTTCATATTGTTTTATTAGAGCATTTTTAGGCTTAGTTAATATATTTATTAGTGCAGCTTTATCTAAATCTTTAAGAGTTGCTATAATAGGAAGTCGTCCAATAAACTCTGGAATTAAACCATATTGTAGTAAATCTTGAGGTTCTAAATTTAATAAAAGCTCTTCATTTCTTTTATTATCTAATATTGGCAATTCAGCACTAAAACCAATTGAACTAGCTGTTCCTCTTTTAGAAATTATTTTTTCTAACCCTCCAAATGCACCTGCACAAATAAATAAAATATTAGTAGTATCAACTTGTAAAAAATCTTGTTGCGGATGCTTTCTTCCTCCCTGAGGTGGAACACTTGCAACAGTTCCCTCCATGATTTTTAATAAAGCTTGCTGAACCCCTTCTCCACTTACATCTCTAGTTATTGAAGGATTATCTGATTTTCTACTAATTTTATCTATTTCATCAATATAAACTATTCCTCTTTGGGCTCTTTCAACATTATAATCTGAGGCCTGTAATAACTTTAAAATTATATTCTCTACATCTTCACCTACATAACCTGCTTCTGTTAAACTTGTAGCGTCAGCCATAGTAAACGGAACATCTAAAAATCTTGCTAAAGTTTGTGCTAAAAGAGTTTTCCCACTTCCAGTAGAGCCTATCAATAAGATATTAGATTTTGCTAATTCAACATCATTTGTACTTGGCTTGTGGTTTAATCTTTTATAATGATTATAAACAGCAACAGATAAAACTTTCTTTGCAGATGATTGTCCAATTACATAAGTATCTAAAAAATCAAAAATTTCAGAAGGACTTGGAACATCTTTAGAAGACTTAACTAATGCGGTTTTACTCTCTTCCTTTATAATATCTGTACATAAATCAACACATTCATCACATATAAATACTGTTGGACCAGCAATTAGTTTTTTTACTTCATGCTGACTTTTACCACAAAAAGAACAATGCAATTTCTCTTTATCATTTTTTTCATTATCAGACATTTTCATTCCTATAGGATTTTTTAAATTAATAAATTATTCTTTTAATTACCTTTTTTCAACAATTTCATCAATTAATCCTAATTCTTTTGCTTCATTAGGATTTAAAAACTTATCTCTTTCAAGCATTTCACTTATCTTTTTTATCGATTGACCTGTATGTTTACTATAAATAGAATTTAATCTGCCCTTTAAATCAATAATTTCTTTTGCGTGAATTTCTATGTCAGTAGCTTGCCCTTGAAAACCTCCTGAAGGCTGATGCACCATTACCCTAGAGTTTGGCAACGCAAATCTTTGTCCTTTTTCTCCGGCAGATAAAAGAAGAGACCCCATAGATGCTGCTTGCCCTACACACATAGTTGAAACAGATGGTTTAATATATTGCATGGTGTCATATATTGCTAAGCCAGATGAAACTATACCACCTGGAGAATTTATATAAATTGAAATAGATTTATCTGGGTTTTCTGCTTCTAAAAATAATAGTTGAGCAATAATTACAGTTGCCATTTCATCATGAACAGTACCCGTAATAAAAATAATCCTTTCTTTTAATAATCTAGAAAAAATATCATAAGCTCGTTCTCCTCGTCCAGATTGTTCAACAACCATAGGGATTAAAGAACTCATTTTTACATTATGCTCACTATCTATTTTCATATTAAACATTACCTCTCTTCATTACTTCTTAGATTTTGCTTTTACACTTTTATTAGTCTTTGCTTTAGTAGATTTTTTATTTTTTGATTTTGCTGTAGGATCTGCAATTACATTATCCTCATATAACTCTTCAGAAGAAACTTTTATTTCTTTAATAGAACACTTGCCTATAATATGATCAACCACTTTTTCTTCAAAAAGCGGTGCTCTTACAGCATTAGCTGCTTCTGGGTTTTTTTGATAAAATTCTATTACTTTGTTCTCTTCTCCTGGATATTTTCTAGCCTCTTGCATAACAGCAGTTTTGATCTCATCTTCTGTAACTGTAATTTTATTTACATCACCAATTTCTGCCATAAGTAACCCTAACCTTACTCTTCTCTCAGCAATCTCACTATACTCCTTTTTTAAAACAGAATCTTTTTTACCTTTATCTATATCGTCTATGACTCCAGCTTTTCGATCTTGCTCAAATCTATCCCAAATTACTTTATTTTCATTTTCTAACATCGTTTTTGGAACTTCAAAAGTATATTGTTTTGATAATTTATCTAATAAATCTCTTTTAATTCTATTTCTAGCAGTTGCTTTATAATTAATTTCTATCTGATTCTTAATAGCCTCTTTAAGAGATTTTAAATCAGGTAAACCCATCCTTGTTGCAAGCTCATCATTAATTTTAGACTTCTCTGCCTCTAAGATATCTTTTATAGTAACTTTAAATGTTGCTGGTTTACCAGAAAGCTCAGCTTTTTGATAATTTTCAGGAAAATTAACTTTAACATCTTTTTGGTCATTAACATTCAAATTTATTAATTGATCTTCAAAACCAGGTATCATCTGCCCCGAACCAAGTTCTAATCTGTGATTTTCTGCTGTACCTCCGTCAAATAATTTTCCGTCCATATAACCTTTAAAGTCTATTAAAACAGAATCTCCAATTTTAGATTTACGTTTTTTCTTAAGTGGCGCATAGGATTTTTGATTATTTGCAATATCCTCTAATGCTTTATTAATATCCTTATCTTTTACTTCTGCTACTAACCTATCAAACTTTAATTTTGAAAAATCCTGAATTTGAATATCAGGCATTATCTCTAGGTTTACTGTAAATTTAACATCAGAACCGTCTAGAGGTTTTCCATCAAAATCTACTTTTGGTTGCATTGCAGGCTTGAGCTTTTTATCAGTAAATAATTTTCTCATACTATCGGAAACTTGTTTTTCTACTACTTCTCCTGAGACTTGAGTACCAAACCTACTTTTTATAATTGTCATAGGTACTTTACCAGGTCTAAAACCATCAATCTTTGCGGTAGAGGCAACCTCTGTCAATCTTGCATCTATGGCTTTATTAATTATTGCTGAAGGTATTACTATCTTATATGATTTGCTTAAACCTTCACTTTTTAATTCAGTTACCTTCATAATTTTTCCTCAATTTATGGTGCGGATGGAGGGACTTGAACCCCCACGCCTTACGGCACTAGAACCTAAATCTAGCGTGTCTGCCAATTTCACCACATCCGCGATTAAAAATTTATAATCATAAAAATAGTTATATATATTATATAAAGAAATCTAGCTAGAGTTTAATTAAAAATTATATTAATTATTATTGACTAAAACCTGAGCACAAGCATCAACTATAGCCTCTGAATTTATAGAATAGTGCCTATAAAGATCAATTAAATTACCTGATTGCCCAAATTCATCTACTCCTAGAGAAATAATTTTTTTACCTACTGCTCCTCCTATCCAAGTTAATGAAGAAGAGTGAGCATCATTGATAGTAATAATAACACTATTTTTATTTGTGTTTTCAAATATTTCTTCAATTCTAGACTTATTATTAATACCTAATGATTTATTTTTGTGCGACTGTCTCCAATTCTTATATACTCTATCATTAGAAGTAACTGATAATATCGAAATATTTATTTCATCCTCTTGCATCTGTTTTGAAGCCTCTAATACTTCTGGTGCCATTACACCTGAAAAAACAATTATTACTTCGCTGTTTATTTCTGAGCCCTCAAGCCAATAACCTCCAGACAAAATATCTTGTTCAAGAGAAGAAGTTAATTTTCTATTTATTTGATCTATATTTCTGGTAGATAATCTTATATATACTGAGCTACCATTTTCATCCTGCATATAATTAAAGGTATACCTCAAAATCACCTCAAGCTCGTCAGCATAAGTTGGTTCAAACATGAGAAGATTAGGTTGTCCTATACCAATTAAAGGAGTTATAATGGATTGATGTGCTCCTCCTTCAGGCCCTAGAGATATTCCAGAAGGAGTTGCTACTAATAAGAATCTTGCATCTTGATAAACAGCATAATTTAAAGCGTCAAGCCCCCTTGAAATAAATGTATCATATATGGTTCCTATTGGAATTAAAGAAGAACCAAACATCTTTTTAGATAAGCCAGCTGCTCCTAAAGCTAAAAATAAATTATTTTCAGCAATACCTAGTTCAAAATGTTGTCCCTGAGGAGAAACTTGCCATTTTTGTGCAGAGACAACTTTTTCATCATGAAATACATCAGTTTTTTTTTTTCGATTATATATTTGTTTCTGATTTACCCATCCGCCTAAACTAGTTGAAACCGTTACATCTGGGGAAAAAGTAACTATTCTTTTACTTAATTCTGAATCTGATTTTCCTATTTCATTAAGAATTCTTCCGAATACTTCCTGAGTGTTAGATGATTTACCTTCTTTAAATTTAAATTTATTTGATACTTTCACTTTTTCATCTGAAAAATTTCTATCGTTATTTTTATAAAAAGGGCTTTTTTCTATAAATTTAGCTAAATTTTTCTGAGAAGAATCAATTCCAGAATAATAGTCCCATTCCTCTCCTTTATTAATATTTAATTCCTTTCTATATGCTTCTATTTGTTCAATATTCATTAAACCTGCATGGTTATCCTTATGCCCAGCTAAAGGGAGACCAAAACCTTTTATAGTATATGCTATAAAACATGTTGGAGTATCATCATTATCCGCCTCTAGAAATGCTTCTAAAACGGCTTCAACATCATTGCCTGCTAAATTGGACATTGTTTCGTTTAGTTCTTCATCACCCATAGAATTAATAATTTTAAGCGCATCTTTATCATTCTTTAGATCATTATTTAGATGTTCTCTCCAACCTTTACTGCCCAGATATGACAATGCTGAATATAGGTCATTTGGACAATTATCAATCCAATTTAATATTTTATTACCACCTTTAATTTTTGATAAACTTTGAAGTTTTTTTCCATATTTTAATGTAACTACTCTCCAACCCATAGAATCAAATAACTCATCAATTTTTAAATGGAGCTCATCCGTAACAACAGCATCAAGAGATTGCCTGTTATAATCTATTATCCACCAACAATTTCTCACATTTTGTTTGGCACCCTCAAGTAGTGCTTCATATATATTACCTTCATCTAGTTCTGCATCTCCCAACAGAGCTACCATTTTACCATATTTTTTTCTTTTCATTATTTTATGCTGATATAAGTAGTCTTGAATTAAAGAACCAAAGATTGTTATTGCTCCTCCTAAACCAACTGAGCCAGTGGAATAATCTACATCATCAGTATCTTTTGTTCTTGAAGGATAAGATTGAGCACCTCCAAAAGCTCTAAAGTTTTCTAATTTATCTTTTGTTTGATTACCAAGCATATATTGTATAGAGTGAAATACTGGGGCTGCATGAGGTTTTACTGCAACTCTATCCTCTGATTTTAAAACTTTAAAATATAAAGCAATCATTATTGAAACTATAGATGCTGAAGAGGCTTGATGGCCTCCAACTTTTAACCCATCTTCTGAAACTCTAATATTGTTAGCATTATGTATCATCCATGAAGATAGCCAAGAAACTTTCTTCTCTAAATCCTTTAAAACCTGTATATCTTTAGAAGGTATTTTCTTAGTATTAGAAATATTATTTAATTTATTATTATACATAAAACCCTCTTTAAAAATATTATAAAGATAATAACTAAAAATAAAATTTTTATATTGCAAAATTTGCTAAAAATATTATAATTATAGCAATAAAAATTATATAATAAATTAAAATTTAGTATAAAATTGTAAAATTATGGATTATATAGAATATAAAATACTTAACTCTTTACAAAAAAACGCTAGATTAACTAATCTTGAGTTAGCAAAACAGGTTGGGCTATCAGCTTCGCCTTGTCTTAGGAGGGTTAAATCTTTAGAAGAAAATGGAGTAATTTCAGGGTATTCAGCAATAATAAATCAAAATAAAGTTAATTTGTCTGTTAATGTTTTTGTTCAAGTATCTTTGGAAACACAATCTGAAGATAGATTACAGGTGTTTGAAGAAAAAATTATGGAATATAAAGAAGTCATGGAAGCATACCTGATGACTGGAGAAGCTGATTATCTTTTAAGGATAGTAGTAAAGGATTTACAAGC
>Ga0222719_10005571_pt1 | contig 10820 bp, 8 predicted proteins | sample C33_34DmetaG_FD_165039 | JGI IMG/M metagenome (GOLD analysis project Ga0222719, IMG submission 165039) | Estuarine water microbial communities from San Francisco Bay, California, United States - C33_34D | ecosystem: Environmental > Aquatic > Marine > Unclassified | place: USA: California...
ACTAGTAGTAGTAGGAGGAGGAGGCAACGGCGAGGCAGTCCACCGAACGACTCGGTTGGGTCCCTTACTCCCAAAGATGCACCGTGAAATCATCGTGCGCATCATCGTACGCATCCTCCTGATGGACAGACACTGTTTTGTGTGTTTGTTTGATATAGTTATTGACACTGTTTAGGAAGGAAGAGTCCACTTGTAACATTACCAGAGATAGTAGGATGGTTGCTGTCGTCGTTGGGGTTGTCGATACTTTTGCTACGATAGGGATAGGGAATTTGTCCGATCTTGGGACGATCGTGTCATGATTCGTGACCAAGCCGAGACCGTGTGTACACTCTTTCGTAAAGTCACGTGGAGTCGTGACATCAACCTACACTAACTACTACTCTACCATACCAAGGAACACGAGAGCCCCCATCACGCAGCGGGAGGATTCGCATCGTGCTGAGAGAGAACGTTTGCCACAAAGACATTGAACCTTCAACTGACCTGACCTGACTTGACTTTCGTTGACTTGACTTGGTGCTCTCTCTATCAAGAGACACTCGACCAGTAGCACTACACGCACAACGAATCGTTTGTATCGTGTGTGTCGTTGGATTGGAAGGACGATTCGTTTACACCCTTTTACGTTTTGCCGTGTGATTCGTTCGGTGTTCCGAGTTTCTTCCCGCGTGTAGAAATTGGTACAACTTCTACGTAAAGTCATCCATCATATCCACCACAGCAACACACCCACAATCAACAACCAATATGAAATATTTACAAGACGATCGTTTATCGGCCATTACGGCACGTTTGTTATCGTCCAATGAGCAAGGTGGTCCAACCGTGTGGACGTCGACGACGTCTGCGTTGTTGTCGGATGTGCAACGCAATGCGACACCGAATCGACTCGACAAGAACAACAACAACAACAACGAAGCACTCAATACGACATCCACCAGCAATACGACAACAACCAATGTACCGATGGGGACCTCACGTCGGCGTTGGATGGGACGGATTGAAGCCTACAGTATGAAACGAGCTGGGACGGATAAAAAATATGCCGCCGATTTGGGCAATCGCTTTCAACAATGGCAAACCAACATGGAAGAATCACTCGCACTCTTTCAACAATTCAAACACAAAGCAGTACCGTCTGCTTCTACCGAATCATCATCATCATCATCATCATCATCCGCAATGGCCACCACCAACACGACAGGCAAAACACGACGACGATCACAATCCGTTGGATTGTACGATCGAACAACAACAACAACAACAACAACAACAAATCTTACCGACAAGAATGGCAAAGCGACACCACCATCACATTTGACTGCCAAACGTCGGGCAATTTCCACACCCAACAGTCCCTTGACAACATCCTCCAGTCGTCGTCGTGGGTCGTCCTTTGATGAAACATTGGTACGGAAAAAAGCCAAAACATCCAACACGAGTGGTGGTACCGAATGGAAAAAGGGTCCTCAAGGTCCATCCTTTTTGACATCCTTGGGAGATTTTAGTGATTGGTCGACACGACGTCTCATGACGGATCTTATATTGACATTGAACATGTCCTTTCCCGATTATGACTTTGGTGGCAATACCACCACACCCAATGATTTTAGTAAAGTACCCGTACCCGACGTCATGTCACGGGTCCAAGAATGTTTGGGTGGAGAAAAAATCAATACGACGACGACGACGACGACGACCACCACCACCACCACTAACCACAACAATCCAAATGGGGCAGTACTGATGGATCCGACCACCTTTTCGTCATCCAGTACGAGTAGTAGTTTTTTGACCGATTTGTGGTCCGCCGTGGACAATGTGATTGATTTGGCATCGTGTGAAGTCTATGAATGGAAACAAGGAGCTGACTATGGAACGTCGTTATTGTGTACGGATGATGAGTACGATGATGAGTACGACGATGACGATGCCGAGGGAAATGGCACTGTGTATTATTACAACAATCCACAAGAACAAGATTATAATACTACGACTGTCGAGGAGGTGAATACTACTACTACTCCTACTACTGATACATTTCGTGGACGGGGTGGTGGATCACACGAGGGGACGACTCGTACTACTACTAGCAAGGATCGAAGGACCATGACACAGTCATCGGGAAATCCAGGGACTACCATGACACGTCGCCGCAATGGCAAGGTGATGTTGTGGAGTTTTTATTACTTTTTTGTCAACCGGACCAAAAAACGATTGGTCTTTTTTGCCTGTTGTGAAGTCTTGACGACGAATACCGCAAGTACCGCATCCTCTGACTCCCACTCGGTGCAGTTGTTGGAATCCTCTCGGCATACTCCTGCATCCAATAACGGTGACACTACTCCGGGTCGAACCAATCGTACTCGACAAAGTGACGACGACGAGGATGATGTGGATTTGATTCGTGAAAATGATGTCATGACGAATGACGACTACTTTGACGAAGATGAGGAGGAAGATGATTCGGAAGATGAGGATGTTCGGATTCCGATTCAATATCCCCATGCCGATACGGAAACGTACGAAGACGAAGGAGAATTGGTTCTCAATAGTAGCAACACCCACCATCCACCGGTTCGTTTACTGGAAACCGAAGAGGGAGATTTTGATTTGGATCCATCGTCTTCGGGTGTCAGCCATCCGATTTCGACCATCTAACCTTTCAAAGGTAATAAATGAGTAGAGACATACCGTATTGCAAAGGTCGAGAAAGGAACTAGTAGTATATTACTATCGGGATCATTTTGTTTTCTATCGACCAGACTTCCGTATGACACACATACTCTACGTACGTCAAACGTGAACAACGTTTAGGGTTACTACTTTTGCTTTTTGGATTTGCTTGCTGTTGTTGTTTCATTCTTGTCCTTTGCAAAAATACCTGGTTCGTTATAGTGAATGATCAAGCTGATACTACAAATGACTGTCAAAATGACAATATGAGTTGGATCGTATCCATTCTTGTAACCAAAGGCGGCATCGGTTCCACAATAAAGAGTATACAACAATACGGCCATGCCACGATACGACGCATCCTTCCAAACAATGGCTACTATGCCATTGACCATGAGTATGAAATGAACAATAGCAAGGACATCAATTAAATGACGTTCCACAATGGTCAATGGGTACTTGGTAAAGTCTCGTTGCGTAATGGTACGATGGAGTTTGTAAAATCCCATTGCCGTGGCTTGTTCACCATTACGAAGAATCGACACAACGGAGAACGCACTCAACGTGCAAAGACAAGGGAGAACGACATGTTTCAAAAGAGCCATGGTTGATGGTTGTAAATAGGATGATGCCTGTAGATAGATAGGATAGGATAGTTTGAGAGAGACAGCGTAATACCTCTCTACTCTAGCTAGTTGTTGTTTGTGGCTTCTGCAATGGGTACCTCCTTCGATGGATCCGACTCGTGACTGAGTTGTGGGAACGGACGTGCGTGCGTGAAGGACTTCAGTTTTACAACAGTCCCGCCAAAAAATGAGAGACATCGCAATTGGGCAGGGTCTTTTTGTTTTTGACAAGATTCTTCTCCATGTCAACACAACGCGTATCCTGAAGCATCCCTGCCTCATTGTTGGTCAAGAATGAATCCGTACATTCGATTGTTAGCGACTTTGTACCTGGTAGTCGCGGTGGTACAGGCCACCACCAACGACGACCCACACGTGGAACAAACCACACGACATCGAAATCTCAAGGGCAGCAGCAGCAGCAGCAGTCGTAGTAGCAAACGCTCCAATATTTTTCGTAGTAACGGTAGCAGTAAAAGTTCCAAGGATTCGTGTTCCGATGATACTTCCGATGACGCATTGATGGATGTGGAAGGCATTCGATCCATTCTGGCCGACTTTGTGGGTGATTTGCAGGGTGCAGATTTGCAACATGCCTATCATGCCGATGCCAGCAGTCAAACCGAATTATGGAATACCTGTACCATTGTCGAACAATGTTTGGATCCTGACAATATGTTGGACATGGGTCTTCCGAATCGTTCGTATTTGATTTGGCAAGCCTTGGCCAAAACCATGTCACAAGAAAGTTACAATATGCTCGTTTTGCAACAATTTTCCAATTTATTGTTGGGGGAAATGCAAGATTGGGCCACGTCGTGTCCGGGAGAATGTCGACAATTAACCGATCCGAATGGACAATTGCAAACGGGTCTTGACGATGGGGGTAATGCACATGTCACGATTGGTACTGATTATGACCAATGTGCACAATTACGAAAGGAAGGACGGTTTACCTATTGGTGGTGCTATGATCCACCACGTTTGATTAATCATGCCGATATCAATGTTACATCCGGCAAGTATTGGTTGGGCAATATCTTTCAAGAACCGGTCATTCATGCACGGAATGCGCATTACGATTATGTCGCCATCTATGGAGACTTGTCCAGTGACACACAAGGACCGTTTGGCTTTCGATTTTCCGGACATCATTTGGATTTGAATTTTCAGTTCGAAAATGGCAAACTGGTCAATGATTTGCCCGTCTTTTTGGGCCACAATCCATTGATTGTTCCTTCGGTACCACCGCCCGTTACGCGTCAGCCCAATGAAACCTTCGACCCTCATACGCAGGGGCCTTCCTGGCTCATGTGGGAAAACAATGCCAAGGTACCACACTTTCCCGAATCCGTCAATCTCGTGTTGGATTGTGCCAATCAATTACTCAAAATTCCTGGATCCTATGTCCCGATGAATAACTTTGTTTCCGTCCCACGGTTGGGAGGGTTTGAATTGAACAATAACAAGACCATTGATGACTTTGACTATGTGGATTTGTCCACAATATCCGAGGCCAACTTTGCCAAATTTTGGAGCATCTTGGATTATACTCTCAAATTTGCCCGTGGACGACGTTCGACCAAAAAAGAACGTAATGTCTTTCGTCGTGAAGGCAAGGCCATTTGGACCACGACGGAACCCATCGAACAAGGATTGCCATTAACTGTGGACCAAATATTGGGAAAACGCCATTTCTTTTACTTACGCATCGAAACTGAAGAATGGCTCTTTTTCTGTATGGTCAATCAGCTCTTTACCCTTGTCAGTGAAGAACAAGCCTCGAATCATTTGCATTCGATTATTGTTGAAAAGAAATACCTTACCTGTGATCATTCTTTATGCTAACTATCAGCTGGGAAAATGGTGTGAAACGTCGTCGGGAAATACCATCCGCTGAATCTCGCTTCTCTAGCTAGCTACTAGAGAGGTATTAGTCAAGAAAGTATGTAACTTCATTCCTATGCGTGTAGAGGGCATTTTAGTCTCGCCATTAGAGGTACTCATGCTGCTGACGGCTAAGACCAGAACTGATGTCCATGGTGATCGCGGAGTCGATTGGGGTTAGAAATAGTTCCTTCGAGAGTCGTGAATAACCTGCACCCTACTGGTTAATATCGGGACTGGTTTATTCGCGTCGAGCAGTGAGTAACTAACTTTTTACGGATCTCAAATGAATTTGCCTAAGATGTCGAGGCTCCCACAAAATCAAAAGTAAAAGAAGTAACTACCAACGAAATACTATGAAAAGGTTGATTATCATCGCCGTCCTCGGAGTACTGTGCCACGACAAGCTTGTTGCTGGAGGACAACTTCGTGGTCGCAAAACTATGTCTGTGGATTCAGCCGAAACGCCACCTAATATTATTGTCTTCATGGTTGACGATCTGGGCTTCAATCAGGTTGGATTTCATGCCAATAAAGTCGGCAACATGGAAGTTCATACGCCTAAAATTGACGAATACGCAAACCGCGGGATTGAAATGAACCGCGGCTACATGTCGCCATGGTGCGCCCCGTCCAGAGCGGCGTTTGTAACCGGGACAACATACTCCTTCAACCAAGCGCAGATTAATGACCTGTATTCCTTTGACGAAAATATCGGCTTTGCAAGTGGTATCCCCGCTGGAATATCGTCTGTAGCCCAAGGGCTAAAGAATGTCCACAATTATACCGCAACATACGCCGGGAAATGGGGAATCGGTGGTTCAGCCTGGATGAACACGCCCATGGGAGCGGGTTTTGATGAAAGCCGCGTCTTCTGGGGTGACAGTATCGAAGCTTGCGATGGATATGTCGACCAGGCTTCCGTTCCTGGTACTCTCGGAGGTATTATGAGAACTGTTCAGGGGTACTTTGAACAGACCCGAGAAATTTCAACTAGAAACGAGTGGTGTGACATTATTCAAAATGTGTCTTCGGAGACACTTAGCGACATTGAGAAGGATATAGCTTGCAAGACAACACCGAGAACACCACCAAAACTGATGGATCTGGACTTGATGGACTATGCGCGTAATATCATTACTGGCCACGATTATGAGAGCGGCCCCCTATTCCACTTCCATGCAACCCAAATTGCGTAAGTGCATTGGTGCAAAAATCCTCACCCCTTCTTGGTAGTCATCTCTGGGCTAACATTTTCCCTCTTTTGTACGCAGACATCTTCCAATGCGTTATCCGAAATACTATGACGACGTACCGATTGAGGAGAATCCCGTGCCACCATCCTTCCAAGACGGACAAGTCAAGCCCCCAGGAGACAATGATATCGTTAGAAAGAAGACAAATAATCTTCTTCGCTACATGGATGATCTTTTCGGGGATCTCATGCAAGCTATCAAAGATGCTGGTCAATGGGAAAATACGATCGTTTTGTTTACTTCAGACAACGGGGGTGCTGTCTTTCCCAATGGACAGGCAAACCAGAATTATCGTAAGTTTCAATGGTTGTCCAGATGAAAACAGCGAAGAAATGCTCTAACAATAGGTTTTGTTTCGCTCAGCCTTGAGAGGATCCAAGCGCTCAAACTTTGACGGAGGCCTTCGCGTCGCCCAGTTCCTTACCGGCGGATGGATTGAGAAACACACGCACTCGGAACCCGGGAAAAAATCTGACACGTACATGTTCATGAATGACTGGGCCTCTACATTTGTACAGATGGCCGGCGGTGACAGTCAGAAAGATCTGTTTGGTTCGGCGCTCGGTTCAGATCTTGACACGAGCGGCCCTGCGTATGGCAAGGAAATGTGGGAATACATCAAATCATCCGTCGAGCCCAGCCAAGCCGAAACCAGCGAGACGAAAAGTTACCAGCTCCCTCGTCGGATTCTATACACACCAGAGATGAGCTTTGAGGTAAAGGAAGATGCGACCTACAAGTTCTTTTGGACAGACGAGAGGAAGAATCTCTACATCAACAAGTGGGAACCAGTTTGGCCAAAAGGAAACGATTACATTCCTGACTTTGCCGCTATTTCGGTCAATCCTTGTCGAAAATCTCGTGACGAGCCCATGTCATGCTGTCTGATCGATGTCGAGAATGACCCTGAAGAAGATTACCCGATTTTGGATGCTGAGTGTGAAGCGATGCTCGTGCAAAATAAGGAAGAGTGGAATAGCGGGGTATCACAACTATGCGAAGCAAAGCCGCAATTCGAAGGCCTGTGCATCACAGCTCAGAATAGATCCACGACAATGCCTCTACCAAATTTTGAGCAGGGAACATACAGTCTTTGGACCTGGCAGAAAGGAGCAGGACCCTTTTTGAATTCGACCGGGTATCCGATTACCAACTTTGGCAAGTACAACGGAACGATCGATGACAACATCTTTAGTACAAAATGTGCCTGCGAAATTATAGACGACGGAATTGAGCAAGGAGAGGTGGATGCATTTTTCTCAACGGTGCAAACGCCGTCAGTGTGCGTGAAAAAGAGTGACTATCCTGTTCAAGATTGCAATGGAGGCCCGTGTGCCGTCGATTGTTCTGGAGGATTTACCCAGCTCCCACAATCAGGATGGCTTGAGGCTTACGAAAAGCAGGGCGTTAACAAGACACTCCTTGCCGAGATTGCAATGATCGAGCGTACGAAGGGAACATCCAGTATTCCGATCCCTCGTTTATACGAGCTGATGCATGGATATTTCTTCCGAGAGGGCTTCACAGAATGGGCGGATCTGTATAAGTGGCCCAACGTTGCTCTGACTGATACCTGTGTTTCGAAGGGAGTCACCGTTATTCCGCCAAGTAGAACCGCCATAACACCTTGGAATGTCGACGTCGGAGACAGTACAAGTCGCGTCTCGGGATCCAACCTTGCCAGCTCTTATAACTCAACCCACTGTTGGTGCGAGGCAATGCAAAATCCCCTTCAGCAAAACTATATTGAATTTTCTCCCGACGGTAGCTGGGTCAAGATGGAGAATGAAACGGATGGAAGTATTGTCACATTATATCCTTGGCCAAAGCATCGGTGCGACACCGAATGTCAAGCTCAAGCAGGTGGTGGTGTTGGGACGGCGTTCATTAGCGCCAATGGACAAAAAGGAATAGATGCCTAATTGCGAGATTAAAGGCATTGAGGCACATATTGTAGTGACTTGTGCGTTGGCTTGACAGTAAGCAGTAGGGTTACTTACCAATCCAGACCCGGTTTGATGCCTTACCCTAGTAGATAGGGGGAGAACCCGGACAAATCCTTGGTTCATAGCACTAGTATTAGTAGTAGTCAAATATTGTTACGCTGATAGATCCTGACTTAGTCGCATTTCCAATATCTACTCCAGCTGGAGGGCATGGCAGACGCCCTAATATCGGCAAAACCTGACCCCTATTGTAAAAGATTGGATCGGATTCGAGGTTCCGAGGACCTCATTTTTTGGTCGATTTCGAGAAGGAAACGACGTTCTCTCAAAAGCTGGTGATCTAGCGCTGTAACACAGAGTAGACTGTGTCTTTTTATATTTTATGCTTTTTCTCCCACTGTTGATAGACAGTCGGTTCTTTATATTATCTCGCCGTACACGAGTTACAGTACGGCACATGTATCTCTCGTAATCGGCGATCGATCCGCCTCGATCGATCGATCGCTCTTTCACATGCAAGTAGGTAGGTTAGACGGGACTGCACATAGTAAAAGCAGTATTATTCGGCCATTAAACTGATTATCGAACACAATGCTCCCCAACTTTACGTCCTCTCCTTTTCAATGTCCTTCATCCAGTCGGTAAGTACGTCCAAAATCTCCCCGCGGGCTTCATTTAGCGGTTCCGAATCGTCGAAATAGCTCCACTCAAGGTGGCTCGCTCCTGGAACCAAGTACACAGGCATTTCTTTGGTCGACTGACTTTCAGGTAGAGCGCCAGCTGTCCATGGATCCACAGCACCTTCCATGAATAAGATTCGATCACTGTCAATGTTCCAGGCACCGTAATTCAAAGTAGTATATTCTGTCCCTTGCATCAGCCGCTCAGGAGAAATTCCGTATGCCACTTCACAAATGACGTACCAAACTTCGACGGGATACCATCCTCGAAAATATGGACAATGAGTTCCTTCGTTGCAAGTTTGATACCACCCGAACTCATTGCAAGTTTGATAGTTCCATGGCCGGTCATAGTTATTTGGATCAGTGTCATTTGTGTTTACAAATTGATACGGAATACCAAACATTTCACCACTCTTCAAACAAGAACCGGGGCTGGTTTTCATCAATGAAAAGGTAGAAGTCATAGCATGCACTGTCAGGGTATGGTCCTCGTCCTGGCTCATGGGTGTCACCATAGACGCCATCTGCTGATGGACTTCCAATAAGGCGTCAAGATCAGTTGATACCGCCTCGCGCGCTTCTATCAATGCGTCGCAAATATGCTCAATGTTGCACAATGGCTGGGTACACGTAAGCTTGTTCTCTTGCAAATTAAAGCTAATGAGAGGACTAGTCCCCAATGCCCAGAAATCCTCTCCATTCAAACGCTCAGCTTCACCCTCACACAACTGTTCGCCGCGAAAGCCCTCTAGATAATAATTGAGGTCGTCGTCAGCGTTCAAGATCATTTCCTGCATTTGAACATGACCGTTCTCGATGATATCAAGGCAGCGATCGGAGCCGCCAGCATCTGGATTTGCCCATGCAGACGCAACATGATCATTAAAGCCCTCGAAGTCAATGATTGGCTTAATGGGGGCGCTAGAAGCAACAGAGGCTGCAATCAAGTGCGGGTATTTGAGTCTGGCCCACGCCACCAGTGAACCTGGATAACTTCCACCAAAGGCAATCCAAGGCTCCGAGTCGGAGGACCTCTTGCTGGAAATGAAATTGGCCAAGTCTGCAAGAGCCTGTTCCGAGCTCAAGTATCGCAAGTTCTCTGCCGTAAAGGAGGATTCCTCACCAAAATCCAGTTTCGATCTTCCGTAATAGCGATGCTCCAAGTAGTATATACGGACGCTGTATCCTTCCTCGACCATTGCTTGAACAAAATAACTGTACACAGGGATCCAGGCTAGGCATGCAAGATCGCCCGACGAAAACCCCGCTCCCTCCCCTCCAACCATGATGACAGCAAGCGTTTTCTCAGCCTCTGGGTCAACGTAGTAGTCAGACTGTCCGTAGAACTGACGATACGTTTGATTATTCCAGCGATCAAAGTGATCCACCTGATTTTCAAAGTACGCTTCCGTTCCATCGCATTCCTCCATAACCGGACTCGAGGGGACAATGCCACCTCTCTTAGGACCTTTACCCAGGCGATTACCATCTTGAGCCGAAGCAACAAAGGCTTGCGCCAGGAGGAACGAGAGTTTCAAAAGCTTCATCATCGGATCTGCGTACCCTACGAGAATTGTGGCAATTTACTCCTTTTTATTGCTCCTCAAACATCATCTCCGTCGGCCTTTGTGAATCACAACAGACAACATGCCGACAAAAAAAAGGCTGTTCTGTCGCGAGAACAGAAACATAGGTGCTCCAACAGACAAAATGTCAACAAAAAAGGCTTTCTTGCCGCTCGCG
>Ga0222719_10005572_pt1 | contig 10819 bp, 17 predicted proteins | sample C33_34DmetaG_FD_165039 | JGI IMG/M metagenome (GOLD analysis project Ga0222719, IMG submission 165039) | Estuarine water microbial communities from San Francisco Bay, California, United States - C33_34D | ecosystem: Environmental > Aquatic > Marine > Unclassified | place: USA: California...
TTGTATATCTTAAAGTCATCGTAGTATGCCTTTTTTCGCATCAACTTTGACTTCTCTCCTTTAAAATATATAATAGCATCGATAAGTCTATCACGACTACTATAAGAACTAAATTCATCACCAGAGTCAACGGAATCATCAAAAACCATACGCTCATGAAGAACCTTAATAGCATTCATAAGACAAATGTATCCATTCTCAGGTAAAAATCTACAATGATCTTCAGAAAATGACAAAAGACGCTCCGTGAATTGCTTCGGGGAAAGCTTACGCCAAAAGTCAAGATTCATAGTCATAATGGAATGCTCTGAAAAGCTTAAAGATGTATTGATAACTGGGGGTTTTTTATGAAAATATATTATAAATGATGCTACTACTATGCAAACCTATAATAGTGCCCCCCGCATTCGTCGGGACTGAGGAGTGTCGTATAGTCATGGCGAGGCCAACTGGGAAACCATCAGTATACGAAGTAGAAATACAGGATGCACCGCCTATCAGTGTTAATTACAACTCGTTCGAGAGCATTTCCTTAAGACGCTCCGCGACACTATAGGATGCATCGGGTGCAGTCGGTTGCAGTGAATCACCATGTTGGATACAGAGATCGCATGACCTTTCGGGGTCTGTGTGGTGTGTGTGAACAGGTATGATTTTTTCACTCTTCGTGTTTGAACCAACAACAACCTTGCGTTTTTTATTTCCGCCGTGCATTCCACAATATTCACTACACCCTATAGCTCTGTTGGTGCATTTGTTACCTTTCGCCGTGAAACCAACACATTGCGTCGATTCGTCGACATTTCGTTTGACCTTGTTCTCGCCGACGCGTTCCTCCACGTCGGGAACACGTCGGGTCGCGATAAAGTCTTTAAGTAGGTCTCTGATTTCAATAAGAATTTCTTCCATTTTTATAGTGTAATTGAATCTGTTGATTTTGTAAACTGGCGGTTATTTTCAAGAAAACTCACTGCTTTTGATGATGATAAAAAAGTCATGGCAGCACCGAGGGCACCCAAAGTTTTTGACATCAAGTGGGATTTCGCCGTTCGCATGTGGGTCTCACTGATTTCACAGACGAAATTACCCCAACGCCAAACCGAAAGGCAATCATTCTGAGTGAAGACCCACCGAGCCACGAGATAACTCGCGAAAGAACCGACATAAAATACAAATATTGGAAATCTAGCAATCCATGCAAGATACATAATAATAAAAAGAGCTTAGTCCTTATGTGATATTAAATGATGGAAATATGAACAGAAGTGTTCTACTTTTCGTGTGATAGCATCCCACTTTGCGTCGTCGCGTTGCACCAAGTAAGATTTCATCTCCCCGTTGTACGACTCAACCAGAAGCGCGTCGCGCACGCATGGTTTCATCATGCCCATGTACACCCGACATTGAACCTCCTCGTAGTCACGAAGACGATTGAATAAACCCCTCGTTCGGTTCTTGAGTTCTATCAAAGTCCGACTCCCATCGTCGTTGATTCGCACGCGGTCTACGCGACCAACTATTTGGTACAGCGTGCCCTCTATAGTACATACATCGTATTTGTAAAAAGTGTCATCCTCCACGAGACCAGGAGAATACGCCTTCGCAGCCCTCTCCTCGTGTCGTACCCCGTGAGAAGTGTACAGAGATTTACGGAAATGGTCCTTCACCAATCCCTTCTCCGCGGGTGTGATGGGCGCCGCCTCGACCTCATCCAATAGTGACATTCTCTCCTTCTGAACCTCGGTCGTGCAGCTTTCAATCTTAGCTCGAACCGCTTGTAACGCAGGGGTCGCCTCGATGACGTCCAAAGCTCGCTCATCTTTAGTCTTCATGGTACACGTGCCGGGGAGGTACTTTCGCCACAACTCCTCCACGACATCTTGGGGCTTTTTGAATTGACTCAAACCCATGATAGAAGAGACGTCCGACGCCTTGATTATGATTTTAGGCACACACACATCGCGTTGCGTCAGTTCGTAATCATTCAGTAAAGGATAAACCTCTCCACACGCACGAGCGTCGTTCAGGGCGTCGTGCGCACCATCGAACCCCCTCCCAAACATGTTCGTATACAGGTCAATGAGCTTGATAGGTCTGAACAACTTTTCTTTGTGCATCTGGTTCGTACACAAAAAGTCAACCTTTGGAATTTCCAAACCGAAACGTAACGTCTCGGATATCAACACATTCTCGTCAAAACGGCTGTTGTGTGCCACGAGCGTGTGCACGGGGCCGATGAATTCCATGAATTCTTTAAAGACGACGTTAAATGGTGTGCCTTCTTCCATAGCATAGTCGTGCGTAATCCCGTGAATTTCCGTCGCACCGACGACGTACCCATCGGGTTTAATTATTCTATGGAATGATGCGAGTTCACGACCACGACTCGAGAATTTTACCGCGGCGATGGATACTATGCGACACGTGTCATAATTGTGCAAGTTCTTGAGCGTGGGGGGTGTCCGGACACGGGGGAGTCCCGTGGTCTCGGTGTCCCACGCTATATACATATTACATATCTATGTTACTCTAATCTTTATGTTTAGTCAGATATGTACTCCTCCTCTACATCATCTACATCATTTTCATCATCTTCGTCAATCTCCATGTCAAAATTCTCATCGTCGGGAACTTCCTCTTCTTCCTCTTCCTCGTCGACCTCTATATCTTCCTCGTGTTCTTCCTCCTCTTCCACAATCTCCTGTTTGTCCTTCTTCTTCTTTTTTTTACTTGATGAATCCGGCTTGAATATTTTATCCAACATGGGTCCATGTTTTTTCATGCGCGCAATTCTCCGGTCATGATTCTTAATCAAAACCATGAGGTAATCATCGGAAAACCCCAACTCTTTATAAGAACGAACCAAATGTTCTATAGGAGGGGGTAAACCCTGAGAATAAAACTCTTTATGCAGTTCACAGAGTGCATAAGACACCCGACACTTGACACGCTGTGTAGACTCGTCGCAATCAAGATTCAACACAATCCAATCGTGCGACCAAAGGTTTGGTTCAGTGCTCGGGGGAGATGGAGGTGGACCAGGGGGGGCATCCGGAATCTGGTCCAACCAATCCGGTTCAGGTAAACCTAGACGTAAATAATCCGCTTTAATTGCCAGCAAATAGTCCTGCTTTCTATATATGGGCTGACGCTGAAGTCTACGTAGTTCCGATTTTTCCTTTATACCATCTATGACATCTTGCAAACTAAATAATGGCATCGTGATGTAAATTTTCTTTTGTGAAAACTAACCTACTGGGAGTTTTTTTCAAAAAAATTATCAATCTCTGCACGAATGATGTGCGCAGACTGATTGTTCTGGTGCACGTAGTATGGTCCCCAAATCTCAATCTTCTTACGCTCCTTATCGTACCAAAGGTAATCGAGACCTAAAATACGTGTGATGTAATAAAACTTGCGGCCACCTTTTCCGACAAATTTGAAGAGCTCGTCTTGGTCGTACTCCGAGACGTCAATCTCTGAATAATGACTGATGGGGGGGTCGTACATTATTATTCTTATAAGTGAACATTCTTTTTAAACCAACTTACCACACCATGACTCGTGATGAATACGTTTTTATCAAAAGATAACTCGTACCCCTTCCCGAGAGACATCATGCGCGCCCTTTCCCGATTGATGTGGGGCAGGTCCACTGCGTCGCAAAATGACGAACCAACGACTTCGCGGCACACAGGACATGAATCTCTGACGATGAACCACCGAAATGCACACGATTTACACAAGCCGTGTCCACACACGAAAAAGGCACCTATTTTAGTGTCGTAACACACAGGACACGTAGACATGATTAATAATTTAATCACATCTATAAGTAAGATGGACCAGCTACGTCAAGCGGGGCTCACATATTTAATGAAACGTGAAATTCGTCGAGGGGACGCCGTCATGTTCGACATCGACGACACACTCTTACGCGTGACTGGCAGCCCGATTTCACCCATGATAAAACTCCTCTGGGACGCGCAGGCGGCGGGATACATCGTCGTCATCATCACCGCGCGCCCACGTTTCGAGCAAGTGATTCAATGGACCATGAATCAACTCGCGAACAACGGCATCACGTACGACAAACTCGGATTCACGTCGGCGGAAACAAAAATTTTGATGAAACAAAATCTAGGTTACAATTTTATACTATCAGTCGGTGACCAAAACACCGACCTCACGGGTTCACTCCACTGGCTTAACACTTCCAATTTTTCCCACAATTGAGACACGAGACAAACGTCGTCATAGGCTCATCCGCACTTCTCGTTTGCAACTGATAGTAGGTCGTCTTCTTCGTCTTACACCTGGCGCACACGAAAAATCCATCCTGATTCTTCACTTCCTTGGCCAACGCCTCTTTTCGTAATTCTTTGTGAATTCTATCACCCATCATCCTGTCGTACGGCCCCCCTGGGTGCATTTCGTAGGGTTTCATTTCCACGACATCTTTCGTCTTGAGTTTTTTGGCGACGATGTCATTCTTCAGGTTCGGTGAACGCTGGAGGTTGTTTTTGATTTCTAAAAATTTGTGTCGATACGTGTTTATGAAATCAAAATTTTCCCACGAAGGTTCGTGCACGCGACGCACGCAATGATTCAAAATAGACTTCTCGAGGTTGATAGGTATGACGTCATCCTTGGGAAGGCCGAGTATTTCTGATATTTTGTCGAGAGCATATGAACGCGTAGCATTCATCAAGTATTCTATATATAAATATAGCATTAAATCTTTAAGGGAGAGGGAGACCATCGAAAGGGTTGTTATTTCGTGGGCAATCTTCCATGTTTTCCGGAGAACACGTGTCGAAAAATTGTCCACGACGACGCATCGGATTCGTATCCACCCGGTTGTCCATGATGTACTTTTCACAGCGCCACATCAACGCCGCAACCATGAGAATCAGAAAGAGAATCACCGATGCACGCAATTTCATCTTTACTACTAGTCTACATTTTTTCCTGGGACCCACGCGTCTTCGCTGAGGACGGCACTCGTGTACTTCATCGCCATCTGGAAGTGTGCCTGGGCGAAATCGAGGGGTGACGACAACGTACAACCGAAGGGATTAGAGTTAGCGACGGTGATAACGTCAATCTTATCGCCTCGCGTAACTTGTGCCATAGACGTGCACACGTCTTTAAGCCATAGGACATGCTCCTTTTCTTTGGGGTCAAATTTCCTGATGAAGTTTTCACTCATTTTTATATACATAAATCACTCTAATCTATAAGTAGACGAGCACTCGGGTCGGTGACGTTTGTCCATTTAGGCCGCCATATCTCCGAAATCAAGTGGTCGTGACGACATCCATAAAATTTCCAAAACATTTCTCGATACCACACTTCCTCTTTCGTGAGTGGCGTGTTGTGTTCACTACATATGGCTTTCGAAACCATGAACGCGCTATCCGTGATGATGTGCTCAGCCTTCGAGCGCAAAAAGTTAACCCAAGCCGTACCCACGGCATCACTCATGCCATCCTTTTGACGCCATAAAATTTCTTCTGGAAGGTAACCCACGAACGCTTCACGAAGCACTTTCTTTTCACACGGGCCACACTTTTGTTTTTGATTCATAGTGAACACGGCGTGTATGAATTTATTGTCCAAGAAGGGCACCACCAAGTCCAACCCATGCGCACCCGCACACCTGTCCGCTCGCAAACCATCAAACTGATGAATCAATTTAAGGCGACGCATGCTCTCCGCGGCGTGCTCGTGCACACCAGGGGCGTTTTTAAAATAAATGTACCCCCCTAACAATTCATCCGCACCCTCACCGGAAAAGATGTACCGACAAGGTGTTTTTTCTTTAATGTACCTGCACAGAAGCCACATAGGGACAGACGCACGGATGGTCGTCGTGTCGTACGATTCCAAACTCTCGATGACTTCCGGGAGTACTTTTAAACCCTCCTCCAAAGTAAAAGTCACCTCGTGATGCCTAGAACCGATGAACTTCGCCACCTTTCTCGCAGCCAGTAAATCGGGACCCCCTTCCAAACCAATGGAAAACGTTTGAATTTCACCAATCATACGCTGCGCGATGGAAGCGATGAGTGAACTATCCAAACCCCCCGATAAAAGAAATCCAATGTCTCGCTCCGTGTTCTCGATGCGTATCTTCACAGCAGTTTCCAACGCGTCTTTTAATTTATTTTGAAGCGGTACGTGCGTCTTGATGTGCCAGTACCCCGAATGATACGTAATGAAATCATCCACATACGAGTCATAAAAAGTACCAGGGGGGAATATGTGCACAGGGGTATTCAAAAATAATAACCCTTTCACCTCACTCGAAAAAGCGATGGAATCTTTCGCGTAACGGGTGTAAAACAGCGGTCGCACACCCACTGGGTCTCTGGCCGCCATCACATGTTTTCCGTTCGTGTACACGAAAGCGAAATCGCCGCGAAGCTCTTCAAGAGTGTGCTGAATGCCGAGATGCTTGACGTGGGGACCGATGCACTCACAATCACTCGTACTCCTCGCATTTTCGTACGTGAGCTCTTTGTGGTTGTAAATTTCCCCGTTACACATGAACATGATGTCGTCGTATTTGAAGGGTTGCATGCCCGCTGGGGAAAGGTCATTTATTGCTAAACGATAAAAGTCCATCTGACATCGTCCCAACGTCTTTGATGCGTAGTCATCTGGACCTCTGTGCTTTAAAATGTTTTTTGGCACATCTCTCGCTTCGCCGAATAAACAAAGTATCCCACACATACTTATATGTATTTACTTAATTTTTAAATTATACTCGAGGCAGTCTATGTAATCTCGAGGGTCTACGTACGCATCTACTTCCTGACCCGAAAACGACACGTTCATTTTAGCATCCGTGTCGTATTGAAACTTGTGCACGTACAGAAAGTGTGAGTTCGTCGCACGAGCCATGTTATCCAAGTCATCGCGGTCACGCGTTTCTATATCAAAAAACCGCGCCACGTCCGCGACCTCTCTTTTTTTGAATTTTCGCGACACCTTTACTTTGTTCACCATCTCGGTCATGTCTAACTGCGGGAATGTTCCGTTGCGCGACCTAAAAAGGGATATGTACTCCACAGCGTCCACGGCCGTTTGCCTCGAACTGAAACACATATACCTCACCTGGTGGGTCTTATCCTTCATTGTGAGGAAAGCCCCTGATGGTTTAAATTTAATAAAATGAAATTTCTGCACCTCCATCATCTTATTATTATTATGGAATTGATTTTTTTATACTACACAAATTTATAAAATTTCACAGATGCGCGAGTGAAACGCACACCTTCCGGGCTATTAAATTTTTTGTTACCCGCGGCGTTGACGAAGTCATTACGAAACGTCAACTTCCCAGCACGAGGACTTCGCAAATAACGCACGAAATCAGTCACTTTGATGTACTTCCCCGGGGCGTACTTCATAACTTTATCACCCACTTTAAATGACCCCAAAGTGAAAATGTTTTGCGCGTTAGGGGGGAGAGGCATGTTCTCGTACACGAGCGTCGCATCATTCGCGACAGCGTTGAAAGCGCGGGAAAGGTCGATACCTCGCATCACAGCGCGCGTCCGCTGCGCGGTGCGTCGAATTCTCCCAGGGCTGACCTGCATGGTTACTTACTTTTTGTTATTATTTTTATTTTTCTTGTACTTTTTGAAAGCAGAAGACTTCGGGGAGTTTGCACTTCTTTTCACCGGCGTGCGCTGCGCTGGTGTCCTCGGAGTCGACGGGGTGCTGTTGAACATTCGCGCGAGAAAGGTTCTCATTTCGGTGTTGTTAAAAAGACGTCGAGCCGCGGTCCGGGTCGGTGTGACATTTCTGCGAGCGACCGGGCGCGCTGGTGCTTGTGGCGTGCTGACTCGGATGCGCGACGAAGGGTTCGTCGGTGTTCTTTGACTAGTTCTTCGCGGAGAGTTGAATGCACCTTTATTATTATTGCTGTTGCTGTTGCTGTTATTTACCATATATTAATATCTTACATTTTTTTAATGAACTTTCCCAAAACTGCAGGACAATGTCGGTACATGCTCGCCCTGCGAGGACCCAAACCAATCGTCGTCGCGACTGGTCCAGCCGGTACGGGGAAAACAATGCTTGCATGTCACGTGGCCATGGACCATTTGTTCGACGCCAACAGAACACGCATCATTCTCACACGCCCAATCGTTCCAACGGACGAGGACATTGGATATCTTCCGGGAACGATGGATAAAAAAATGGAACCATGGACCAGACCCATGTATGACATCTTCGAACAATACTTGTCCAGAATGCAAATAGAAAGAAACATCAGCATCGAGCCACTGGGTTACATGCGAGGGCGCACGTTCACCAATGCACTTATTATTGCGGATGAAATGCAAAACGCCACACCAAATCAGATGCAGATGTTACTCACGAGATTGGGACCTAATACTAAAATGATAATCACCGGGGACCTCGACCAAAGTGACCTCGGTCAAGACAACGGGCTCGAAGAACTCGTGTACAAAATGCAGGGATTGGACCTCGCATATATGCACCACGTGAAGATGGGGATGGAGGACATAGAAAGACATCCTGGTGTGAATGAAGCATTACAAGTTTTACATATTTGATGAAACACTGATTTCAAATTCATCCGCGCGGTGTGCCTTGGTGAAATATTCAGAAATTTCATCCAAAAGCTTTTCGGGTTCGTGTGTCATCTTCGTCCAATGGTGGACGTCCTGATTCCATGGTAAAGCCTTCAACGCGGCCTCGTTTTCGGAATATTCGGTGCGATAGATTTCAGCGACGTCGACATCCTCCTTCATGTCGTACACGGATGTGTCGAGAATCATGATGTTGTTGTGGTCGTAAATCTGCTTAATCTTATATCCAAGAGGCTCGAGGACGTCTTTCCCCGCCTGTATAGAAAATCCGTAATAGTGACTCACGTCCCAAAAGTAGGTCGGTGCATACTTCACTTGAAATGAAATCGGAGGTGGAATTTTTTCATTGATTTCGGCGATGATGATGGCGGGTCGATAACCTTTCTCGATGATTGTCTTAATCAATTCCAAATCATATCCATCGATGTCGACTTTTAAAATGTCAATGTTTTTAGGGACGTTGTATTTTTCAAAGAGGTCGACAATGTTCTCGGGTGTGGCGAAACCGAGGTGTTTGTGGATTTTTTCATTCGTCACACTCTGACACAGAACGCCGAACTTTTGGGGATTACACTCCACACAAAGTCCCGAGTACGTATCGAAATACGAAGCGATTGGACCCGCCCCGAAACTCGCGCCGATGTCCACGAGAAACGCGCTTTTATTTTTGATTTGATTCACGTAATCCTCCATGTGTATATACATTAAATGACAGCAATGCTTTAAATTACTGGAGCCGGTGGTACGCGCAATATAGATTTGTGTGCACCCTTCATGAATGGATGTCTTGTAAAGTCAGCGATGACTTTCATGGATGTATCTTTCGCAAAGTATTCACTTTCCCCCACGTACTGGAAAAATGATACCGCCGTGGGTGGGATGCGTTTCAACGCTTTCCCCAGGTAGTACGTGAAAACGAGCGCGTCCGGGGCTTGGTCTCGTCTCCACGCCTTTTTAAGCAGAGGGCTCCGAATACCTTTCATTTCAGACATACCAAAATCGGTCAACAATAAACGCATTTTTCCACGTTCTTTATTGACGAGAACATTCCCAGCGTGAAGGTCGTAGTGTTTGTACGACGGATATTTTTTATAAACTTTACGCAACAAAGAATACACTTGATACAATATCGCTTTGTAATCCGACGCCTTTAAAAAATTTCTATACTTGTTCACATAATCATCTAAACTCCCATGACTCGCGTATTCGTAGTACATGAATTCCATCTTCTTCGAAGGACAATACCCGTACCTATACATTCGGGGTGCGACGCCCAATTCTGCCAACTTTTTACCAATCACGTACTCCGACTTTAAACTTTTTTTGGAAAACTTTATAGCCACTCGGGTGCGACATTCGTTATCCAAACATCCGTAAAATACCGCACCAAACGCACCCTCTCCAAGTTTATTCACACCTTCGGTGATTTGAAGAGTGTCCTTGTTTTTCTTGTACAACAACTTTGCGGGATTACACTCGATGTCATCCATGAGCTTGAACAACGCGTTGCCGACCCGGTTCTTTTGCGTGTTCGTCTTCGCCTGGTTCGCGATTTGAACCAGTGTTTCAAGTTTCATCTTACTAAAATACATATATATTTTTTTAATATCACATATATATAAATACATGTCCCGAGAAGAAAAAGTGGATGCTATTTTAGGAAAAATTAGAAATAAAGTCGATACGATTCATAAAAGAATCAAACGCCAAAAAACACAGGCAGATAAACTCGTCACCATCATGGGATATGTGGGAAACAAAGCGTTATTGAAAAAAGAAGAAAAAAAACACAATCAACTCGTTCAAAACATATCAAAAGACACGGATGAATTAAAAAATGTCATGAATGTTTTCAAAAAATTCTTCAAAACATCACAAAACTACACTGACCGGGAAATAAATGGTATGTACCGAAACAATTTGACGAACATCATGAACTACGTCAAGACGTGGTCGTGATTATTTTCAAAGTCTAAAGTAAAAATGGAGTACCAAGCACCGGAGTGTAACTACAAATATCGCATCAAGGCGCTCGAGCGCGTCGTGGATGGTGACACCATCGATGTCGCGATTGACCTCGGCTTCGACGTCTCCACGTCTCAGCGCGTGCGTCTGTTGGGCATCGACACCCCGGAATCCAGAACGTCGGACAAGGAGGAGAAGAAGTACGGCCTGCTCTCGAAGAAAAA
>Ga0222719_10005573_pt1 | contig 10818 bp, 2 predicted proteins | sample C33_34DmetaG_FD_165039 | JGI IMG/M metagenome (GOLD analysis project Ga0222719, IMG submission 165039) | Estuarine water microbial communities from San Francisco Bay, California, United States - C33_34D | ecosystem: Environmental > Aquatic > Marine > Unclassified | place: USA: California...
ATGCGGATGATTTTAAAACTGTGGAATGATTGCTTCCGCCGTCGTCTGTGGCATCCGCCGATCTTATTACCTGTGAGTAACTGCCGTTCTCTCCCGCGGCCCAATAATTCTCCGAAACATCATAGAACATCCTAGCATCGTCTGTGTCTGATGTATCTACTATTAATCCTGCGTCTACCTCGCTGTTGCCGTTGTTGACTTTTATGAAGGCATCGTCATAGGTTGAAACGTTGGACGTACTGCTGTTGTATTCACCAGTTATGTTTAGGTTTCCGTTGATGGTGATGTTGCCTGTGGAACCGTCCATGGTCATTATGGTCTTTGTTGTTCCGCCATTGTTGACTGTGAACAGGATATCTTTGTCCTGAGAGGCCTGTGCCAGTGTCACGTTATTGCTGGCTACTGAGATACTGAATTCCTGTGCGTCTCCAACAATGAGTCCTGTGTCGTTGTCTATTGTCAAAGCACCCGTTGTGGTATCTGCCGCATCTGACCTTAGGAAGTTTCCTCCAGCGATCACAGTCGCTGACGTGTTTGTGGTGCCGGACACATCCAGTGCTGTGGCACTGGTGGTTGTACCTGAAAAGGTGGCACCCAGCGTTGAATTCAATGTGATACCCGCATTTATCGTTGCGAATCCTGACTGTGCCACCGAAGGTGTGAATGTCTCTTTGGACAGTATTGCCACCCTGGTAGTGGCCGCGTACATTGAAGCGACGACCTTATTACCTCCCGAACTGGCCAAAGTCTCTATCACCCAACCCGACTGCGTTTGCCCGGCTGTGTGTACAGGACCTACCAATTCCCATTTGTCATTGATCTGGTGAGATCTAGAATCCCCCGTGTAAACGAAGACTTGATCGTTGGTGGCGTCCAACCAAATATCTCCCGCAGATGGTGATAAAGGAATCGTCGCACTAGACTGTGCGCCACCTGTGGGTTTGAACTGTGTGCCATTGTAGACTTTGATCTGGTTGGTGTTCTTGTCGAACCACAGTTCACCCAATAGAGGTGCTGTGGGGCTCGATGTTGATGCTGAATTCTCTAGAAGTTTGACTAGGTTCTCGTTCAACAGTTCACCAAAACCCGAATAGTTCTGTCCGAACAGTGTCAGGCTTGTTGAGTTGTCTATCGTGCCATCTGTGATTGTGGCAACTACCGTTCCGTCTGTTTTGTTAATCGTGTACGCCATCTACTGATATTTAACACCTTCCCACCACTATATTAATTGTGCCTATTTCTTCTGAATCGTAGTCTTCCAAGGCTTTTCCTATGACTTCTCCCACTTGTGGATCATGGGTTTTCTTTGCCACGCCGTGATTGGTTGGATCTGTAGACAACATATCACCTTTGTTGATATGGCCTATGACCTTACACTTGACTTTTCCCATAAGTGCCACAGGTAATCCTGTCGCATCCGAGTTCATCAAATAGGCGGGATTTTCACTTATCACACCTGCCACGGCCGTATCGTTTCCGATTTTTGAAATTGTAATTTCCTTTTCGCCGCCAAAAACAACAACAGTGCCGGCTTCATACTGCGCATCTGGTTCATAAATTTCCGCCAAGTCTGCGTATTGAGCCGAGGTCGCTTTGGCGTATACTGTGTTGTATTTTAGACTGCTCGAACCTATGTCGTAGGTGACATCTGTGTCTGGCACTATCTCCTGTGTGGTCAACTGATCGCTTAACACTAGAGAGCCCATTGTGTTGGCTCCTGTGCTGGTCAGGTTTCCTGTGACATTACCTGTTACCGCACCTGTGACCGGACCTGTGAACGCTGTTGCTGTCACCGTTCCCGACACTTGTAATTTTGAGCTCGGTGATGTGGTCCCTATTCCAACCCTTGATTCAGATCCATCTATCGTCATAACGGTGGTGGTTGAACCACCGTCATTGACCTTGAACGTTATGTCTGTGTCTTGTGTGGCGTTCCTGATGATCGCTCCACCGGCATCAACAGTCAATGACAGATCACTGTCTGTTCCTAGTATGATACCACCATCATTGGCAACCGTTATTGTGCCCGATGTGGTGTCATTGGCGTTGGACCTTAGATAATTAGTGGCCGCAACACCTCCCAAAGCATCTGAGTCACTGGCAGTTCCTTGGAACTTGTTTCCGCTGATCGCTGTGGACAGCGTTATCCCTTTTTTTATTGTTGCGAAACCCGATATGCTGGTCTTAGGAGTGAATTCGTCCTCACTGATAATTGCTATCCTGTTGCCGTCATTGTATATGTTGGTGATGTTCTGTGTGACATCTGTGGAATCCAGAATGCTGTCAAATGTGAATCCGTTTGTTGTCCCTGTGGAACTAGGAGGACCAACCAAGATTGATGACGTACCGTTGTAGAAATAAAGTTGTCCTGTGTCAGAATCAATCCAAAGGTCACCCTGCGCTAGACCGGATGGTGCCGTAGATTGGTACGGGGCACTACCGCCCGCGGTCTGCCAACTGGTTCCGTTGTAAACCTGGAGTTTGGATGTTGACGAATCCCACCAAAGTTGTCCAGTGATCGGCTTGGTAGGAGCACTGGTGTTCGAAAAATTTTCTAAAAGGTGTAAGAAGTTTTCTGCTATCAGCTCTCCATAACCTGCGTATCCTTTTCCAATGAGGCTGAGGTCTGTCTGTGTGTTGACCACACCGTCTTGTACGGTGTATTGATTTGGTGATGCGGAATTGTTGGTCTTGTTTACAGTGTATGCCATGCTCTAGTATCCTGTGTTACTTCCTGACGTTGTTCCACTCACAGTGTTTGATGTTGATAGGGCACTTGAACTGGTCTCCGTGAAAGTGGTCAAACTTTGTATTCTTAATGTGTAATCGATCTGTATTAATCTGTTAAGTGATTTCTGTACAGGATGAAAGATCACATGTGTCAACAACTTGTTAGTAGATCCATTTTCTGTTCCTTCCCATGACTTCAAACCAAGTTCATCAAACACGTAGTCACCATTGAAATTTGTTGTGTTATCAAACGCGGCCTGTCCTGTAGGCTCACCGTAATCCAAAGTACACGTGCAAACAATGTCGGTGTATTTGTTACCGGCCGTATGCCTCACTTCCATCTTGTTCCTTGTGGTGTCTTTGTTTGTGGTGGAATTGTCGTCTATCACTTTGTAATAGGTTTGATTGTATAAAGTGGCGTTTGTTCCTGTTGAATTTGGTGTGAGGTATGTGATAATACCTGTTGGATCGACAGATGTTCCACCGTTACCGAATGCCATCTCGTGTATGAATCCTGTTGTTTTATTTGCTAATGAATTTGCCAGAGCCTGTGACATATTTTCATAGTGTATGGCGTTTCTCTTATCAACCAACACTTCACCGGTCTCTGGATCAAAGATCTTTATATGCCCTTCCATCATCACACCTGATTGATCATTTGGCTTTTTCTCTTCTTTGTGTTCTGTTTGCTTGTTTTCTTCAGTCATCCTAGTGTATTTATTCAGGTGCATTTGTCGGTTCGTCTGCTATGAAACGAGCCTGCGCGGTGATAGACGCCTGTAATCCTTTACCATTTGAAGGATTACCATCTGCCGCTGTGTACCACACCTGTCCTTTCTTGTGTAATATTTTGATTTGTGTCCCGGATGCTGGTGCAGTGCTCAAAGTAACCGCAGTCGTCGATCCATCTACCGAGTAGTTGATAGTTGATCCATCTTCGCTAGTGAGCAACAATCGTTGGCCACCAATGAATATGTCTAACTCACTAGCGCTTGATGGGGTTTGTGATAGGGCAAATACAGCCGTGCTTCCATCACCTGTGAAGGTGTTTGTGTAAACTGTATCCGCATAAGGTATAGTTTGAGTTCCAGACGCATCTACCACTTCTGTGCCTGAACTATGGTCCTTAATTCCTGTTCCGAGGGTACCTCTCCTCAATTGGCCAAGCCTGTTGCCTGACTTGGTGAAATACTCTATTCTCTCCTTGTCTACAAATATAACCCCGGGCACTATTGTGCTCACTGTGGAGCCATCCACGGAATAAACCGTCTGTGGATCTGCCAGTTTCGTTGGATCCAATACTTCTAACTCTTTGGATCCTTCGTCCACATCCTGTGTCAATTCTGTGGTTGAGTCCATGCTTATGCGTTTGTAGAAAGTTCTGTTCAACATGTCTTTGAAGATACGGAAGCCTGTGGCGCCCACTGCTTGGTCAAGTGCGAAATACATCACATCAAGCCTGTCGCTGGCAGTGATTGTCTTGCCGACTATGATTATCTTTTTGTCTTCGACTGTGAAGTCTGTCATCTGTGTCAATTGCTCACCATTCAACCACACATACATGTATGAAGCGTTCAGTGGTGCGAATCTCAGATAGAATTCGCCGCTTGATCTTCCTTCCAGCACCTCTCTCCTGGTCTTCATCCCTAGCGCGTTGTTGAATGTGGTCACACTCATCACATCAGAGGCACCCAACGTGTAACCGTCTGTTGAGATCTGTGTGGTGTCCAATATAAAATCTGTTCCCTCTACCCTGTAGTGGTTGTTGACCAGTGTTTCTATCGCTATAACATCCGTGGCGGTCGGAACAGAATCTGTTACGAACTCTATATTTTGGTTGCCTAGATCCACAGTATAATCTGTGTTCAATATTTTTTCAGTACCATTTACAAACACTTTCACTTGTGATGCATTTGTTATTGTCTTCGCAGGATCTATAGTCGATTCGTCACCTAGACTTGATACAACACCATAAGTGTAAGTACTCCCGTCTCCAAGATAATAACTGATATCCGGGCCACGCAACATCTTGCCATTCACTTCGATCATAGTAAGCCCTGAATATGGTCCTATTGATCCCGGCGGATATGTCATTGTGTATCTAGATGTGGATCCATCATAGGTTATGGCCTGATTTCTTATCGAAGCATATGCTCTAGTGCCCGATGCTTGATTGAATCCGGCCACTTGAATGAATTCTCCCGATCCCGGAATGTAAGAGTTATCAAAAGTTATCACGCAACGTTTGTTTAGGAATGTTTTAGTGTAATGAGTTCCTTCTGTCTGTGGCACGCCATCTTTGGTCACAAATATCTGAGAGTCCGTTGAATCTCCATTGAAGTCGTCTCTGGTGGCTGTGGTATATTCAACCGTTGAGCCATCACCTGTAAATGTATCCAACACAATGTAGTTGGAGCCGGATATGGCAAAGGTCTTGATTGATACCACACTCAAGTTTGCCGGAGCGGAAGTGAATGTCAAGGTCTTGGCCGCTATGTCAATGGTGTAGTCGGTTGTGAGTTTCTTGATCACTCCGTCTACCGCCACTGTAACGGATCCCAGCGTTCCCGGGTATTGGCCCAAAGCAAACACTGTTTCAGAAGCATCACCTCTGTAAATTTTCTCTGTGATAAAAGGCACTCCAGATTCTGGAGATGTGTAAACCTTGATGTCCAATGTGTCAAACAATTGACCCGGTACCGCTTCTTCCGGAGCATAACTGGTTTCCGGTGACACAAACTCATCGCCGTCTGTTATGATATCGCTTGGAGCATACCCCAAGGCACTGCCAAAAAGTCCACCTTTTAAAAGTGTGTCCAATGTTCTGTCATCGGTCGGTGTGAGCACACCGTCGTCATCGAATGGTATGAACTCTACTAATGTTCCGTCGGCCGGTGCTGAATTCAAAGTCTTGCTGGTGGTAGAACCATCACCCCTGAAACTGTCATGACTGCCACTGGCATCTAGAACTTTCGATCGCACTCCGTTGATTGTGGTGTAGATCATGTATACCTCGCCAGCAACAGGTGTTGAATCAAATGTGAATGCCACAGTCGATCCGTCTCCCCTGAAGGTCAATATGTTTGATCCACCATAGTTGTCCCATGGGAAATCATACCATCCGGCTTTGTCCCAGCCCTGTTCCTGTGTGAACAACAGACCTGTCACCATCGTTCCGCCGTAATCTATGCCCGACATAAGTTGTGATAATTCGTTGCCCGGCATTCCTGATGTCGGAGCATAGAAACCTGCTGTCCTGTCCGATGCCGTCAATCCAGTCTCGTCGCCATACACTTTATATACATTGCCTATGTTGTCTCTGAACTTGGTGGTGGATGTGAATGTATCCGTCGCTTTGTATAATTCGTTGTTGTACCTGATCAACTGTCCGTATGTGTAGGCAGTGTTGGCGGCCCATTCCACCACGTCATGCGTGGACTTGATCCTGTCAAATTTCATAGTGACGTCGATGTCCCGAACAAGGTCGTTGTCAAGGTTGGCGTATGCCCTGGCGGTATCACTTGGCGTCGTGCCGTTGGCGCCTCCCCCTGTCAACACCACAGTGGGTGTTGTTGTGTAGTTCCTACCTTTGGTGACAACATTGATCCTTGTCACTGCTCCATTCTGTACTATTGCTGTGGCAGTGGCGGCGGATGTGTCGGGTGTTTCATACATCTTGTACTGTCCTGATTTTGATGCCTGTGCCGTGAATGCTGTTGAATTTGGCATGTAGAAAGTGCTTCCAGAATATTCAGTGAAGGTGTAGGCTGTTGTTGCGCCAGATCCGTTGTTGTTCTGCGTGTCAAAAATTTCCGCCTGTCGCTGACTCGTGAACAATGGATAGTAGTAGCCATAATTTCCACCACTGGTACCTAGTATTTGGAATGGACCTGTGGATGACTCTGTGCCTCCGAGTATGGTCACAGTCGGTGCTGTTGTGTATCCGGAACCTCCGTAACTGACCGTGATCGAACTCACATACTTCTTGTGGAGATCCACCCACATCTGCCATGGATATTGCGTCAATTTCGCAGTATCGCTTGTGGTGTTAAGGGATCTGATCTTGCCGGTAGTGTCGTCATAGAACGCAGGATTATCAAAGTCAGTAAACATGCCGTCCTCCGTGTCTGCTCCTGCGTAACCCAGTCTGTATTCACGTAATTTGGTGTGGAACGGTTTGACCTCGTTTATGTAACTTTCAACCCAAGCGTCTGTCCCTGTCGTATAAGTCTTCCTTTGATCCAGTTTTCTCACCTGGTTGGTGGCATTTATAAAAGATGTTTTGAACATCCAATTGACGTAAGTCTGTTCCGACAAAACTTTACGCAAACCTGTGAAAAATAATGTGTTGTATTCTACCGCTAATTCATTTATGAACAAATCATCCCTCAACGCTGTCAGCACATTCCTGGTTTCCGTGGTTGGCTCTTGATCAAAGAAGTTGTCATCAAAATTGTCACCGCCGGCAAAACCCGTGGCGTCTTGGGCATAATCGTACAATTTGGTGCTGAGTCTTATTGTGCCGTTTTCCGTGCCCACGTTGTCCCATCCGGTGGCAGTCCTCATGAACAGTTTCCAACCGCCGGTGTCTGCTGATGTCACTTTCACGTGTTTCCCAACTTCGATCTCCAGGCTGTCGAGTTCGTATTCGTAGGTAACTTGTTTGTCCACTTTGGTGTTCTCATCGTGTGTCATGTCGCCGTCGATTTTATACCAATCGATGTATTCCCAATAACGTGCCGTGTTGAATGATTGTATCTTAGTTCTACTCCATTCTGTGCCGTCCCATGTGTATATCGCCCAGAAATTATTTGCCGTCTCGTCGGACTTCACTAGATAATTTACAGTGCCTGACAGGTCTGATGTGTTTAGGTAAGTGAGTTCCGCGTAGGTATCGACCGTGCCGTCCCATTCTCCACTGCCGCTGGTCGGTTCAGGATCGACACTGTCCAAGTTGGTTACACTGAATTGCCCAACCATTTGATTTTTCTTTAAGACGCTGTTGGCATAATCGATGATCTCTTTGAGAGCGTCGTACCTGTTGACATACCAACTCTGTCTCGGTCGTACACTGTTTCCATATTTTTCGTTGACTGGTAGATCCTGGTCAGGAACAACATCGCCTGCGCTGTTCTTACCAATCAATGAATCCCACCATCGCTGTTCAATCTGTGTGCCTGGCCTGTAAGACGCATCGCCTTCCCTGACCAGTTTCCATACAGAATGGCTGTCTCCGTCGAAGGTGTTTGTCCTTATGTCCATGTTAAGCACTATGTCTTTGTTATCGAGGTCTAGGGCGTTGAACAGCATGAATTTGTTAGTGTCTGTGATAGCATAGTACTTGAAATCATAGCTCAATGGAGATCTTATCAAATTTGCCACGTATGCCACAGTGTTCTTCCTGTTGACTACACTGTTAGACGGAAGAGTGGTCTTGCCTTTGACCCAGTAGTAGTAGTAATTTACAAATGTGTCCAATCGCGAATTGTATTTTTGTATCACTGTGTAACGCGAATCGTCTGCGTGTAACGGATCACCGTCTCCGTTGATTGCGTACTCACTTGGTAGCAGTGTTGATTCTATCCATTCGTACACATCTATAGAAGACCCAGGAAAAGTTTTACCCCAGTTGTTGACCTTGTATTCTTGATCGTCTTGTTCGTACCACAACCATTTGACTGTTGATAAGTTCCACCAAACTTCACCTATGTGATCGTCACACCACATTGTTTTGTCCGTTGCGTCAGGTGCCACGTTGTATCTCGCCGGATCCCACGCAGTTTTGATGTTGATCTCTCTGTCTGCCACTCCTAAAATTCTACCCTTGACCGGATCATAAAGATCGTAGTAGTCACGGATCTGTTTGGTTACCTTGTTGAATTCAAAAACCTGTCCGGTCTTTTCAATGTCCATTAGTGCGGTTTCTGTGGCTATGTTCTTCCAAGCGTACTGGCCTGCTGTGTTGAGATCAAAACAATGCACTGTTCCGTCGTTACTAATCCTACTGCTACCATCTGATGCGTCTATGTTACCGTCGTCTTTTGGAGCGCCCACTAAAACTGTATTATCGATCACGCAAACGCCACGTCCAAAATCATCAGTGGCACTTACTGTGTCTGAATGTAGCCTTTGATCCAGAACAAATAAAGTGTTGTACATTGTTGCGGTATAGGCACCACCAGATCCAACGTTTATATCACTGAACGTGGTGTCTTGTAAATCAAACGTGGTTCCCCCGTTGTCAAATTTCATTTCTCTATTGCTTGACAAATTCTCCGACCCTATGACCAGCCTTGTACCGTCGTTGTTTATATCAAGAGTACTTCCAAACCTGCAGTTCGTCTCTGTGTCTGGTGCTGTTATGGTCTGTTGAAGCGTGAAGGTATTAGTCGAACCATCTGCGTTCCATTTGTAATAATAAATTGCTCCACCATCCGGCTGTTCGGTGTTGTCTGTGCCCGGTGCACCAATTACCAATGTGGTGCCGTCCTTGCTCATCGCTATAGCGTCACCGAACTTGGTGTTAAGCGTAGAATCCTCAGAGTTTGTTCCGTACAAAGTTTGCGCCAGCGTGAAAGAGTGCGATACGCTGTCGTCATTGGTCTGTGAAGTTCTAACGTAAATCTCCACCTTGCCCGCACTGCCAGGCGCCACAGAACTTATGGCCAAAATATCACCATTGTCGTTTGTGGCCAGTCTGTGTCCAAATCTTTTGTTCTCGCCCGGATCATCCGATGTGATCACGAGGTTCTGGGTCCACGTGTCGTAGGTCGATCCGTCAGCACCTATCCCCCATTCGTACATGTAGACTTTTCCTGTGTGGTTGTTTGATCCAGGTGCGGACACGAACAAATACTTGGTTGCCGTGCTTCTTACACTGCCTGCTCCAGGCTCCGCGATCTTATGTGCCCATCCAAAATTTTGTGACGCCTCATCCACCGGCGGCGTTATAGTGTTCAATAACGAATATTGGAAAGTGCTAGGATTCCAAACAAAAATCTTCGCCAGTCCTGAATCCGAAAATCTCGTGCTTCCGTCCGTTCCTATAGTGTTGTTGTATGGTGCGCCCGCCACGATGAAGTTCTCATCGGTACTGATGGTCAGGCTCTGTCCAAGCCTTCCTGTGTTGTCATCACCGTCGGTCATTGTCACGGCAGACTGAGTTTGTAACAGAGAACCCGGTGTGGCCTGTGACCTGAAAAGGAAGTTTATAGTGCCCTGTCCGTCCTTGGGTGCCGCAACCACCACGGTCCTACCATCATTCCTTGCGACTATCTGAGCACCAAAATCTTGATCTGTGTTTATCGTATCCGGTGACAGCACCAAGTTAAAAGCGTAGGGATCCTGCTTCTCGTAAACTCTCCACAGCCCTGAACTGTCCGCGTCCGCGTACACCTTGTCTCCCGTCTTCTCTATGCTGTCGTCCTTGGCGACATAATCTTTGTATGAAAGCCTTGTGTTGACCGAATCGATCGATGTCAACCGGACGCTGACGAACTTGTAAAGGTTTCCATAACTGTCTGCGGTCGAACCATCAGCCAAGGAAGGAAGGAAAGTGGTGTTGCCGTCGTAGTCCACAATCAAGGTCTTGTGATCTATGACTTCGGCCACTGTGTACACCCTGTTCAGCGTCGTTTCCTCGCTGTTGCTTATGGCGAAATAGTCTGGCTGAGTCGTTGTTGTGCCGGCAGACAGACCATGTGACCCCGTGAAGGTCATCTCTATCTGTGTTGAATCATTTATAGGTTGGAGCGTGGCTATCTTGTGTCCACTTGATGTGAATCTGTAAACGTCCCAATCATTGTTGCTCTTGTTGGCTACCCAGATGAGATCACTCTGATCCATGTTGTTGACATCTAACTCCAGCAGTTCCGACTCGTTGAAGGCTGTGTGTTGTACCTGTCTCAATTGAGGATACCCTGCCGTCTTGAATTTTTGTACCACGTCCCTGTCCACACCTGCCTGTGTGTAATCCGATCTGGCAAAAGTCGAAGCACTCGAGTATTCAACAGGTTTGTAGTATAGGTCAGTCTCTAGCATTCTAAGGCTACGTGTATAAGACAAGTCGTTATTGGACGTGGCCAACAG
>Ga0222719_10005575_pt1 | contig 10816 bp, 11 predicted proteins | sample C33_34DmetaG_FD_165039 | JGI IMG/M metagenome (GOLD analysis project Ga0222719, IMG submission 165039) | Estuarine water microbial communities from San Francisco Bay, California, United States - C33_34D | ecosystem: Environmental > Aquatic > Marine > Unclassified | place: USA: California...
ATTGTGGAAGGGGCGACGATGAAGCCGCCATAAAGAATCAACATCAAGATAGTGCAAGCACAGTACGCGTTCAAGGTACCTGGGCTTGCGAAAGAAGCAAACACACTCAACTGTTGATTCATAAGGATTGCAAACGCTAATAGAAGAGAAACATAGGTAAGGTAGTTTCCAAAGTCGGTCCTGTTGGCCAGTCCGATCAAATAGTACATGATTGTCGCGAACGTGATAGTATCAGCAGTCGTTTGAGGGATCTGTGACAAAGCTCGGCCAAGAACAAACGGCCCAGCTGAGTAAAAGTTCGAATCGGTGTGCTTGAAGAAGATCTCACGGTCTGCGATCATAGCAGAAGCACTTTGCATAGCTCCTTTGAATCCACGGGAGTTAGAAATTGCCAAATGGTCCTGGTTAGACCAAACACGCACGATTCTTACCTAGCATAATGAAGAGGCAAGCTTGAAATAGTGCTCCCATGATAGATATGGCATTGTCTGAGGATAGGAAGGCTCCACCGACACTTACTCCCATCAAAACATTCTTTGCGGCGCCCGCGATGATAACACGACGATCCCGCAGCCATAAAGTTATGAATCTGGCGAGAATCAGTCTCGCTGATTGCAAGAAAGAGTTGGAGTACCTGAATTTAACTAGGTTCGACAGAGACACCATAGACACGTGGCTCGAGCCATGCTTCGACACATTGTCACATAGCTTCCAAAGATATTGGTGAGGACCATTCAATCGATCTTCCATTTGCCGTCCCAGATGACTATGTCGGAATATATCGGCTAGCTCTGATACCGTGGGGGGATCTCGGTTAATGGCCTTGATTGAGGAGTACGGGTCATAGAGAGATCGTCCGTGTTCCGTTGAGATCATCACTAGGAAATCGGCAATATCAATGAAACGAGGACAGACAAAGCCGATCTCTGCGAAGTATTCTTCTGCCACGTTCATAGGACCGGCGTAGATAACTTGTCCTTCGGCGAGTACGATGACCTCATCAAATAAGCGAACGGTTTCTGGATTCGGTTGCAAAAGCGAGAAGACCCTTGTTAGCCTACTGTATTTTCCAAAATGGAGCAGAATGCGGATCATATTGTAGGTCGACCGAGTGTCTAATCCATTGGATATTTCATCGCCACAGAGAACGGAAGCCCGGGACGTCAGCATCTCCCCAACAGTTACTCGACGGCGCTGTCCTCCACTAATACCGCGGATATTGGCATCACCGACGAACGTGTTTTTCACATCTTTCAGTCCCAATGCTGAAAGAATGACCTCCAGTTCTATTTTATCTTTTTCCGCTCTCACAATCTCGTCCGAGTCGTCGATAATTTCCCAAACGTCTTGCTCCCGAAACACTTTTTCGCCCGCCTTGCATTTGTGGGCGAAGTCAAATGTCTCTTCCACCGTGAGTCTCGGAGCGTGCGTATCCAGCTGCTCAATATACGCACAAGCATTTTCGATATAAAACTCGTCTTTCTCCTGCGTCATCGCATGTCAAGAAAACGTAGAGGAATTAGTTACCCGCCTAAAAGGTTGTCGCCTTTTTTGTTTCGTGGCATATTTTACGTACCTCCAGAGTCCTGCCATTGTACGAGATGGAACCTTGAAAATTGCGCTTACGAGCAATCACAGGATGATGGAGTCTCCCAGATATTGCTTTGAGGAGTGTTGTCTTACCGGAGCCAGGTGGACCCAGTACCAGGTATGACTTTCCAGGTTCAAAGAACAAGTTAATGTTGTCGAGTACCACCATTCGTGGCGGGGCTGGATCAGGTGGTTGGACTGGTTCTTGTCCTTGGTTTCGCGGCGAGTAGGTAGCTTCCAATAGCTTTCTCCATGGCCGTTCCCCTCTCCACACTCGTTGGCAGTACTTAAAGGCGGGGTAGATGAAACTTGCATTGTATACTGTACGAATCGTCGGCGCCGGAGAGGCAGGCACTTCCTGAATCATATCATCGCCGGTATCTACATTTAACCCTGAACCTTGTGCCGATCCATTTTCCTTCACTAAACTATTTGGATGATTGTTGTCCTGGTGGTTGCCACTCTCGATAGGGATGGAGTACGAGAAGTTTTTGACGCGCACTTCCATGGGATACTGGTTAGCCGAGATACTTTCGATCATACGGCCATCGTACGAGGGCGATCTTGACCGAGTTCTTTGAAAAGGAGACCAGCGTTTCTTCCGCCCTCTTTCACGGCCACCTTTATGGTTGCTACTGCCACTACCGCCACTGAAACCGGCGCTGCCGCTACTGCTGGTACGAGTACGATTTCGATAGGGCGTCACAAACGACGGCATGGCGCACCTCGTCTAGAAAGTTTTTGCAGGAGAGATTAGCGATTAGCCGAAACTGCTTGACTCAATCTTCTTTATTTCTTGTACTATCCTTGCGCTGCTATCATGTAAGCACTTGGCATTCAACGATACCTGTAAAGATATGGGTGTTGGGTGAAGACCACACAGGTCGGATGATTGTGTGGGCAACAACGTCGTCCTCCAAGAATTTTTGCTGCACCCCACAGAAGCACAACCGCCGTTAGACGTATTTATTCAAATACAGTAAGGGAAGGGTTATCAGCTCTGATTTCAAGCTTTGGGCACATTAGGTGTAGGGCTCCAGTAGTAGAATGACCGAGAACCAAGACCCAACAAGATCTTTCGTAGCTCGTGCTTCGTCATGTCATGCCAACGCTTTCCTGTTCTCATGTGGACGACTATTTTTCTTTTCCTTTCGGCTATTATCTTGAAGGACGAGACTCCCTTCCAAGGGCGAGAGAGAGAGAGAGAAGAGAGAGAGAGAGAAAGAGTAGAAGTGATTGAACCATGAGCAGCCGAAAGAACGAACAGAGCGCCATGTCGTCGCCGTCTACTGCTCCGACTTCGTCCTCTCCCTTTCGCGATGCCCTTCGCGCTACAACTCGACGGACTCCAACACCGTCAAAATCGCCTCATCCTCCGACCATTGACGAAAACAAATCTCTTCTTGATAGTCCGGGCATGCAAACTCCTGTTTCACTTTTCTCACCAGGAGCGAACGACGACGCGCTGCTGGTGAATCTTTCGGCGAGTCGTGGTGCCTTGTCTACTTCTGCAACCGGAATGACGGTCCGGTCGATGCGGCAATGGGACGTTCGCATGGGACCCATCAAGAAACATGTTGTAGCTGGCCGCCTCATGCCGACTGTCACTGGAACAATGAGCAAATTATTACTGCAAAAGAAACGCCGCATTACCCTTGAGGTGCATCGCCCCGAGACGGCAACCAAGACATCGGATACTCCACGCAAAAGTATCTTGGACGTATGGAAAAAGCCAGGGGCTTCGAATGACGTTGACTTGAGTTTGACGGATGCCACCTATTTGGGCGATACCGACGAGGTGATCATTCGAATTTTTAAGCGCGTCAAGGGCTCTGGGAAACAATCGGATGCGTCAGTGGGAGGTGATGCCGATGACCATTCGGAATCGAGTTATGGGAGTACCAGTGTCATATCTCCCGGGATGGCAGGATTCCGGGCCTCTCTGGGATTTTTAACTGATCCGTTGACCATGACAGATGAACAGGGTGAATGGAAGGAGCACCGGCGTTACCAGTTCAATGAAGTCCACACGGCAGTCGAAGAAGTCAATGGCCGAGTCATAGAGTTGATGCTTGGAAGTGGTTCCGAGGTAGGTGTAGAGAACTGATTGTGCTGGAGCGATCTGTCGGCATTGTGTGGACTAACTGGCTAACACTTTTGCAGAGGAGCGTGCGTGATGTCAAGTTCGAGTCGGAAGACGAGGTTCGATCCTTTCTTAAGGTTTTGAACGTAATGTCTCTCCGCGAAAAGGAGCGAGCAGACCGACAACTTGATCGTTATCGCCAGCAGAAACTACTGAAAGGGCAAAAGATGGCACAGCAAGAGGCCCCGGCGACACCGACGACAACTGACGAAGAAGCAAAATCTCGGGACATTCAAGACCTACTTAGCGTTCCGAACGATGACGAAAACATCAACCTTCTGGTAGAGATCGTTGGTGCGACCGACTTACCAGTCGCAGATATCTCCTCTACTGATCCGTATGTTGTGGTTCGAATGGGTGGTAAGGATATCCACCGAACAGGAGTAATTTCCAAAGACTTAGACCCTATCTGGGTATGTGTGTTCGTAATTTCTGTTTTGATTTGATTTGATGCCTTCATCTCACTCGTTATTTTTACTCTTAAAGACTCTTCGGTCCGGGAGCTTGTTTCTTATAACAATGGTATGTTTGTTTCATGTTCTGTTTGCCGCCCTCTCGACGCGTCTTATTCGCATTCTCAATTTCCCTTAATTTTTCATTTTATCGCAGACGCCTGATGAGTTTTTTTCTGCTACCAGTGGAATGGGCTTTATCGTGAAGGATTACGACGCTTTCGGCAAGAACGAACTTCTGGGGAGTGTGTATGTCCCACTTAACGAGTTGTTGAAAGGGAAAGGAGAACGCGTAGATTACGAAATTAAGACGGAGCGGCAGTTTCGGCGTAAAGACTCCTCGGCCAAACATGGTAAATTGTATCTTAGATACAAGGAAGCGTCAGAAAGTGATATTAAGGTAAGTGAATGCATCAATGGCGAAAACGTTTTCCATGATAAAATCTCCTGACATCCTGGGTCTCTCGTTCAAAGTTCATGAAAGAGTTTGAAGCGGACCCCAACGCGGTTGGCACTTACTCAAAGGAGACATTTATGTCACTTAGAGCGCCCAAGCCAAAGTTCCTTCGACGACAAGGGAAGCGGGGGGAAGACTTTGAATATCTTCACCGTGTCAGACCTTTCCCTGATCCCGAGCGCGAAGATGAGACCAAGTGGATGTCTAAGGAAAAGATTGTGGAAGAGAGTATGAAGCCTTCTAGGCACTGGGTCGAAGCTGGTTCTGGTGATTTAGGCATGGTGTACCTTGAAGTGTTAGGTTGTTCCAAACTTCCGAACATGGACGTCGCCACAACAAATATCCGCGACAAGACGGATGCCTTCGCCTGCATCGTCTTCGAGGATGCCATCATGATGACTGACGTTATTGGAGACACTCTTTCACCTAGATGGATGCCATGGTGTCGACGAGCCTTTGCTTTTCGCGTCTCACATCCATCGTCGATTTTGACTCTCGGAATCTTCGACTATGACCCTGAATTAAGTCCGCTGCAGGTTGTTTCACGAGCTACCTCTTCGGTGCATGACCCGATTGGCCGGTAAGCTTTTACGATCGTTTCTCGTATCCTTGGTGTCGCCTCTAAGTCTTGAATCTGACCATCTTCCTGGTTTATTTCACAGTGTACTTATTCACATGTCCAACTTTCACGAAGACACCGTCTACACACTGGCTGTAAGTGATAAATTCCTTCCATCGTTTCCTTGAATTGAACTACTCTATCTTTCGGTCTGTCGCGTTGATCTCAAACGTTTCTGTTGTCGTCCTCAGTATCCACTCTATTACGGAGTGACTGCAGAGCAACGATCAAAAGAGAGGGGAACTATTTGGATGCGCTTACGAGTCGAATGGCGAGACGTCAAGAAGGCGTTCTTGACTGCAGCATCTCCTCCTCCCGAAAATCATGTATCAGTTGCCCGTGCGATCGATTTTGACATTGCGCACTATACAACCGAGGGACCGGTAGGTTATAGGCGAGACTTCGATGATTGTCCTGCTATTCATTGTGTACACTCACGCTTTTCCCCCTTGCCTCTCTAGTACGATGACACTCCATTCAACCTGACCACATTGACAACGCACATTGAAGAAATTCAGTCGTACCAAGCGATCCTGAACTATGTGAAGGAGGCCTTGTTGACGGTCAGTATTTTTATTTTCTTCTGATTCTTATTATCCTCGTATCACTGTTCTCTCACTTATCATATTCGATCCATTCAGGTTTGGCTCTGGCGTGGCCATTGCGAAGTCACAGTCAAAGGCCGCCAGCTTGAGCTACCGATTCACTCGATGGTCGCTTTTACCTGGGGGTTGCTTGTCTCTTGGAACTTTGACCGTTTTCCTTCTTTCCTCTTGTTCTCGATTGGTTGGATTTTTCTAGCTTGTAATGAGTTTGTGAGACGGAATCCTTCCCCCTGGCAGAAATGCAAGCGTTATTGGCCCATGTGGTCCTTGCTTCTTTTCAGCAAACGTCATGTGCGGGATCAAGATCGAATAGAACCGCAGCAACAACACAAAGAGTATTTGGATTTCAAGAAGAAGTCTGAAGAGAGGGAACGTCGCTGGAGGCGAGAAGCGGAGATCGAAGTGGAGTACATGGAAGAACTCAATAAGCAATACGGTTTGGATATGGATCAGATGCCCAAAGAAGACGTAGAAATTGCGTCGACAAAAGCGAAGATTCTCGAAAAGCTCAATGTGAATCCTCTCAAGCCAGTGTTATATCCGATTCAGCAACAGTTACGGGACGTGGTAATTTATCTTCGCATCACGAAAAGTATTATTTTATGGGAAGAATCATATTTTGCTTTCTGGATCACTACCGGGTGTTTCGCGGGATCTCTTCTCATTTTCTGGTTACCATTTGCATTTATCTTTCGCTGGTTATTGCGGGTTGCTGTGATCGTGTTCCTTGGTCCATGGATGGCTATCGTCGATCGCAAGTATTTCCAGGAGAAGCCTGGTATGACGGAAGCAGAAAGGGACGAGATTGTTCGCGAGCGAGTGCGAGAGAAATACAAGGCGGTTCTTGATGCCGCTACTGATTACCGGGTCCGGAAGGAGAGGGCCTTGAAGCTACGGAGTATGACGAAGTATCTATATGGGAAGTATCAACTTAGGGTGCCTCGCTTTAGTGAAGACTTGTTCAAGGATACCCCCTCTCCTGAATCTTATTCGGAGTATTTTGATGAGGCAAAGACCCCACCAACTGAGATTGCCGAACGCCGATATGGCCAAGCCCTCTTGGGCGACATGATTCCAGTGCGAGAGATCCAAGCGCGGGAACTGGAGGCTCGTCGCAACGCCAGAATTTTGAATGACGCGTGGGAACAAACCGAAAAATTGACAGGTGATCTCGTCAACATGACTGGAGATATCGCCCTCAAGACTGGAGACAAGGCGCTCAGGAGCGGAGGAAAAGCGGTCAGGAAGCATACCACAGCGGTGGTTGGTACTGCAACAAAGACAACTGAGAGCGTTCCGCTACTCGGCCGTATTCGCGGGCTCGGGGGGAGGAGCGATTACCAGTCGATCGGCAGCAACGAATAGGGCTTCCATGATTAAAAAACACCCGTGAGGAAGACAGTCGACAGTGTATCTTGGTACGCTGGACAGCGTATGTTATCGTGATGGACGAAAGGGGTACAGAGGCTGAATTCCCGTCGCAAAGTACACTTCCTGTTTCAACTATTGTGTTCATTTATTAGGGTAGGGTAGGGGTGATACGAGTACTTAGTAGAGAAACAAACTATGGTATGATTTGTCGTAATGATGTCATATAGCTTATATAGTACAACGTATTACTTGTTTCAATACTAGTCGATGTCACAGCTGCGTCGCGAGGTGGGTCTGAATATCTTTGGCCATGGCGCAGCCGCCGAGGAGGCCAAGTAGTACTGTAACCGGCGAAGCATTGTCACTGCAACTTCATTGCAGCCCATCAAGTTTCGACCAGTATCAGAGGACACCAGAAACGTATTTTAGTCTAGGTGGATCGGCAAGGGTCGCATCGTCGACAGAACAAGGATAGAAGGAGTTTCTAGTGGCAATAAACAAACAACCGTCAACAGTCGTCATGGATTCGTATCCTCAAGATCTATTAGTGGGCGTCTTTCCGTTGGTCTTTGCTGCCAATGCCATCTTAGACGATTCACTGCAAAGTTCCAATGAGCGCTCTCTCTTTGATCGGTTCCTAGACGTTGTGGCGGCATCACTGGTCGACATGGAAGGTGGAGATGGCGTGGACGAAGGAAAAAGTCGCACTGTAGCATTGTTTCGTCCGGACGAAGACGAATCGTCCGACGAGGATGAATTTGATTTCGGGTTTGGGGCAGGAATGAGTTCTTCAGGTGGCAGCAATCGACGTCGGTCTTCGAATTCTCTCTCGGCGGGCTTTTACGCTGGCTTTGGTCGTCGAGGTGGGCATCATGGTACGGGCTCGTCCTCGGCAACACCGGCCGGGAGAATGATGGACACCACTGCTGGCACCGCTGATCCAGACCAACATGATCATCGAGCGTCATATGCGAAAGCTCTTACGCACGGCCAGGGCTTCTTTCAGAGGGCACGGATTGAATCTGTCAGTACCAAACATGGCTTTCCACCATCGAAAGATCCGGATGGTACCGACAATTTGGCGTTTGCCTTGTCACAATACTGGGAAGACCATCGAAGTAGCCGGGGAAGTGGTGTAGGTAGTGCGCAGAAAAGATCAGGCTTATCGTCGGAGAGGCTACAACGAATTGCACAAAGACATCCTGTGGGTGGTATCCTCCCTTCGGGGTGGCTGGAAAAGCATGTCCACGCGTTGCCCAGTGTCATTCTGGTTGTTTGTACCGTCTGTTCCAGTCAGCAAGAACAAAGACTTCAAGACGAACGATTGATGGAAACCATTGAACATTTCAAAATTGGTCTCGTGTCCAAGCGCAATTGTACCATTCACGTTGTCGGTCTTATGGATGACCGCGTGAGCATGGCACAAGGCGATACATGGAGCAGAGCCATTTCCAATCGCATGATGGAGGATGAATTGACCAAGGGAGGCCTTCGGCAGCCACCGTCCATGGATTCTCCGTTTCGTGTCACACTGCTTCGTGCTTCGAGTGATCTACAATCGTCTGATACAGGACAACCATCCAGTTTGGCCTTTCGACGACTCCATCAAAGTGTTCGTGATGCGAGTATGGTGTACTATCTAATGCAAGCTCGGCGAACCAAGGAAAAATTGACCTTACTGACCAGCGCTGGTAGCGCTGATGATCGTGGGAGCCGGGGATTGGGTACTGTTGGTGCTGGAGCTAGACGGGGACCTGGCGGCGTCGGTCCACAATCGCCGTCGCATGTCAGCGGTCCCATACCACAATTACTGCCACTTGTCATTCGCTACTGTTTCAAAATTGCAATCTTCTACGAGTTCCAATGGAAATTTGAAAAGTCGCTTCGATTTATGGTCGAAGCCTACCGACACACTGTGCGATATTATGAATTCCTTGTGGGCCAGAAATCCATTCAAGACAATAGTACTACGTCCTCGCCCATTCCTGGGCTGGACGCTGCGTCATCCCCCAGCAAGCATACTGTGGCAGACACGGGCGATAGCTTTGAAGTGGCTTTGGCTTCGTCTTCCGACGTAACTAGCGCTTTTGCGGATGCAGAGCAAATCGGTAAATACTGGGACAAGTCAACTGTGTCGGGTGGAGTGGATACTTCTGCATCACTGGACGATATGATTCTCCAATGCCGCACTGTGGCTGAATGGCTCAACTTGAAGCTCCTACAAGCTGGATTCGCTTCACATACCGAGGGTGGACTGCTAGCTGCTGCAAATCAGTGGCGGCAGCATTGTCGGGTATTCTGCACCCGCCGCCATAGCATAGTTCTTGGTGTAGACGACTGGTTCGATTGGTCATACATTGCCCGTCAACGGCTTGTCATGAGTCAGCTTGTTGAGCGACACCCGCCAAAAGCACTCGGAGATCTTGGGAATGAGTACGATGAGGTTCTGCTACGTTGCTCACCATGGAGAACTTACGAGTCGGCTGTGGAAGCTACTCTACGATTGGCGGTAGAAGTCGACAAGGCGAAAAGCCAATCGATTCAGGGGAATCAATCGTCGAAAGATTCCATGAAGGCTCGCTATGTTGGAAGTCTGGACAGTGAAGGTCTAGCCCCGCAATTACGTGACGCGTGCGGCGTGGACCATAGAGGTACGTATCGACGATGAGATTGTCAGTGATGGCATTCTCGATCGTGCTAATGATCTCCTTCGTTCCGTTTCGACAGCAAAAGCCCTTGATCTTGTCTTGAGGGCTATTTCCCTCTACGAGCGAGAAGCCGAAAGGGAGAAAAGAGGTTTTTATGCGGAAGATAACTTTAGTGAAAGGGCGACTAGTCGGGCGGGAGCAAGGCTCTACTATTTGGCAGGTGGTATCCTTCTCGGGATGAATCAACACCAAGAAGCCGCGGGTCATTTGGAAAAAGCATCAAAATTTGTACGGGGATGGAACGAACTTGAGATCGCCGTCAGGAAGATGCTCATCGAATGCTACGAAAAGCATCTCCCATCGTCTATTCAGAGCAGCGAAGAAAGCAACGAAGTCATAGCCTCGATGATTCTGGACTCCTACTTCAACGCTAGAATATCAGCACCTGACCTGCGAAGAGCACTTGGACACTTCGCTTCGATCAGTGGCGGTGCCTCGTTGAAATGGTACCACGAATCGGTCGACGAAGAGGATAGACGCCTACCATTCACCTTCGCGGTTTCATTTCCTGGGAAAACTCACGCCACGGCTGGAGAGACTGTCCAGGCGTCTGTTCTCATCACGTCCAACTTGGACTATGCTGTCCACGTCAACTCTGTCGAACTTCTCAGCCTCGCTGGTAAGCTCCCCATTTCCTCTATGGACCTATTAAGTGCATCCAACGTCAGTGAAGGAAGCGATGGAGGGATAATAATACAGTCGAAGACGTCCATAATGATTTCCACGGAGCTTGTTCTACCGAAAGATACCTCCGTCATCGCAGTTGATGATAGTGGTAATGGAGGTGAGAGTCAAGGGGTAGCAGGCAAGGGCTCCTTTGCAAAGACAACACGACCTCGTACGGCTGGAATAACTTCTGCTGGAGGTGCTC
>Ga0222719_10005578_pt1 | contig 10814 bp, 15 predicted proteins | sample C33_34DmetaG_FD_165039 | JGI IMG/M metagenome (GOLD analysis project Ga0222719, IMG submission 165039) | Estuarine water microbial communities from San Francisco Bay, California, United States - C33_34D | ecosystem: Environmental > Aquatic > Marine > Unclassified | place: USA: California...
TACCTGAACATGCAAACAACCCATATGATTCTCGGTAAACCCTGACCATATGATGAGCCGCTGTCTTGGCAACACCGTAAGGAGATGCAGGGCTAAGTGTGGTGCGTTCAGATGCCATACCTGATGCCACCGTTCCAAACATCTCAGATGTTGATGCCTGATAGAACTTGGTATGTGGGGACGTGAGTCGAATTGCTTCGAGCATTCCGAGTACTGCGTTGGCATTCACGTCAAAGGTTGTATCAGGATTTTCAAAGCTGTATCCAACATGACTCTGTGCTGCCAGATTATAGAACTCGTTGGGTTGTTCCTTTTTAATTAACGACATCATAAAAGAGGTGTCGCAAATATCTCCCTCAATCTCTCGGTACTCTGAGTCGTAGTGTACGGGACCTCGATCATATTTAGATGAATGACGGCGGCTTATACCAGTAACTTGGTAACCCCTGTCGAGCAACATTCTGCTTAGGTAGTAACCATCTTGTCCCTGTACACCAGTGACGATGGCTCGTCGGTTTAGCTGTGCTGTAGTCCTTGCAGTAGTCATGTTTAAAAACTCTCCAATTGTGTTTCTGTTATGTCATCAAATACTTCGGACATTCTCCCGGTCTCTTTACACCAGAGAAGTTTACTACCGGGGCCTGACTCACCAGAGAACCGGTTCTTCAGAACCCTTAGCTGCGTAGTGTTTCTGGCGATAGGGTCTTCTGCTTGGCTGTCCCGTTCCAGACCGATAACGATATCTGAAAGCTGACCAATACCAGCGGAGCCTCGTAGCTGGGAAAGCGTGGTGACTCCACCAATTTCATGGCCACCACCCTGTGGCCTCTTAAGATGTGAAACAATAAACAATGCAATATTAGTTTCTTGCACCAGCATTCTCAGCTTTGTAACAATCTCATCCAGTGCTTTCCGTTCATCCCCGTTTTCTTGGGACGATACGATGATCGAGATGTGATCAAGGAAAATGTACTGGCACTCTAAACCTTTGGCCATATACCGGATACGGTTGATGATATTATCGATCTCGGTTGATCCGAAATGATCATACAGATACACACGTCCAGAGCCCACGGTATTTTTAAAAGATGTTCTCATCTCATCCTTGGTATACGTGGTAGTCGGTAGATGGAATTGTTTGTTCGCATCAATGGACATGAGGCCCAGACCAGTACGCCTGATGCTTTCTTCCATAAACAAAGCACCCACTTTCTCGTCGGTATTTTGTAGGATGTGATAGATAATTTCTCTGAGGATAGCAGACTTACCAATGCCTGATCCGGCAGTGACTGTGACAAGCTCACCTTTACGAATGCCATATGTCAGATCATTGAGGGCCTGCCATGGGTAGTCGATTGATTCGTTAGTCAACTCGGTACTGACAATGTCCCAGATGTCTGTGCCACAGATGATACCATCAGGACTGACTGGCTTTGCTTCCCACCATTCTCGACTGAATGTTGAACTGTCATTGGCGTTGAGATATTCACAAGGATCTTTACGATGCATGGGCATGATCAGGCACTGACCTACCTCAAAGATCTGACTTAGTTTCTCTGCGGCTTCCTTGCCCGGCTTGTCATTGTCCAAGGCCAAGACAACCTTGTCGTACTGATTAAAGAACTCCAGATTTTTCCTGATATCTTTCTCGGCTGAGTTCGCACCGGACTTCAGGGATATGACGGGCCACTTTGATCCGAGCATTTGGTAAGCAGCAAGGGCATCGAGTTCTCCCTCGACAAGAGTGATGTACTTACCCTTGCCAGAGAATAACTGCTGTCCAAACAAAGATGAATCAGTGAACGATCCGTTATCGGATGTCATGATCGAGAACGTTTTATTCTCCACGTCTCGCTTCTTATATGCGAGAACTTTCTGTCCGTTATAATCGTAGTAAGGGTAAGCGTGGCTGACGATGTTACCGTTGGTATCTTTGCGAACTTTAACACCATACTTTTTCGCTGTTACTAAACTGATGCCACGATCAGGGATTGGCTCAATCGTAAATTTAGAGTTCATCTTCTCTCCTTTTGATTCCTGAATATGATTACGAGAGTGCGGTACATAATCTGGCCTAGTATCTGGCAGCATGTCTGTCTTTTTACAGACAAAGCAGTAAAAATGTGAGCCAATGTCTCCATTCTCGTGAGTATCTCTATACTCGGAGTTCCCATCTGAACTCCCACAGTTTGTGCAGGGTACATGTCGTACAAAAACTGAGTCTGTTATCGGATTATTTCTCGGCATCATAGCTCCAGAGTGTACTTGCTAAATTATGAATCATTACTTCAACATCATCTACGTTATTATCTAGTTCCTCAAAGTGTATTGCGTAAAGCGTTGTTATAGACTTAAACAGCTTTTCTATATTGATTCGTTGGGAATACAGATGGTGTTCCCCAAGGCTCTTCTGCTTTTCCATGGAGGATTCGTATACTGAAGTGATATCCTCAAGGATAGTCCATGTCTTTAACACGGATGTCTTAACTTGTTCCTGTTTATCCAGCAGCTTACTGAACTGTAGCTTTAAAGCGGCGTTGGTCTTTGTCATGATTAATTATGATCCTTTGATTATGTTAGTGCTGTGATCTTGTGGTAGCAGATGTGGTGAACACTGTAGGACTCGAACCTACGACCTGCGGCTTAGAAGGCCGCTGCTCTATCCAACTGAGCTAAGTGTCCGAATTACTAAAGGCCGTGTATGGGATGTTAGGGCATTGTTCAATAAGAATCTCCTTGCACCTCTGTGCTATTACCCTGTGTTCTTTCTGCGTCTCGGGGCCTGAACGAAGGGCAACATAGTGAATCCAAGACCGGAGCGTACCATGCATGAAGAGCCTTGTCGAGACCAAACCTTCAGGCAGAACTGACCGGGCTTGTTCTTTGGCGATGCCATGTTCCAAGGCCCAGCGATATGCTTTGCCTGATGCCTCGACTACATCGTACATCTGGAATTCCCATTGCTCTGCGAGCTTACGATGTTCTTCGTTCTCGGGGTCAAGTTCAATAGAATTCTGGCGGTTCTTAGTATCCTGAAGTCGGGCTTCTCTTTTTTCCCAGATACAATTAGGGTGCGTCTCAAAGGGTGTCTTGGCATATCGCTGTGAGAATTCCTGAAAGGAAAAAGAGCGATGCCTTAACATTTGCCGTGAGATATCTCGGGTCGTTGAGATATCCATACACATCGAGACCATCTCAAACGGTGACCAATGTTCATGGTCAATCAGGTACTGTAGAAGACGCCCATCAGATTTATTCTGGGACTCTTGGTTAGAAACTCTGGCATAATAGAGCACTGATTCCTCTGGTGTCTTACCGGGTATCGTGGATATGTGGGATAGATCCACTGACACTGGTGATAGATGTCGTAGTCTTGCCATGGTGGTTATGGACTCCTTGTTTGACAGGGTGGTTCATGTGTGATAGGCTAGGCAGGAACCCCGGGAGGTACTAGGTATATCTAGGATATACCACGGATATCCGGGGATAGCTCTGAGTAGCTCTGAGTAGCTCTGAGTATCTGGATAGTGAACCTTATCATTCCTTACTCTCCTAGCTAAGAATCCTAGATACTCAGAGCTACTCCTAGCTACTCCTAGAATCAGGCGTGTGTTTATGGAATTTATATAGGGGTGTTGAATGTTTTTCCACTCTTTTGTTGGTATTTCAGATATAAAGTGGAAAAATATTATTTATATGGGGGTGGGATGTTGTGGTTCACTATCCAAGATACTCGTGGGATACTACCAAGATTCTCATGAATTGATTTTAAGGGGTGCTGGGTAAGCCAAAGACCCCTTGGTGGTACGTGGGTACCACTAAGTGTGAAACACATGTCTCAGACCGTGTGCTTGGAGCATGTGGCGGCATATGATGCAGGGTTTCGATGATACTGTGTCACCATCCTTGTTGAATCGGACGACCAAGATGTCGGTATCATAGACTGATTCGGGTCCACCATGTTTGTTCATGGCTTTAATCAGGGCATCGGTCTCAGCATGTAAATAGATCTTATGATCTTTCCCAAGTCGCTTGGCCCAGTATGCCTGTGTTGGGTGTGTCTTTAGCTTATTGCGACCCAGAGACAAGGTTCTGCCTCTGGGTCCAATGATCATTGCAACATGGTTTTGAAAGGGGACTTTTGCTATATCCTGTGCTTTTTTCGTAGGTATACGCTGGGCATACTCCCTTAGTTTATTAATATGATCCTGATATATGTCGTCATCCTCTCGCATAAGATGGATCATCTGATATTCCCCAGACCAGAATAGAACTTATCAAGGTCTGACAAGAACTGATTGATCTCGCTAAGACTAAGATCCTCATAGGGTGTGGCTGATACAGTCTCGATATAGTCCTTGACCAGATCAGAGTGTACTTCTGTGCCTTTGGGCTGTTCTTTGTTTGTCATTAGATAGTATCCTCAGGTTCCGGATTAATATTACAGCGGCAAGAAGGTTCGTCACAGAGAACCCAACTTCGTGGGTTATCAAGATTATGCTCGTTATACCAGATAGGCATAAACTCCTCCCCCCATCTTTTTTTAAACTCTGCGACAGACATATCGTGAGCATCTGCCTGCATATCCATAAGCCAGTTCTTAACTTTTCCCATGGGTTTTATGTCACCTCCGAGGTATGTTGGTGTTGATGATAAAAAACAGAATGACCAGCGGGATAATGAACAAGAGTATATCCATTATGCTGAGATCCTTTGGCTATCATTGGTCAAGGTCTTCCAAGCATTAGAATTGACCCATGAATTAACCCGGGTATTACGTCTATGCAGACGCTCATAGTGTGTGTCATTAGCAGAACGACTAAGACCAAACCGCTCTGAATCGTGGGATGCAAAGAATGTCATGGCGCTATACAAAGACCAGAGATTATTACCACGCACTTGGGCCTCATCAGTATACTGGTCATAGAGCTTGTGACCCATACGATTAAGCTTGATATGTTCTTTTGAATGCATATGACCAAGATTATCAAGATCCAATTCCTGCTTATTCGGAAGAATCTTTTCGATAAACTTAAGCGCATCGGAATGTTTCAGTGGCGTATTGGCCATGACATTATACCGGGTAGCTTGGTTTGAATACTGGGCCAATGCCCGACCAAGAATCCCTTCCATGTTTGGGATCTCATATGATCCTTTATGAACCCGTTTGAATACATCAAACTCACCATGGATCATTCCGTTAGTGCAGAAGTCATCAATGGCCCCGAACAAGACCTTGTTAGATCCGGAACCGTCAAAGCTATTGTCAACGATAATACGGAACCCCAATTTGGTCTCATGTTTATCATTCTTAATCTGGCGCTCAATATCGGGGAACACATATTCCCGCCAAGTCCGGGCATAGCCTCGGCTCTGATGGTTAACGACATGGTAGTTCTGATGGGGGAGCTCATTGTCAATGGCCCCTTCGACCTTGTCGAATACCTCTGGATTAGAGATAACCCGGAACTTGGAACCCACAATTCCGAGGACATTGTTTGTTTCAGGATGTAGGATTGCCTTGTGATTAGGGCATTTCCCATGAACCGTTGAGATGTTATGGACAACGGGTTCGAAATCGAGATCGATTACACTCATGATATTATTAACTCCTGTCAGTGTTTCAGATGAGAACTATAGTGGATCAGGTAACATCTAAGTCATATTGGTATCACTCTGATTAGCACCATCTAGTTTGACATTAACTAGATTGGCACCTTCCAGAATGGCACCGGTCAGACTGGTATGGCTCAGATTGGCACCAAACAGAGTGGCATTCTTTAGATTGGCACCATACAGATTGGCACCATACAGATTGGCATCAGTCAGATCAACATTAAACAGATTGGCATAGGTCAGATTGGTACCGTACAGATTGGCACCCTTTAGACCGGCACAAAACAGATTGGCACAAAACAGATTGGCACCATTTAGATTGGCATGGCTCAGATTGGTACCGTACAGACTGGCACCGTTTAGATTGGCACCCTTTAGATTGGCACCCTTTAGATTGGCATCCTTTAGATTGGCATGGATCAGATTGGCACCATACAGATCGGCACCCCTTAGATCGGCACCCTCTTTGATTGCGATCTTTAGCGCATCTCCCATACTATCCGCCTCAACGGAAAATTGAATGTCGCCTGTAAATCTGTTTTTGATTTCGTATTCCATGGTAACAATAACCCCTATTAGTGTTTCGGATAAGAAATGTTGGGAATCTCATGATCCCAACAAGCACGACATGTATCACACTTACCGCCTCGTGTATAGGCTTCACATGTAAATCCTACAGGCTCTGTAGAACTGTGAACCGTGGAAGTATGTGTGAACTTTTCGTAAGGCCTCGCATAGGACAATGGTGGCTGGTCTATGTTAGGCGAAGATACCCGGACTACCATGTTGTCAGGGATAGGCTCATTGAAAGCTCTGATAATCCGATATTCTTTTGTCGGAAGCCAGAACTTAATATCGGGTAACTGGGTAGCGATAAAGATCCAGTCACGTAACATCTGGACACTCTGAATATCTCCGGCATCAAAGATCCGGAAATACTTAGATTCTTCTGCGGAATCTTGTGGGATACGTTTCCTGATTAGCTCAATCATAGCGTTGCGCCATCCAACATTGTCCCGGTCATAACCATTGATCCGGTTATTATGGGACGTTACTACGGATTCATATAGGTAATTACCACGGAGTGCATAGCACTTGTGACACACAGAACCCTTGATCTTAGCTAGGTTAGCCCCGGTCTTACATAGCTTTGCACTGATACCCCATGCAAAGCCCGGCATCTTACTGGGACGACCAAGGTCAGATCCCACATATTCTTTGAGAACTTTAAGTGTTGTCATTAGTGTGCTCCATATTTGACTGGCATTGCCTTGAATAAATACTCTGATTCATACTTAGGGCCGTGTACTTCGATAGTACGATATTGGGGATAATCTTTGGCAACATCCTCAATCGAATCATAGAGATCCGCATTGACATTGTACATGCCGCCTTCCCCATGTCCACCGCACTGAGTGCAGGACACTGAATGATCCGTAATCCACGGACCATTACGATTTACTGCTCCACGTCGAACCATGTATTCCCCGGTCCCTTCGCAGTGTTCGCAGTCAAAAATAATGCGGTATTCCATGATCACTTAACTCCTTTGATAAGATCATTTTCCATGGTCACTTCTGCAAAGAACTCACGTCCCATTCCGGTAATGTGGGGCCTATTGGCCACCACAATTTTACCGTTAGACCTGTATTCCGGACCAAACATACTGGTCTCGATATACCTCAGATGCTTACCGATGTTGGCCTTAAGTTCTTTCTTGGAAGGATAGGTCACTACCATTGTCATATCACTGGTCTCCTTAGAGTTAGTTATTCTAAACCTTGTTTAATCAGATATAAGATTATTATATATATCTAGATAACAAGGTCGGTTTCGAGGGGCCAAGTCTGGCGGAGCACCGGCACCTTGTCAACCCTTCCGTAACCCGTTGTTTTTGCAGGGTTTTTCCCGGCACCGTGGCAAAAACCACACAGTCAAGAGGTTTTTTTCCGAGCATCTCGGCTGACTAAGTCCCTGACCATAAGTGTTACTTTAATATCACAGTCAATAGAAAAACTAATGTATGTTCTTGTCATGTTCTCATATGTTTATCAGGGGATTGTTCACGGTTTGTTCCAAGTTAAACAGGATGTTCACCTTTTGTTCCCCAAGTTTTATTAAAGTTTGTTCATGGTTTGTTCCACAACATGGGATATGTTCACGGTTTGTTCTTAAACACCATGATCAAAGTTTGTTCACGGTATGTTCTGGGGACATGTTCAGGTTAGTCTGCTAATAAAATAAGAAACGTTCAAGATAAAATCCATATGATCCTATATATAAAAAAATAGCCTGGCTGTTTTGAGAACAAAACAAGAATAGGAACCATGGGGAACAAACAGTAAACAGGGCATAAAACGCCTTTACGCACTATTAATGGATTAGTCAAGACAATAAGCCATGCGTCTGACGCAACCCAGCCATGCAGAATGGGCATGAGACTTTCGGAAAATTTCCTGTATATTTTGGACAGTCGAAATGATTCGGCGAACAACCTAGGATACTAAGAAAATGGCTACAAAGAAAAACGCCTCTGTCGATATCGTCATCACCGTGCCGTTGACTGCCTTTGAAATGGGGGCACCTCTTAAAGCGACTGGCGACATACTCTCCGGTCACTGGGTTAACTTGAGCGGTAACGCTTCTGTTAGCATCGTAGGATTGCCGGAGGGAACCGATTTGATCGGGACTTTTAATGGCTTTAAGAAAAGTCTCACACTCCGCCACGTTACGGAACGTGCCGAACCGAAAGCCGCCACGGCAAAGGCCGAACGCCCAGCACCTACTAAGCTTTTCGGTTAAGCTAAACCGCTAAACAGCCCGGTCACTTTCACGGTGACCGGGCTAAAGCGTGCCTAGTTTGTTCACGTTTTGTTCTTTATGGTTTATACACGGGAACGTTCACGGTCTGTTCCTTTGAAGATTTGCGGTAGGGAGTCTGGGGAAATGTTCAGGTTAGTCCTTAAGAACAGCGGAAAAGAAAAAGAGAGGGGCCCCGGATTTCTCCGAGGCCCCGTGGTTATCTAGTAGTATAGGTAGTAGTGCAACGCAGCGTATAGCAACATAAAGGCATACCCGACTACCATTGCCCAAAGGACAAGGTTATCCCAGATATTTATGATTTTCCATTTGATTGTCATCTCGTTTCCTCCGTGGTGATAGGTGGGTCCCGGGACAATCCCGGGACCCTAGTGTATCAGGCTCTGATGATCTCGATTAGGACGATCAACCCTGTTGCCCACAGCATCACACAGATGCTTCCGATGTGGTATCTTAGTGAGTCTTGGTACATGTCATTCTCCGTGGTGATAGGTGGGTCCCGGGACAATCCCGGGACCCTAGTGTATCAGGCTTTCTTTGAGTACTTCTCGTTCGCCGCTTTGACGATGTCGTTCCAGTTACTGAGCGACACATCAACGAAGACGATTGCCTTGGCGTTGATACAGACGCCAGATCCAAACATGTCATCGTTTGGCATACACGTGTAGGAAGGCGTGGGATTGTGCCATGACTTCCTATTATAGTGTTCTTTGTAAAACACTTTGGTGGCGTCTGGCTTGCGCAAAAACTGATCACCACGTTTGAGCGATTTGAGGGGAATCGCTTTGAGCATTTCACCATGTTTGTTGTAGACTATGGCCATCTTGTAAGTCTCCTGTGTTGCCGGGCATCGCCCGAGGGCGGACCTTGATTGATCCGATTTATGCAGGAAATCATAGATCGATCACGACGTAAAGAAAAACATGCACCTATTTGAAATTATTTTGTACCTTGTTTGTTCTTTCTTGGGATTGTTCTAGGGTTTGTACCCCATTTGTTCTCCCCGTGATTGTACCTACAGATTGTTCCCTCTACGTTCCACGGGGTAAAAAGCAAAGCAATCGCTGTGCTAATCCAACCCACATTGCCCGAGGGGGAGGGGAAAAAATGCCCCCGTCTGCTTCTGTTATAACACCCCACCCCCACATAATTTCAAAATTTCAGACTTTACATAGAACAACATCTTACAAAGACCCCCCTTATGTTTTTTCTGAGTTACCCCACCCCCAAAATTTTTTCATAATTTGCACATCGGTGTTATCCTCGATATGAAAATAGAGGGGTCTCCTATGGAGCTGCTAGAATCAGTTGGATCATTGTGGCCCATTGGGGTATCGTTTATAACTCTGGTTGTTGTCCTCGCCAAAATGCACTCTGAAATCGACATATTGAAAGAAAAAGTAAAGACATTATTTGATCTATACAACGACATGCGTTCGAGTAAGAAAGACAAGTGACCGAATGAGTGCCCCTCAGAAACAACCACGTCATAGCAGGCATCTCCTTCTCCAGTTCAAGGGGACCACACTGGCTGAGCTAAAGGAACTTGCATCTATCCATTCCAAAGCGGGTCATCAGATGCAGCAAACCATTCACCAAGACCCTTGTGATCCTACGGTCACTGATAAAAACCCCGGTGATTTCTCTGAACACTACGCACCTGCTACTCTGGGTCTCATACGAAAAGAAATTTACTACCGTGAGCGATTCGGCGGAACCACGGTCTCGGAAAAATACCCAGAGATTTTCACCGTAAAAGGCCCCAAAAGCCCCCAAGAGATAAAAAAACAGGATAAGAAATTGCTGAAACAATATGATAAGTACCTAGAGACAAAGGATCTGGATGGACCAAAGTTTTATCAGAACGGTTCCTACAAGGACATCACCCGTGTCACCCTGAGCAACGGACTGACCATGCGAGAAGAAAAGTTTTGCTTGGCCTACATTGCCACCGCAGATCCTATTGAAGCATGGATAAAGTCAGGGTATGATCATAGTTATCCAAACTACGATGTCCATGCACGTATGTGGGTCAGGCAACCAAAGATTCAGGAAAGGATCAACGAACTAATGGAAGAAGCAAAGGAAAAGATGCGTTGGAGCGCTGACAAGGTACTGGACAGATTCGACGAAATCTATAAAAGCTCCATGGCAGAACAGGATCACACGAACGCTTCCCGTAGCATGGAACAGATCGCCAAGCATCTTGGTATGTTTATTGACCGGTCAGAGTCCCGGGTCGGCAATCTTGACAGCATGAAGACCGAAGACATCGACACCGACATTTCAAAGCTCGCTGACGTTGTCGGACTCAAGGTTGTCAACGGTGGAAAAGACTAACACTGTGTCTTTGGCATTTCGGTCACACACAGACATCG
>Ga0222719_10005579_pt1 | contig 10814 bp, 16 predicted proteins | sample C33_34DmetaG_FD_165039 | JGI IMG/M metagenome (GOLD analysis project Ga0222719, IMG submission 165039) | Estuarine water microbial communities from San Francisco Bay, California, United States - C33_34D | ecosystem: Environmental > Aquatic > Marine > Unclassified | place: USA: California...
GCAAGGCACGATGCACAGGGTAAACCCACCACTAAGCTGTCTGCTAAATATTGGTCACATAAAGTTAAATGGTAGTAGGAGATACCAATGGGAATACTTACTAAAGCTGTAAAGAAAGCCGCTAAAGCTAGTGAGAAAGCTACTAGAAAGGGCGCTAAAAAAGCTGCAAAGAAAAAGGCACCAGAAAAAAAGGGCAAAAAAGTAGAGTTGGAAGGCGCACGTGCGAATGCGGAAACGCGGGGAAGTGAACGTGCTGCAAGAGAAGTTGAAGCAGGTAGGGCTGGTGAAGTTACTAAGGGTAAAGAGGTAGGCTTTCTTCAAGCGGAGCGCACACCAGCTTCTCGTGCCGCAGCTAAAGTAAAAACAGAGTTATCTAAAAAGAAACGTGAAGGTACAGCTACAAAAGCAGAACTTGAGGAGTTAGCGGCTATCCGTAAAAAAGATAGGATGGATAAGTTACGTGCTGACATTAAAGCATCTCAAACTGCTAAATCACCAGCGGCAAGAAAGGCTAGAGAAGCTAAAGCCCGTACAGATTACGTGGACCCAGAGTCTGGTGAGATTATAGGCAATCCTACTAAAGCACAGATTGAGGCGGCGTTGCGTAATGCCCGTGCGAGAAATATGACATCTCGTGAACGTGAATATCGCGCCTTTCTTGAAAAAGAATATGGACAAGATTTTAATAAAGGCGGCTCTGTAGTTAAATCTTCAAAAGGCGCACATGATTACCGTATGAACAAAGGCGGCTTGCTGCTGTCATCTGTAGATAATAGAAAGAAAAAATAATGAGACCTTCAGAAGCAATGCGGATTATGGAAAATCCAGAGGACTACACGGTACAAGAACGTAAGGACGCTAAACGTGTGCTTAAAGAGTACGGACCTAAGACTGCTAAAGATAAGACAACTGGCGTAAATAAAATGGCTAAAGGTGGGAATGCAAAGAAAAAAGATGTTCCTGTTCTTATGGTTAGCATTGGTATGGGAAAAGCTAAGATGCATGGAAGTGGTAAGGCTAATGGCAAGGAACATAAGTATGCTGCTGGCGGTAGTGTTACTGACAAGTTGCCAAACACAGGCTTGCGTAAATTGGCCTCCACACCTAAAGGAAAACAAGCTGTACGTAACATGGGATTTGACGTATAACGGTGCATCCTGTAGAAAAAGACATACGTAACTGGTCTAAAAACTTTCTTGAAATACCTAACGATAAGTTAAATGGACTACCACCTTGCCCCTATGCTAAACAGGCATGGGCTGATGACAAGGTTACTTTCAGCATTAATACTGGCATAGATGGACTAATACAGTCTGTGCGTGACTTTGATAAGCATGACTATGACATAGTTGTGTGGGCCAGTGAATACCTACCTGACATGGAATATTTAGACGGTTTCTGTGACGGTGTTAACGAAGCAATGTCAGTGTCAGGTACTGACTTACACTTAATGGTGTTTCATCCAGACTATGACGCAGAAGAAGCAGGTCTGGATTTTCTTATTGAAGATGGGGTAGTTGATGACTCCCTGACATACTGCATGGTATTTGTGCAGAGATTATCGGTGCTGGATGATGCAGCATTGAGTTTAGAAAAGAGTGGCTACTACTTGAAGTTTCCTGTAGAAGTGTTTCACTCATTAGTTCTTGATAGACGGAGATTGCGAAATGAAGGGCAAGACAAAAGTAGCAGCGAAGAAAATGATGCGTGGAGGAGTTGCCAAGAAGCGAATGCGCGGCGGTGGCATGGCTAAGATGGCGGCTAAGAAAAAGATGATGATGCGCGGCGGTATGGCGAAAAAGAAGAAGTAAATGGCAAAGCAATATGCCAACAGCTTCATGAAGAAGAAGCGTATTCGCCGTCCGGGTGTTCACAAAAAGAATGTGAATAAGCGGAATAAAACTAAAACTTATTTTGGATAAACGATGAGCATTACAAGCTACCCAGATTATACACGCCTGACTAGCACTGGCGGTGGTAACATTGTTAAGTTTGATAACTCTACATTGGATGCCTTTGGCAGACTGCGGGTAAGTTCTCCATTTACGCTGTTTGACAGTCAGAATAGATTTGAAGCAGATACCCAGTTTGATACGGGTCTGACAGGCAGTGCAACTTTTAGCCACCTCCCGAACGAAAGTAGCTGTGCGCTTTCTGTGACTACAGCATCCGGTGATGAAGTCATACGTGAAACAAAACGTGTGTTTCCTTACCAGCCGGGTAAGTCTCTGCTGACACTATGCACTTTTGTGATGGCTCCAACGCAAACTAACTTGCGCCAGCGTGTTGGATACTTCGGTGTTAATGATGGTGTATTCTTTGAGTTGAGCGGTACAGACAAACGGTTTGTGCTGCGTACATCAACAAGTGGTAGTTCCAGTGACGCACGATACGTTACACAGGCTGATTGGAATGTAGATAAGTTGGACGGCACTGGAGCAAGTGGAATAACCTTAGACATAACCAAGTCACAAATTTTTATTGCAGATTACGAGTGGCTAGGTGTTGGACGAGTCAGAGTTGGTTTTGTAATTGATGGTGAAATCGTAGTTGCTCACGAGTTTTACAACGCTAATAATTTAGATGTTGTCTACATGAAGACTGCCATCTTGCCAATCCGATACGAGATTACAGCTACTGGTACTCTTTCTACTGCCGCTACTATGAAGCAAATTTGTAGCACTGTTATCAGTGAAGGGGGCTACCAGCAAGACGTAAATGAACTTACGGCACAGCGTGTATCACCCCTTACCACAATTGGACTAACGCCTAAACCCCTTGTGTCTGTGCGTTTAAATTCAGGCTCTCTGGATGCGGTCATACTTCCACAAATTATCAAGGTATTGCCGACTACTGGACAGGACTATATCATCCGGCTTGTTCGCAATGGTACATTAACGGGTGCTTCGTGGAATACCAGCACATTTACCAACGTGGACTATGACGTTACTGCCACCGCTATTACGGGTGGTACAGTATTGCAAGTTGATTACATCACCAACACGGTACAGGCTGGTAGCGGTATTGACAATCCAACAGGCTATAAGTGGTCCCTTCAACTAGGTAGAACACTTGCTGGTGTAAGTGACATTGTGACCATTACAATACAGACAGCGGTAAGTGCTACACCTTCAGGGGATGCAATAGGCGCACTTGTATTTTACGATTTGACCAACGGAGCATAACATGGAAACAAAGAACCGCACCGTTGGATTAGAACTGACAACAGGCAATCAAGACATCTACACTGTACCATCAAACTATGAAGCAGAAGTAGACAGTATCTTTATTAGCAATGCCAGTGCTTCAAAAGTTACATTTAGCCTAGACTGGTATGACAGCCAAACTACCACATACTATACTATTGCAGAAACTGTAGACATTGAAGCTAATTCAATGGTTCATATTAACAATGACCCATTCTGGCTTTTTAAGAATGATAAACTGCGTGGCCTTGCGAGTGCCAATAGCGCAGTAACTGTCATTGTTAAACTTCGTGAATCATACATGCCCCAGAGGAGTTAAGGAGAGATGCCACTTACACCTAAAGGAAAGAAGATTAAATCTGCTATGACCAAGCAATATGGGGAGAAGAAAGGTGAGCGAGTTTTCTACGGAGCAGCACAAAGCGGCAAGATTAGCGGCGTGGAGAAGAAACAAAAAGAATACAAGAAAGGTGGCAGCGTTGGAAAAACTAGCAAACAGACGAAGCCTAAAACGAAGAGCAAGAGTAGAGTTAATGAAGCTGGCAACTACACTAAGCCCACAATGAGAAAAAGATTATTTGAAAAGATTAAAGCTGGCAGCAAAGGTGGTAAACCGGGTCAGTGGTCAGCACGTAAGGCACAGATGCTTGCACGTGAATATAAGGCAGCAGGAGGCGGCTATAAGTAATGGAAAAGCAAATTGTTGGCGCTTTGATGGCACTGCTTATGGCTCTTGCTGCGTGGAATATGAAAACAGTAAATGACCTGCAGCTTGAGATGCGGGAAGTTATGGTAGGACATGCCACTGCAAAAGATATAGAAGAGTTACGGCAGGATGTTTTACGGTTACAATGGGTCTTACATGACAGGGCTGTAGATAAATGAGATGGAACATGTATTCCTGCTATTTGTATTTGTAGGCATTGGTGAAGAAAAAAGATTAGAGAGCAGAGATTTATATTTTAAGGATTTAAAAGAATGCGTCTGGTACGCACAAACATTACATAAACAAGGGAGTGAGATTACAGCATATTGTCTTCCCAAATACGTTAACCCCGGCAACGTAAGGATATACTAAATGGACCCCATTAGTGCGATGGCAACCGCTTCGGCGGCTTTTAATACTATAAAAAAAGGTTTTGCTGTAGGCCGTGACATAGAACAGATGGCGTCTGATTTAGGTCGCTGGATGGGCGCACTGTCTGACCTAGAACAAGCAGAAAAAGAAGCAAAGAACCCACCCATCTTTAAAAAGTTGTTCGCTGGTACATCGGTTGAACAAGAGGCTATGGAAGCCTTTGCTGCTAAATCAAAAGCAGAAAAGCAGAGAGAAGAATTAAAGACGTGGATACAATATACAATGGGTCAGTCCAAATGGGATGAACTCATTCGTATGGAAGCTGATATCCGTAAACAACGGCAGCAGACTTTATACCGCCAACGAGAACGTAGGCAGAAGTTTATAGAGATTGTAGCAATAATACTAGCAGGTTTGATTGCTACAGGATTATTAGGTGGTCTTGTGTATTGGGGTATGGCACGTAGAGGAATAATTTAATGGCACTTAAAAGCCCACAAAAAAGTTTAAAAGCATGGACAAAACAAAAGTGGCGCACTAAATCAGGACAGCCTTCTGCAAAGACTGGAGAAAGGTATTTACCTGAAAAAGCAATAAAGTCCTTGACAAGTGCTGAATATGCTGCTACAACTAAAGCTAAAAGAGAAGGTACGGCAAAAGGGCAGCAGTTTGTACGCCAGCCTAAATCTATTGCAAAGAAGACTGCCAAATTTAGAAGAGGCATGTAATGTTAAACTTATTGATTGGACCAGTCACTGAACTGGCAGGAACTTGGTTAAATGGAAAAGTTGAAAAAACTAAAGCAGAAGCTGCAACCAAAGTGGCAAAAGCTAAAGCAGAAGCTGTCATCATGGAAAAGAAAGCTACTGGAGAAATTGACTGGGATTTGGAAATGGCTAAAGGGTCTAGCAATTCGTGGAAAGACGAGTGGCTTACGATACTGTTCAGCATTCCTCTCATTCTTGCGTTCATTCCGGGTATGGAAGAAGTAGTTGCAAACGGATTCGCACAACTGCAAGCAATGCCTGAATGGTATCAGTATTCCTTGGGAGTTATCGTTGCGGCTTCTTTTGGGGTACGTAGTGCTACAAAATTCTTTGGTAAAAGGTAAAAACAATGGCAGATAAATATTTAGAAGCAGGAGCAATGGCTGCTACCGCTGCAGGTGCTGGCGGTGCAGCTTACTTAGCTGGTGGAGATGAAAGAAAACAAAAGAAGGCAAAGAAAGCTAGACAAGCTAGACGTACTAAAGAAAGACAAGCAAGACAAGCTAAAACAGCTTCTATGCGCAACCAAGCTAACGCTGTGGCGGCACAGGAAAAACTAGATAGATTGCAAAACATTAAACCGTCAGATTTAAGTGACAGAGATAAAAAAGTACGCAAGGCACTAATACAAGAACAAAAAAGTATTATTAAAGGTGCAACAAAAAGCACAGCAAAAGAAATCGCAAAGAAGGTAGGGCTTCGTTCTATTCCCGTAGTTGGTGCTTTTCTAGCGGCTTTTGAATCTACTCCTGCTTATAGGCGTGGCGGCATGGCTAAGAAGAAAAAATAATGTATCCTATGTGGCAAGCACACAATCGCACAACAGAAAAACAGGCGAGGAAAAATCGTGACAATAGTAATGGAAAGAGTTCTAGCGTGGAAGATACTGCCCCGCTTGATGATGATTATGATGTCAATATCCGCTTGGCGGGTAGTGGAGTGGTTTATGACGCTGCCAGACCCAACAACACAGCAGTCAGCCCTAGTAAGTGTAGTCACGGGGGCTATGACAGGTGCATTTGCGGTCTGGATGGGGCATGAAAAATGAAATACAGTAGAGCCAATTTTATTGATAAACTGATAGTGCATGAAGGATTGGTTCTAACTGTGTACCAAGATAGCCTTGGTATTGATACTATTGGAATTGGTAGGAACCTAGAAGACCGTGGCATTAGTAAAGAAGAGTTAGACTACATGGACATACCAAGTATGGGTGTAGTTTATGAACATGGTATTACAGAAGCTGATGCACGGTATCTTGCAGAGAATGACGTACAGATTGTCGAAGAGGAACTTGTAAGAGCGCACCCTTGCGTAGACAAGCTAGACTCTGTGCGTCAACTTGTACTTATGGACATGGCCTTTAACATGGGTGTGCCACGTCTACTGAAGTTTAAAAATATGTGGAACGCTATCCATAATGAAGATTTTCCTAATGCTGCAAAAGAAATGCTTGACAGCAGGTGGGCAAATCAGGTAAAATCACGTGCAGTGAAGTTAGCTAATGCAATGCACAATGGAGCATTTTAATGTGGCCCTACACAGAGGATGAGAATAAATGGCTAGGCAACTAACAGAGAAGCAGCAGAAATTTCTTGCTGTACTATTTGATGAAGCTGGCGGTGATATGGTTACTGCCAAGAAAATGGCAGGGTATGCTGACACTTCTAGCACTGGCGAAATTGTTAAAGGTCTTAAAGAAGAAATACTTGAGGCGACTCAAATGTATATGGCACGTAATGCGCCGAAGGCTGCGATAGCTATGACAGGCGCGCTATATAATCCAACCGAACTTGGCATTCGTGACAAGATGTCTGCAGCCAAAGAATTGCTTGACCGTGTAGGTCTGGTAAAAACAGAAAAGATGCAGGTAGAAGCATCAGGTGGTGTCATGCTTATGCCACCTAAAGCAGTTGTAGAAGAGGATGAAGATTAATGGCTGTTTCAAAAATTTTAAAGGCCGCTTCAAAAGCGACAAAAAAATTACCAAAGAACCCATCAACTATTAGAGAGTCTGCTGAAAAAGCGCGGCATCATCATGCTGCATCTGTAAAAGCACTTACGCGGCAACAAGAAGTTATTAGAAGTGAGGCAAAGCAAGCGGGTATGCGTGTAAATGCATACAAAGAAAAGTTCCCAAATAAAGCTTCAGTTAAAAAACTTAAAGAACTTCAGAAGCAAAATGAAACCATCCGAAACAAACAATTTAAAAAAGGCGGTATGGTAAGAAAAAAATGAGCCGCAGTATAGGTAAATGGAAACTTCCACAGCCAACCGACATTAAAGAAGAAAACGAATGGGTGCAGATACCTCGCATTGCAAGGACTGTACCATTTGGCTATAAACAAAATGAAGAAGACCCCGACATTCTTGACCCAATAAAAATTGAATTAGATTTGCTTGAGAAAGCTAGGCAACACGTAAATCAGTATTCTTATCGTGAAGTAGCAAATTGGCTTAGTGCAAATACAAATAGATATATATCTCACGTGGGATTAAGGAAACGGTTAGCAAATGAGCGACAGCGTAAGGACCAAGCTAGAAGCCTCCGCAAGTGGGCAGAATATGCGCAAACGGCAATCGCCAAAGCGGAAGAAATCCAAAACCAAAGAACAGGCGCAAAAGCCAGCGGTTGAGATACAGGAAACTGCAGTACCCGAATACGAAACTAGTAGCATAGAAGAACACGCTAACGTACTGTTTAAACCTAATCCGGGTCCACAGACAGAGTTTCTTGCGGCAAGTGAACGTGAGGTATTGTATGGCGGTTCCGCAGGTGGCGGCAAGTCCTATGCTATGCTTGCTGACCCACTACGTTACATGGGTCATCCTGCCTTTAGTGGTTTGTTACTAAGACATACAACAGAGGAACTGCGAGAACTTATTTTTAAATCGCAGGAATTGTACCCAAAAATCTGGCCCGGTATTAAATGGTCAGAAAGAAAGATGCAGTGGACTGCGCCATCTGGCGCAAGATTGTGGATGTCATATCTGGATAGAGATGATGATGTCTTGCGTTATCAGGGTCTAGCATTTAGCTGGATAGGCTTTGACGAACTGACACAATGGGCCACACCATATGCATGGAACTACATGCGAAGTCGTCTACGGTCCACTGCACCAGACTTGCCAATTTTTATGAGAGCAACAACAAACCCCGGAGGTCGTGGGCATCACTGGGTGAAGAAGATGTTTATTGACCCAGCACCTTACAATAGGTCTTTTGATGCGACAGATGTGGAAACAGGAGAGGTGCTACGATACCCAGCAGGACATCAGAAAGCTGGAAGACCTCTTTTTAAGCGAAGGTTTATACCCGCACGACTTTCTGATAATCCATACCTTGCGGAAGCAGGTGACTATGAAGCAATGCTTCTCTCCTTGCCAGAGCAACAAAGAAGGCAGCTTCTTGAAGGCGATTGGGATATTAAAGAAGGTGCCGCATTTACTGAGTTTGACCGTAATATTCATGTTGTTGAGCCTTTCACTATTCCTAATAATTGGGTTAAGTTTAGGGCTTGCGATTACGGTTACGGTAGTCACTCTGGTGTTGTTTGGTTTGCTGTTGCGCCTGATGAACAATTGGTTGTATATAGAGAATTATACTGCAGTAAAGTACTCGCCACAGACTTGGCAGATATGATATTAGAAGCTGAAGCAGGAGATGGCAATATTAAGTATGGTGTTCTTGATAGTTCTCTTTGGCATAAGCGTGGCGATACTGGTCCTAGCCTTGCTGAACAAATGATTAGTCGTGGATGCCGTTGGCGTCCATCAGACAGAAGTAAAGGCAGTCGTGTCGCTGGTAAAAACGAAATACACAGACGCTTACAGGTAGATGAATTTACGGAGGAACCTAGACTTGTTTTCTTTAACAATTGCACCAATATTATATCCCAACTCCCGGCGTTACCAATCGACAAGAAAAACCCGGAAGACATTGATACAACTGCTGAAGACCACTTGTATGATGCGTTAAGATATGGTATAATGTCAAGACCAAGATTTAGTATATTTGATTACGACCCTATGGGCAGACCCGGTGGTGGTATGCGAGTAGCTGATTCCACATTTGGATATTAAGGAAAAGTAATATGGCTGAAGAAGAAATTATGATGGAAGACGATGCTATTGCATTAGAAGACACAGAAGATTCTGTAGTTGAAGATGCTGATGTATCAGGTATCGTACCTTTTATTACTGAAAAATATCAAAGAGCCGAAGACTATAGATATCAAGATGAAGAAAGATGGTTAAAAGCCTACCGTAATTATCGTGGGTTATATGGTCCAGATGTACAATTCACTGAAGCTGAAAAGTCTCGTGTTTTTATTAAGGTTACTAAGACCAAAACACTTGCAGCATATGGTCAAATTGTAGATGTACTGTTTGCCAACAATAGATTTCCCCTTTCGATTGACCCTACAGAATTGCCAGAAGGAGTTGAAGATAGCGTACACTTTGACCCACAATTACCTGATGAAGTAAGGCAAGAGTTGGAAAGTCCATATGGTTACGCTGGAGACGGTCAAGAGTTGCCAGCAGGGGCTACATCAAAAACTCTTATGGATAGACTTGGCGCATTAAAAAACAAACTATCTCCTGTTGAAGATAAACTGCAATCTGGTCCGGGTACAACGCAAACAGCAATCACATTTAGTCCAGCAGTTGTTGCGGCTAAAAAAATGCAGAAGAAAATACAAGACCAACTAGAAGAGTCCAGTGCAAATAAATACCTTCGTAGCACAGCATTTGAAATGGCGCTATTTGGCACAGGCGTAATGAAGGGTCCATTTGCAGTAGATAAAGAGTATCCTAATTGGGATGAGAATGGCGAGTATGACCCAGTGATGAAAACTGTGCCACAAGTATCTCATGTATCCGTGTGGAATTTTTATCCAGACCCAGATGCAAATAATATGGATGAGGCACAATTTGTTATTGAGCGTCATAAAATGTCGCGTACTCAATTACGTGCGCTGAAGAAACGCCCATACTTCCGTAGCAGTGTTATTGACGAAGCTATTCGTATGGGAGAAAATTACGACAAGAAGTATTGGGAAGACGACCTTGAGGATTACGCTCCAGAACATGGCATTGACCGCTTTGAGGTTTTGGAGTATTGGGGTATGGTTGATACTGAAATGCTTCAAGAGCAAAATGTAGAGATTCCAAGTGAGTTTGATGACTTTGATGAACTACAAGCAAACGTGTGGATTTGTAATGGTAAACTTCTTCGCATGGTACTTAATCCGTTTAAGCCAGCTAAGATACCATATCATGCTGCACCATATGAATTAAATCCATATTCATTTTTTGGTATTGGCATTGCAGAAAACATGGACGATACGCAAACATTGATGAATGGTTTTATGCGTATGGCAGTAGATAATGCGGTACTGTCAGGTAACTTGCTTATTGAAGTAGATGAAACCAATCTTGTACCGGGTCAAGACCTATCATTATATCCGGGTAAGGTATTCCGTAGACAAGGCGGCGCACCGGGTCAAGCTATTTTTGGTACAAAATATCCAAATGTTTCACAAGAGAACATGATGATGTTTGACAAGGCTCGTGTACTTGCCGATGAAAGCACAGGCTTTCCATCATTTGCGCACGGGCAAACAGGAGTTTCTGGTGTAGGTCGTACTGCTAGTGGTATATCTATGCTTATGGGAGCAGCCCAAGGTTCTATTAAGACTGTTATTAAAAATGTAGATGATTATTTGCTACGTCCTCTTGGTGAAGGATTGTTTCGTTTTA
>Ga0222719_10005580_pt1 | contig 10811 bp, 10 predicted proteins | sample C33_34DmetaG_FD_165039 | JGI IMG/M metagenome (GOLD analysis project Ga0222719, IMG submission 165039) | Estuarine water microbial communities from San Francisco Bay, California, United States - C33_34D | ecosystem: Environmental > Aquatic > Marine > Unclassified | place: USA: California...
TCTTGATTTCTTATCAATAATGCTGGTGCCGCTTCATTAAATCATTCATTAACTACACCTCTTGAAACATTTGATAGGATTTATCATACAAACGTTAGAGGAACTTTTTTATTCACCAAAGAAGCATCTAAAATAATGTCAAAAAAGGAATTTGGTCGAATTGTAAATATAACTTCGATTGCAGTCCCATTAGCTCTTGAAGGTGAGTCTTGCTATGGAGCTTCTAAAGCTGCAGTAGAACACCTGACCAAAGTCATGGCAAAAGAATTTGCAGCATTTGGAATTACAATTAACGCAATCGGACCCTGTCTTTATGAAACAAGCCTCATTAAAGGTTTAACTGAGAATAAAAGAAAGGAAATTCTAAAAAAACAAATGATTCCTCGTTTTTGTCAATTTTCGGATATTATTCAAGGCATAGAGTTTTTTATGGATCCAAAAAGTTCATTTTATTCAGGTCAAATAATATATTTAGGAGTTTAATGGATTTTTTAAGTCTCTTTTCTGCTCTTGAAAAGGTAGATGGAACTTTTCTCATTGATGGTGATAATGCTTACTCTTATCAACAATTTTATAGTGCTGTTTCCCTTTTTAGAAATGAAATAAGTTCCATAGGTTCATTTGAAACCGTTTTATTAAATGGAAGGCCAAGTTTTAAACTTCTTTGCCAGTTTACAGCATTAGCACTCAACAAAAACATTATAATACCGTTTGATGGTAAAATTGATCATGAGCTACTTCTAAAGGCTAAGGTCAGATGGGAAATAAAAAATGGCAGAGTCGAACCATTAAACTATCAAAATGAAGATCCTCTTTATCAAGAGCTTAAAGCGCTAGATTCTCCAGGTATAGTACTTTTTAGTTCTGGGACATCCACAAACCCGAAAGGAGTTGTTCATAATCTCAATAATCTCATAAGAGAAAGAAAATTAACGAAACAGAAGATTCTCCTTTTTTTAAATTGGGATCATATTGGGGGGCTTAATACAATTTTGTATAGTATTCTGACACAATCCTGCCTTGTCATTCCTAAAACTAGAACTTTATCTCATATCATCGAAATTATTAATAAACATAAAGTCGATATTCTTCCTACTTCTCCGACTTTTTTAAAATTGTTACTTTTCCATAATTTTGAGGCCCCCACTAAGCTACCCTCTTTAAAAAAAATAAGCTATGGCTCTGAACCTATGCCAGAACATATTTTGAAAAGCCTATCTCTTAAATACCCCCATATTCAATTCATTCAGACTTATGGTTTATCGGAAACTGGTATTATTAAAATAAGATCCAAATCTCGGGACTCTAATCTTATAAAAATATTTGAAGATTACATGGTAAAGGATGGGATTCTATATCTGAAATCTCCTTCACATATGCTCGGAGTGCTTGGAGAAAAAAAGGATTCTTCTGGGTGGTATAAAACAAATGATCTTGTTGAAAAACACGGTGAATGGATAAAAGTTCTTGGAAGGGACTCCGATATTATCAATGTAGGAGGTCTTAAGGTTAAACCACAGGAGGTAGAAGAAAAGATAAGTGCCATAGATAATGTTAAGTCCGTTCTAGTTAGAAAAAAGAAAAATCCTCTATTGGGTGAAATCGTTTGCGCTCATATTGTATTGAATTCACAAGAGACACTATCAAGTTTTAAAAAAAGAATGCATTTAACACTCTCTAAACAGCTCGATTCCTATAAAATCCCTCAAGAGGTCATTTTAGAAAATGAGATCCCTCTGACAAAAAGATTTAAGCTCGATCGTTCATTGGTATAAGAGGTCTTCTATACCTATAGAGATTGCCTAAGTTTACAATAGGGTCTCTAAAAATTTCATTTTGTAATATTTCTCTAAATTGTTTGTTTAGAGGGTGCTTTTCCATATGAACAGCTTGCTCAAGGAATTCGGAAGATGGCCATGTATTCCAATCTGAAATCAAACTAAAATAAACCTCATTAACACCGAGATCTTTCCCTATCCTTACAAAATCGACCATCTCTTTAAAGTTTTGTTTCTGCACAACAAAGTCAATTCTTAATCGATCAAAAAGTCCTTGGTCTTTCATCTTGGAGAGGTTTTGAGTGTTTTCGAGAAGTGTTTTCCAAATGCCACCTTTTCTAACTTTCAAATAGGTCTCTTCACAAGAAGCATCGAAGGAAATGAAGATATTTGCGAGGTTATTATGAATTTTATGAATCTTATCCCACATAAGCCTAGTGAATAAAACTCCATTAGTAATTAGATTAATTTTTAAGTTAGGGTACTTACCCCCATCTAGCTCAAAAAGAAAAGTCCTAAAGATTTTAGAACCAAAAGGATCACCTGATCCTGTAATAGAAAGATTAATCGGTAATTCTTTATTTTTATCTAAGTATTTTATAACCTTATTCTGAAGAACAAGTGCCTTCTCATAATTTGGGCCATCGCCATGGAATATTTTCGTCGTTCGACAACTGGGACATTGAAGATTGCAAGATTTATCATAGCTCAAATTGATATCGAGAGGATATATTTTAGTCTTCCTGTGTAAATAGTCTAAATAATTAAAAGCACTATTAGAGGCTTGAAAGACTTCTTTTAGGCCCGGTAGCTGGTTACTTTGGATATACGGACAGATCTCTTTTTCACAATATTTGAAACTTCCGTTGATAATGGACTCTCTTAATGCAACTGCGACCTTTGAATTAAAAATATCCTCTATCTCACTTTCAAAAAGGTTACCTATAGGTTCTTCGAGCCATATGGGGCAGCAAACAAAGACTCTACCATCTTCATATATTTGAAAGCTCTCAAATGGTCGTAAGCATATTTTTTTCAATGGCTACCTACTATATGGACTTCTGCCTTATCTATTCCATTAAAGCTTCTATTTAGGTTCGCACTGTATGAGCTTATATTACTAAATAAGAGGATATCTCCTTCATTCATAGAATGTGCAGCAAATTCCTCTGAGACTTCATAACAACCAAGGTAATCTTCTTCATAGCATGTAGGACCGTAGATCTTTACCTTTCTAGTTGATGCCTCTTCGCCACTATGTAATAGCTTTGGAGTTGACCAGTTAAGATGATTAAGTTTTGAGGCATTAGTTACTAATAAAATATCCTCACCAAACTCTCTTCTTTCGAGAATTTTAGTAGTTAAATACCCACTATTTTTGAAAATATATTGACCTGGTTCAAAAATAACTTGATGCTTCTTTTCTTGTTTTGATAAGTAACTACAAAGCTCTTTGATCTCTGTATCTGTTAGCTCATGCAAACCACCACCAAGGTTTATATACTTCACTTCCTTTAGGTCAAACATTTTTACGAGATCTAGTGCCTTCAAATACATCTTCTTATAATCCAAATTCGTATTTTGCTCACTACCATGATGAAAATGCAGACCATTGATCTTTATTTTTTGATCCATTAAAAAATTTATATCCTCAACATAAAGACCAAACCGACTATTCTTTCCTAAAAAGGAGGTATTGATTCTAAGGGCGTATTCTCCATTTAGATTTTCTTTTTTTTGATTAAGTGAAACAACTGCCCTTGGGTATTTCTTCTTTATCTCAGGATCGAAGAAAGGAGGGTTGAACCAAAAAATATGACTCGCATTATAGGGAAGCGCCTCTTTTAAGTTGGAAGACTCAAAGTCTATTTCGTATTTTAAAAAGAGCTCTTGTAATGAAACATCCGGTAGACTTTTAAGCGAAAGAAGAAATTTTATTCCATATCTATGGGATAGACTATTTAAGAATATAAGCTTATCCTCAATAATCTTTTGAAAAAAAACTAACTGCGCCTTTTTGGAAAAAAAAGCAATTTTCATTAAATTCGAATTAATTTCTTTCATTGTTCTCTTGTAATTTAACGCTGCGATAGAGATTTACTCTTTTATTAATGATCATATGAGGACATTGCTGACAAAATAGCCACTCTTTTTGTTTGGTATGAAATTTTTCTTCATTAATTTTAAGCATCTTATTTCTAAACTGCGTAAGGTTGTGACTAAACCAGATATCATTAAAGCTCTGGTTATTAATCTTAGAAACAGGAAACTTTGAGACACAGCAAGGTAATACCTCGTCGGATACCTCGATCCGAATATATTCGCTTCCGATGTGACATGGGAATTGATTATAATACTTGGATGGAAGTTGAGCATTTTTGATTTCCAAAAGATTTTCTTTTGTCAGGCTCAAGTTGCTTTCTATATTTTCAAAGAGATCATCTAAAGCTTTTAGACTTTCTACATTACTTGTTTCTTCATTAGAATAAGTTTTAGAATCCTTTCCAATAAATAATTTATAGGGAGGAATCTCGCGTTTATAATACATTTCATCGATCAGCATGAGAGGATTAAAATAGATCTCAGATAATTTCTCAGACTTTTGAAGTTCTTCTTTTATCTGATCATCAAATGAAGTCTTCTCATCATATCCCTTTAGTCCCTCTACATAATCATTGATAAGCTTTTTTAGTATGAAAGAGTCTTTAATTTCTACCTTAAATTTCTTAGCAAAATAGAGGCCTAAGCGAAGATATCTGATATATTCAATCATTTCATCTTCATTGACTAAAAGATAACGCAATTCTTCCCCATGAAGTTCCATCGGTTTAATCCAAAGGCTTTCAGCTTCTAAATTTTTTGCGAGGGCCACTAGCTCAGGAATTTCTTTGTAATTATAACGATTTGTTACTGACATCAGAACAAAACTAATTCCACTTCCTTCCTCTCTTCTTATCTCGCTTGCATATCTTAAATTCTTAATGATTCTTCTAAATGTTTTTTTTGTTTGATTTGGTCGGATTTTTACATAAGTTTCTTCCGTCGCAGCAGCTAGATTTACAACAAAGTGAACATTAGAAATACGAGAATGATAACTGGAGCAATGCTCATGAAGGGCCCTTATATGATCTTCTGTAACATGAGCAAAATGAGTAAATATAGTGGTGAAAAACCCTCGCTTTCTTGCACTTAAAATGAATTCTAAGATATTAGGATGGGTAAAGGGCTCCCCCATACCTCCAAAAGTAACGAGCCTCGTTTTCTCCGGTAATGTCTCAATAAGATGGATGCACTTCTTATAGTCAATTTTTGCTCGTAGCATTTTTTTAACGACTTCCGGCTCTACACCATTATTATCACTTTTTCTCTTTTCAATAGACTTCTCAGAATAACTCACACAAAAGAGACAATTATGAGTACATGTATTTGCTACGTCGATGTCCACCCATTCTGGACCTCTAAATAGGTTGCCTGTTTTATGCTCCCAGAACTTATGATAAGGGTCATAAATAGAAAAATAGATATTTTTTTTATTAAAGGAATAAATCTTTAATAATTCAAATTGCTCCTTAACTTTGGGAGCATCTCTATTTATAGAGAGTTTCCTAGAGTCCAAAAAAATCCAATTAATATTAAAGTCAAATAATTGAATTAAAGTTGGAAAAAGAGCTTCAATGTTTTCCGGACTGAGTATCAGTTCATAATTAAATTGGAGGCCACTTTTATCAGAAAGATTATTAAACTCAAAATATGGCTCTAAATGGACTCGCGACTGGTGATCCACATTTCGAATCTGATCGGCGGAAATAGAATCTCTTTGGATATCAGATAAATTTATTTTTATAACAAGTCCGCAAATACCTAACTTTTTATATTTGTGAAACTCATCTGGTGATCCCAACTCCTGTTTAGTACCTTTAAGAAATAGTTTCGTTGTTAAAGTACCCAAAAGTTGCAAAGAGTTATTCTTTAAGTCGTCACAAATCTCATCTGCAAAAGATACAATGAGAAGCTCATTGGACTCGATACCCATAAAGTGAGAATCAAGGAAGTGCTGCACTAGTTTTTTACTGTCAAAAAAGATTTCTTTCACTTATTTTCTTTTACCATTTTCTTTAATAGGCTAACTCTTAGAGGATTTATAGTAAATGAGTAATAGAATAGATCTAAAACCCAAAATCGATGAAGTTTCTTCATCATTCTGCTTAGCAAAATGGCTTCAAGTAACAATTGATCTTGTACATGGAACGACTCATAGTTGCCATCATCCTCCAAGACATTCGATACCTGTCGATGAATTAAGAAAGAATCCTTCTGCTCTTCATAACACCTTATATAAAAAGGAACAAAGAAAGAAGATGTTAGAAGGGAAAAGACCGGAAGAATGTTCTTATTGTTGGAATATTGAAGATCTTGAAACATCTCATTTAAGTGATCGTATTATAAAATCAACCGATTCATGGGCATTACCTCATCTTGAAGAGGTGAAACAGTTACCCTGGGACGCTAATATATCTCCTACTTATATCGAAGTTATGTTTGGAAGAGAATGTAACCTTTCCTGCTCCTATTGTATGGCGCAAGTAAGCTCTAGTATTGTTAATGAGATTAAAAAATACGGACCATATGACCTTAAAGGTGATGGATCCTTGCATAGAATTAACTCAATGCAAGGATCCAGCTATCTCAAAGAGTACGAAGCAGCTTTCTGGAAGTGGCTTCCGGAGGTCATTTCTGGGTTAAAAGTATTGCGAGTTACAGGTGGTGAGCCACTTCTAAATCAAAACTTAAATAGATTGCTCGATTTTTTCGAGGCGAACTCCTGCCCTAACTTAATTTTTGCCATCAATTCCAATCTTGTTCACGATAAAAAAAGAATTGGTCATCTCATTAGTCGCTTGAAATCTTTAATACAAAATCAAAAAATTCAAAAATTTGAACTTTATTCAAGTATTGATAGTTATGGACCTCAGGCAGAATATATTCGTTCTGGGCTAAATAATGATCTTTATTTTCGAAATTTAAAGCTATTTAAGAAAGAGTTACCCCATCAGGATATTATTATCAATTGTACTTTTAATATTCTCAGTATTCCACAATTTAGAAATCTCCTTGGAGAATGTATATCTCTAAAGTCTCTACCCGGAAACTTTATTCTTGATATTAGTTACCTTAAAGACCCTGAGTACTTAAGCCCTTTTATTCTAACAGACGATCTAATTCCCTACCTTAAATCAGATCTAGCTTTTATGAGATCCTCCAATTCATTCACTGAATATGAGATATCAAAGTTTGAGAGAATATATGAGTGGATAGAGGTAAAGAAGAATTCTCTTGAAGTCAGAATGGCAAGAAGGGATTTCTTTAGTTTTATTAGAGAATATGACAAAAGAAAGGAAGCAAGTTTCTTAAAAGTGTTCCCTGAACTATTTAATCTTTTCAAAGAATCTGGTTCTATTTATTTTCAAGAATCAACTTGTTTCGAGACTTCTCCCTAATGGAATCAATCTCCCTAAAAAGTTGATTTTTATTTTCAAAACTTAAAGTTTCAATAACCTTTTCAAGACACAAAAGGTGAAAAATAAGGTCATCATAATTTTCTAGAAAAAGATATTGAGCATGAAGAGAAAATATTTCCCAATGAACATGATATTGTACCGTGACCTTCTCCTGCTCCGAAAATCCCTTTAGAAGTTTAAGGTCTCGTTCGAAATAATTGTAAGTATTACTGTTCTGCAACCAATCCGTGAAAAAACACAGAATATAGGTCTTCAAATATTTTCGATTTTCATGGTGTCTCTTCCATGAATTCTCGAGGTTACTTGAAAAACACTTAACCACATCGACAAAATTTGACCTTAATGAGAGCAGACAAACCTCTGTTTTTAAAGTGTTGAAAAATTCACTCTCCGTAGGAATCGCATTTATTTCTAGCTGCTTATAATGCCAAGCCCATTTTTTCTTTCTCAAATTAAAATCATGATTAAGATATTTAAGATCTGATCTTAAAATCCTTAAAACGTAGACAAAGCGAAGCGCTTTATCTTTTTTAGAATTTAATCTAATTTGATCTAAAAGTTTCGGGTCACGCTCCAATTCAAAAGGATTAGCGAGATGAAAAGGTATATCTTCATTTTCCTTATAGTAATTAGCCTCTCCAATTACCGGTATTTTATTTTTTAGCCAGGTGTATTTATTGGCCAATGCTATTTCTCTAGCGGGATCGATACTTTGTTTTGTAAAAAAAGTAATATCAATATCACTCATCCCTATAAAAAGATTTTTAAAGATATAGCTATTTCTTGGCCAAACTTGAAGATTCTTTTCCCTAAAAAAGATTTTGAGGACTATATAGACAAATTTATAGGGAAGCGCCTTTATTACATAGGGTAGAGGGAAAAAGTTTAGGTTAATAAGAAAAACACGTAGCTTACTAGATTCCATGAGTGTTTTTCAGAACCTCTTGTACAGCACAGGCATAATCGAAAAAGTCCGGACTGCAAAGGTAATGATTCTCTTTTGTAATTATTGAGTCTTCAATTTCTAATATTTCTTTAAAGACGTTTGTATTCAAACTATGGACACGAGAATTATATATTCCCTGAGGTTCTGTAATCTCAACCCCATGAAATGGAGACAACTTTATTATTTCATTTTTTGGTTTTATCGTGGAAAGGTAATGCTCTAAAGAGGGTATACCATCGCTTAAAAAATCATGTGTAAAATAATCATCGTTAAAATAAAAAGCATTTTCCGAGATAGAAACAAAAAGAGAATTAGATTTATTTTTCATTTCTACTTCATATTCCTTAATCTCTTCTCTTATATTTGGAAAATATTTTTTATAAAGCCTTAGTATATTAAAATAATTATAATGCTTTTCCTCAAGGTACTTGTCATGAAAGATATAATCAAAGCTATATTTGGTAATTGTATATACTTTTCTTTTTAATAGCCCCTCTCTTGAAAAGAGCTGCTCTAAATTCATGATTTTTTTTTCAATATACTGTTCTGAATTCTGAAGAGGATCTGAATCTATAAAAACAAAGATATTTTGAATAGAGTCAAGAGGCTTTCTTCTTAAGAGATTTGTTACACGAAGTCTGTATGTTGATATGTTAGAAAGCCAGTCTTCCGGAATAATTCCTAAAAAAGGTTCAGGCACTAATAAGTGAGGAAAGCCTTCTGGAATAACTGGATAGCGTGTGAAGAACTTTAAAAGTCCGAGGATCCCATCTCTTGCTAAAAGGACGGATATATTTTTATAAGCTTTATCCCGATTGAGTTCATGCAAAAACATCGGGTTAAGCGGCGAGAAATAGGTTTTAGAGAAAGGATATAAAAACTCACCAAAATGATAGTCTCTTCTTGTAAACTCATTCCAGTTCTCCTTTCTCTTGAGAAAAGAAATTTCTTTATCAATAAAATGAGGTGAATATATTTTTTCTTTTATTTCATCAATTTGCATAACTTGAATATAGCTCGAAATAGCTTTGATTGAATCCTCCACCTTTTGCTTTAAAAGGGGAATCAAAATGATTCTCAAAGGCCTCAGAAATAGACCTAAACTTTTGTTCGTTAAACCGAGGCGTCGCGGGAATATGATCAAAACATTTAATTAAGTTTTTCGATACGGATTCTCTAGAATAAATGTCTAAATAACTTCTCGATATGTCTTTACGGACAAAAGAGAAGCTGTCTTTTAATAAGATCTTCATAAGTTCATTTTTATCAAAGGAGATCTCATCATGTCCCATTTCAACTTTAACTCGGGAGGTATATTGATCCGAAATATTGCAATAATCAGAATACCCACCCCAATCTGTGAGAATGGATGGCAGACCACAACACAAGGCTTCAGCTGGAGACATGCCAAAATCTTCATCATTGAAAGTGCTTAGACTAACAAAAACATCTGAAGCACAATATATTCTCTGCAGCTCTTCCTGTGTCAGATCTCCAATATAGCTCACTCTATCCTTAAATTCCCTGGGCAAAAAATAAAGGGCCTGCTCCCAACTATAGAAAGTCGTTCCCGTCTCTTGATACTTTCCAATATAGGGTATTCCCATGTCATGAAAATTACCTGCTAATAAAAACTTCGCATGAGGATTGAAGTGGAGATACTTTACAAATGATTTTAAAAACGAAATAACATTTTTTTGGTAGGTTATTCTTCCAGTATAGAGAAAGACCTTATCCGTCGATAAAAGGTTATACTCTTTTCTTGCTTCTTCTCTCATTTTAGCGTCATAAAAAAAGAGCTGTTCATTGACCGGAAAGGGATGAATCAAGGTATTATTTTTAGTTTCTAAGAACTTATTGATCAATCTAGCATGCTTTGAGGAGGCCACAAAGAAGGTCGTTGGGGTTCTCTCCAGTATATCTTTAATCTTATAGTAGTAATTAGATAAGCAGACGAAATCTCCGTATAAATGAAAGTATATGGGTGGTATCTTACCTTGATATAAACGGTCCAGATGCTTTATGAACTCCCACGGATGTGGATGATGATCCACAAAAACTATTTGATCTGGCCCTTTGGAAAATAAATCCTTTGCCTGCTCATAGATCTGCTTAGGCTCCATTTCATCATTAAGATCAATTTCAATCAAATCCTGAGAATGAAATGCCATTTTGTAAGTTGATAAAATATTTTCGGTAATGGTAACGCAGCTCTTCCAAAAGGAGTCTTTTTTAGAATAAACGAGAGCTTTTTTTTTCATAAATTGGATAATAGGAACTGGCTTGATTACTGGAAAGACGGTCTGAGTCAAGGATTGACAATCACTTAGGTGAAAATTACAATTTTATTTAGAGCGTAATAAACAGAGAAACATTAATGGATGAGTCCAACAAGACAGAACCTAAAGAGCCTGAATACTTTTTTGGTGGCCTGATAAAAATCAATCTATCCGAATTGGCCGCTGTTGCGAGCTCTGACCCAATGTTTATAGAAAAAGGTCCATCTGCTTACTAAAAGCTTTATCATTTTACTTCTTCTATCGGCCTGTGCTCCTAAATTCCAAATCG
>Ga0222719_10005582_pt1 | contig 10809 bp, 14 predicted proteins | sample C33_34DmetaG_FD_165039 | JGI IMG/M metagenome (GOLD analysis project Ga0222719, IMG submission 165039) | Estuarine water microbial communities from San Francisco Bay, California, United States - C33_34D | ecosystem: Environmental > Aquatic > Marine > Unclassified | place: USA: California...
TAATAAAATAATTTTTTATCGCAATAGAGTAACTGTTCCTTTTTCATTAAAAATCTTACCAACGAGAGATTTAGCCTTTATCTTATAAACATAAACGCCTTGTTGACACATTTCACCTTGGTAAGTTCCATCCCAACTGTCGGACCTAAGAGTTGTTTCATATATTTTTTCACCCCACCTATTGTATATTGAAAATGTGTAATCACCAATGATTGTTCCATCATTGAAGTATTTGGTCTGCGGAGAAAAGCCATCATTTAATCCATCTCCATTAGGAGTAAAAGCCCATGGAACAGAAATTTTTGGATCACCGAAAATACATAAGACATTCGAGTAACTCGTATCTCCTATAGCATTCATACCATATACTTGATAGCACGTTTGAGTACCTATATAATCTTTATACCTTATTGAATCATGGAATGTAGTTTTATCGAATGTTGTACTTCCTATTAAAACTTTATTTTGTTGATTATCAATATCAAAATTAAGGAGATCATACTTTACCACTCTTGTCTCCCATTGTCTGTATTTTGTCCAATTCAAATGAAACCCGTCATCTGATGAGTAACCTTTTAACAAAATAGACTTACCCTCACGGTCTGATTGATTTTTTTCTAAACAATGATCTACTTCATAAATTGTGTAGATGTAAGAGTTTGAATTGACATCAACATCTATATCTGTATAAGATGTATCATTGTTATTGTTAATCGGGATGGAATAAAGAAAATTACCTTCGTCGTTCTGGTATTTTTCTAACTCATACCCCATGTTGTTATTGAATTTACTTTTTCTCCAAAGAATCTTAATTTCATCTTCGTTAGAAACTGTCAAGTTCTTAAAGTTAGAAATAAAAGGGTTAGTTGTGAATAATGGCCTATTTTCAACACGATAACTATTCGATTTATATATTCCATTGAGGTTCACAGCCTGGACATAATATTCATAATCTAGATTACAAGTCCAGTATCTCTATATGTATTCAATATACCATCAACTTTGGCAATCAATTCAAAATCAATTGACTGGTTTTTTACTCGCTTAAAAATATTATAATAATCTATTGAAGTCCAACCCACATAATGAGTCCAATCTAACTGGTTCACAAATTCTTCTGGGCTACTAACTGAAAGATTAATGAAACAATGAGAATCAGATACTTTTCCTTGTGCATCACACGAATCAATTACGCTATTAGAGTAGCATTCGGGATTAAGCAAATTACTGAAAGTATCTCTTTGGTTATTATTGTCAATGGAATTTACAAAAATCTGATTACCATCTGATCGATCAATTTGATAAGCTTTAAATTTCTTGTAAGTGCTAGCTGTATAATCTATCTCAACAATATAATTATCGATAAATGAAACGTAATTGATAATAGAGGTATCAATATCTGAGTCATCCAGTACCTCAAAATTTTTAGAAATACTATCTGAACAGCCATTCTCTAAAAATACGCATCAGTTTTACTGGCAACAATATCAAGATTTGTACATTGGGCAGAAGCGTTTAAAAAATTAAAAAAAAGAAATAGTAGGCATAATAAAGTTTTCAATCTTCTAGTCATACCCAAATATATATATAATATTTCATAAATGTTAAAAACGAAATAATTCTACATTTGCTCCAAATGGTAAAATATATACTCGCTTACTTTATCTGTATTTGTTTCTTAATGGCATGCAATCAGGATGAATATCAACTTTCAAAAGCACAAGATTTATATCAACAAGCTCTATCAAATAATGATGTTAACACAGCTAAATTAGCCTTAAATCAACTTGTTTTATTAGACACAGCAAACCTCGTATATCAGGACTCACTCTCCAGATTATACATGCAGTCTGGTAATTTCACAGCTGGTTTAAAGTATGCCGAAAATGTATACGCTAATGGAAAGGCAAATGGTCAACTTAGAGAAAATATGGCTATTGCTTATCAGCAAATTGGTGAAACAGAAAAAGCTGATGAATTCATAGAGAACTTGCTGAAATCCTCAAAAGACTATAAATATTTATTTCAAAAAGTAGTCATTCAATATGAGAACGGAAACCAACCTTTGTTTGATAGTTTAAGTAATTATGTTTTGAATTTATCGATTAGTGATTCTCTCGTTGCTCAAACCTTAGTTCCAATGCCAGGACCCGTTTCAGGTGGAAATCAACTCGTACCCATCAAAGCCGCAACACTATTCTTGATTGGCAATAATGCCCTAGAAAGAAAGCAAGATATCAATACTGCTGTTCAGTATTTACGAAAAAGCATTGACGAATACAATCAATTTGAAATGCCCCGATATGTTTTAATGGAGCTAGAAAAAATGATGAACGGAAGAAGGTAGCCTTAATCTTTCTTCCACTTAACCTCCTCAATATTTTCAAGTCTTAAGTATTCTCTGCTCAAAACGAACAGATAGTCACTCAATCTATTTAGGTAGCTTATGATTAAGTTATATTTAGGGTCATTTAGTCCTACTACATGCCTTTCAACTCTTCTGCAAATACATCGCGTAATCTGAGTTTGGGCACTCAAAACTGATCCTCCAGGTAAAATAAAGTCTTTTAGTTTGGGAAGTCTTTCATTCAGACGATCAATTTCATTTTCTAGCAAAAGAATATCGTCATTAGAAATATCAGGTAAAGGGAAGCTAAGTTCCTTCTCTGCTGCAAGTCTGCTACCAATGTTAAATAATTTGTGCTGAATACTCAACAAGAAAACTTGATATTCAGAATTCATAGATGCAATTAAGCCAATGTTAGAATTCAGTTCATCTAGCGTACCATAGGCCTCTAATTTTTGATGAGACTTGCTAACTCTTGTCCCCCCAAGTAAGGAGGTTTCGCCTTTATCGCCTGTTTTTGTATAAATTTTCATTGAATATATTCGATATAATTATCTAACAATTAATTGATCAGCTAGTTTTCCATCAATCATACGAATTGTTCTTTTTGCATATTTAGCAATATCTTCTTCATGTGTTACCATAACAACAGTATTCCCATCTTGATGTATCTCATTAAAAAGATTCATAATTTCTAAACTACTTTTACTATCAAGATTTCCAGTAGGCTCATCAGCCAAAACAATCGAAGGATTATTAATAAGTGCTCTTGCTATAGCCACACGCTGTCTTTGGCCTCCACTTAATTCATTTGGTTTATGATCAGCACGATCGCCTAAACCTACTTTTTCTAATAGTGTTTGAGCTCTTTCAATTCGTTCTTTTTTGGATACTCCTGCATAGACAAGCGGTAAAGAGACATTCTCAATAGCACTTGTTCGAGGCAAAAGGTTAAATGACTGAAAAACAAAACCAATTTCAACATTTCTAATTGAAGCTAAATCGTCATCTGTCATATCACTAACGTTTGTACCATTTAATGAATAAACTCCTCTAGTGGGAGTGTCCAAACATCCAATGATATTCATTAGCGTAGACTTTCCTGAACCGGACGGTCCCATTAATGCTACGTATTCCCCTTTTTCTATTTTACATTCTAAACCATCAAGAGCATTTATTTTAGTAGAGCCCATTTGATATATTTTGTATATATCTTTTAAGTCAATTAAAGCCATTACTTTGATATTACTTTAGGAACTTTGAAATAATCTGAGTCAGATGCAGGTGCATTTTTTAACGCATCTTCTTTTTTTAGACCCGCTGAAACTTGATCTTCTCTTAGGACATTTATTTCATCTGATAAATATATCAACGGATCGATTCCTTGCGTATCTACTGACTTTAGTTGGTCACAGAATTCAATTATTTTTTCTAAATCCTTACTGATATCAATAAGTTCTTCATCCGAAAATTCCAAACGAGCTAAATGGGCTAATTCTTGTACTTTAGTTTTATTCAGTTTCATAAATTATTCATCTCATTAAATTTACTCTCAATAATACGATAAACTTTATTTGCTAACTCAACTTCATCACCAGACTTTAGACTATCAGTTGGAATTGGTCGATGAACATACATTCTCATTCTACCGGGTGTTCCTTGAGGAACAAATTCACCACATGGTAGCCGTTTCCAGTTATCGGGTAGTGTAATGGGTACAATTTCTAATCCGTACTCAATAGCCATTTTAAATGGACCTAGTTTAAATTTTCTCATTTTTGGAACCTCATTACCTATTCCCCCTTCAGGAAAATTGAGTAAACTTATTCCACTTTTTAGTTTTTTATGTGCCAAATAATATGCTCGCTTTGCTCCTTCCTTCGAGCTTCGATCAACCGGCATGTCTATTGTGCGAAAAAATATTCTAAATAGTGGGATTTTCGATAACTCACTTTTTGCCATAAAGCTAAAGAAATAAGGCATTTGTGTGTTTACAGAAACAATATCAAAGTAGGAAAAATGATTTGGTGTAAAAATGTATGTTTTGTTTTTATCTAAGGGCTCCTCATATTCTGCTTTGCCATGTAGACCAGAAATCAGCATTAATATTCTCCCCCAAACACTTCTCAAATAATGTGCTTTAGGATACCAACTTTCTTTTGATAAAAAAATCAAAAAGAGCGGATACATAATCAGGAATATCAGTATAAAACTGATAAAAAAATAGATTGTCCAGATGTACCGTAATATTCGCTTAATCAAGATAACTCGTTGGATAATTTTTGAATTTGGACATTGATAAAATCATTTAGGGGTTTCTCCGCCATCATTTTCATCATTAAATTGAGATCAGCATTGATTATAGCGTGAATTTGCGATCCATCATCTGTTGATTCAATATGCCATTGAATATCAAATTTGAAGGGTACTTTATTTTGAGGAAGCATCACAATTTTTTTGGGACTTACTGCTTCAGTTACAGCTAACTCTAATTTACCTATGCCTTGAATATCCAAAATAGCACAATCATTTTCTATCTGAAAACTTCTGACATTATCTGGCATTAAACGCTCAAAATTTGATAACTCTGATAGATAATCGAATATGTAATCTGCAGATTTGTTTGTTGATATTGTTTTACTTTTTAATAGTACCATTATAGTTTGTACATCATGTTTGTAGCAATGAAAGAAGCCATCAAAATCGATACAATTAGCCCTGTAACTAGGCTACTGCCAATACTCATCATGGCGTATCCAGCAGGTTCATATTGTGCTGCTATTTGACCTTTTATTTCTTCAAGCTCCATAGCTTTGTCTGCTGGTTTAATATCCTCATCCTGTTGAACTTTTAGAGTGGCTTGTTCAAAGGCTATTTCTACTTTAGATTTATAAAAATCTCCACTTGGATAGTACAATACTAAAAAGGAAATAATCATAACAATTGCACGAACCAAAGAAATAATTCCTCCTGTCAATAGAGTTCGAGAGATACTTATTGTACCTCCCAAAAGCTTTTTGGCAAGAATGAGCCCTAGAATTATACATAATGTGAGAATTATTATTTTGGAGAGAAACATTGAATTAGCATTTGATTCAGAGCTTTTGAAAAATAGATACTCCATAATAGCAGATAATATACCTGCTAATAAACCAAAAATCCAGCTTGATTTTTGCATATAAAATTAATAGGCTTTTTTAGATATTTGAATCGTTATTTTCCTCACGATTGGTGTACTCATCAAAATCATATTCTGGCATAAGCTCACTTTTAACATGATTGACTGTTTGAGTAAAGGCCTCAGAAAACTTATTAAAATCTTCTTTATACAAGAATATTTTGTGTTTTACATAGCCTTCAAACTTCTTCTTACTCTCGGTGATTGTAATGTAAAAATCATCACCCCTGGAAGTGTTACTCTTTTTAACATCAAAGAAATAGGTTCTTTTCCCTGCTCTTACTCTCTTAGAGAAGACTTCTTCTCTTTCATAATTTGAATCACTCATGAATTGTTTATTTTAAATAACACATACAAATTAAACAAAAAAACACATCTCTTTTCTTGTAGGTTTAAGAATTATCATCAACTGCTAGTTGTTTTGAAAATAATTTTGAATAAATATCATTTGAATTTATCAGTTTTTGGTGAGCACCAATTTCAACAATTTCGCCCTGATCCAATAAAATAATAGAATCACAATCTTGTACTGTTGATATACGATGACTTATATAAACAGCTGTATTTGACTCACTCCAAGAATTGATATTTTGTTTCAATAAAGCTTCTGTTTTTGTATCAACAGCTGACATACCATTATCAATAATAAGAACACTAGGTTTTTTGATTAAGGCCCTAGCTATAGAAACACGTTGTTTCTGCCCTCCACTAAGCGTTATACCTCTTTCTCCAAGAACTGTTTCTATCTTGTCCGGGAACGAATTAATTTCTTTTTGCAGTTCAGCACATTTAATGACTGAATCAAGATTAGAGTAATCTTGTTTTGAATTACAACCCATCAAAATATTATTTTTAATCGAGTCAGAAAAAAGAAAAATATCTTGTGAAACGTACCCGAAAATTGATCTTAAACTTGTTTTACAGTAATCTTGAATTGGGATTCCATCTATCAAAATAGAACCTTTTGATGGTGAATAAATACCCATCAGAAGTTTAGCAATTGTACTCTTACCAGCTCCTGTAGTTCCCAAAATTCCAATTTTATTTTGAGAATTGATAACAAAGTTGAGCGATTTAAGTACCCATTCTGTAGATTCATCATAACGAAACCAAACATCCCGAAACTCGATATTACTTGAAAGATTTTCGATTCTTAGATCCCCTTTATTTTTCATAGGGGTGGTATTCATAAATTCATCAATTCGATTTTGAGAAGCTGATGCTCTTTGTACCAAGGATGTTACATAGCCAATACTTGTTACTGGCCATGTCAACATATTGACGTAAATAATATATTCTACAATATTCCCCAATGTAAATTGATTTGCTACCACTGCATTCCCTCCTACATACACTGTAATTAGAATACTCATACCAATTAATGCTAAAACTGCTGGCATAAAAATGCCATTAACTCTAACAAGGGACATATTATCCTTCTTATAATTGCTATTATACGTTCTAAACTCACGGATAAAATAGTTTTCTGCGGCATAAGATTTTACCACCTGCACACCTGAAAATGTCTCTTGAACAAATGAAGTTATCTTAGACAAACGCTGCTGAATTAAATCACTTCTTTTATTCATTGCATCACTAACAAAATAAATGGATAAAGCTAATATGGGTAGAGGTATTAGAACATAAAATGTAATTGTTGAATTAATGTAAAACATCAATGAAACCACCATAATAATCATGCAAGTAAGATTTAATGTGTACATAATTGCAGGTCCTGTAAACATTCTTACTTTTGAAACATCATCGCTGATTCTATTCATTAGGTCTCCTGTGTAATTTTTTGCATAAAAATCTTGACCAAGACTTTGGTAATGTTGAAAAATATCGTTTTTCTGATCGAACTCTATATTTCTAGACATTACTATAATAGTCATACGCATAAAATACATACATATTCCTTTAAGAAAAGCTGATAGTAGTATCAAACCACCAGATAAAATTGCAATACCAGATTTACTTTGAAAATAGTGCGGAATAATATTAGGGTATTTTGGCATTTTTCCCTCATCCAACAACAGTAAAACTCCATCAATTGATTCTCTAACAATAGGTGGAATCAATATGGCAAAAACGTTTGAAAAAAGAATAAATACTAAGCCAATGATCAAATAATGCTTATAGTTTGATAAATATTTTGTTAAAGATAAAAGCGATTTCAATTCGTGTTTTAGTTGTGGTGTCTAAATCGATATATACTTGGCAACAAATCTAGTATATATTATTTCTACAAATATTGAATTAGCACAAAATACATAAATATATTTAACAGCTAATCAATCTTGAAACCTCGGTTTAAATCACACAAAAAAGAGCAAAAATTTAACATATTGAACAAAAATCACCAACCACCAAATAATCCAAATTATAAAATATTGGTATATGAAAGAACAGATTGAAAATTCAATTATTGAAATTTTAATTTAATGATTAGGTTTGCTCCACTTTTTGTTCAATGATAAATAGAAGACTAATTCGGATCAAAATATTCCAATCACTTTTTACAGAATTGGATAATGATGAGACTCTTACTACTCAAATTCAAAAATCTGTTAAGAAATCTATATTAGATATGGAACAGAACCTTCTTGCTGTACTCTCGTTTGGTCCAGAGTTAGCTCATTTTATTTCAACTGATCATAATCCAAATGATTATAAGTATAAAACATCCGATGAGGACAATAAAGCGTTCAAGATCTTTACTGAAAATTCATTCTTCAAAAATTTAGCTGATAATGTTACCGTTTCCAACTATCTATCCAAACCGAAATTAAGCTGGTCTCAAGAAAAGGAAACATTGTTCATCATTTATAAAGAAATAAAAAAAACAGAAGAGTTTCAAGAACTACTCAAATCAGATTTAACCGCTAGCGATTTTTTTATTTTCAGCAGGTTCATATTCAAATATTTAATATTTAACTCCGTTGAATTTGAACAATTAATGGAAGAAAAAAACATCTACTGGTATGATGAAAAAATTCCAATACTCAAAAGTATAGAACGGTTGTGTGATGACTATGAAAAACAAGAAAAAATTATACTACCAAATTTGTTTAAAAACGAAAAAGAAGATTTGAAAATGGTTGATGATTTGGTATCATCATTTTTAGACAACAAAAGTGAAATCGAACAATTACTCTCAGAATACACGCCTGATTGGGACAATGATCGTATGAACAAGATTGACTATACACTAATCCTTATGGCTTTAACTGAGTTTAGGTTTATGCCTCTCATACCCGTAAAGGTATCTTTAAATGAATATATCGAGATTGCTAAAATGTATAGCACAACAAAAAGCTCAAAATTCATTAATGGTACACTTGATAAAATTTTACATGATTGGAAAAAACAAAATTTGATCAACAAAAAAGGTAGAGGTTTGGTAGGATAAACATTAAAACCATTATAAATTTGTATTCATTATAACTACGAGTATTCAATTATCATTTATGAAAAAAATCATATACATATCATTAATCATAATGAGTGTAGTAGCTTGTAATCAAAAAACAAGCGAATCACAAAAATTAGATACCAATGCTATTGAAACTGATCAAAATTCTAATAAAGAACCAGCCATCAGTTTTAACAATAAAATTTGGGACTTTGGAACTATTACTGACGGAGAAGTAGTAGAGCATACGTTTCGATTTACTAACACAGGAACAAAGGATTTAGTTATCTCTAGTGCTTCTGCTAGTTGTGGATGCACCATACCCGAATGGCCAAAAGAACCCATTGCCCCTGGAGAAAAAGGAGAAATTAAAGTTGAATTCAATAGCAATGGGAAAAAAGACATGGTAACAAAAGACATTACTATACTTGCCAATACTAACCCTGTGAAAACGATACTTCAAATCAAAGTTTTTGTAGAAAAGAAAAAATAACAATAATGACCAGTTTACTATTTCCAGTACTTTTAATAGGCATAATGTATGTCTTCTTCTTTCTTCCCCAAATTAAGAAGCAAAAAAAACAAAAACAATTTATCTCAGAATTAAAAAAAGGAGATAAAATTGTTACAAACGGTGGCATTCATGGCAAAATTTCTGAACTTAAAGAATTAACAGCTGTTATTGATACTGGAGGAGGATTAAAATTCAAAATCAACAGAGCAGCCATTAGTTTGGAAGCCTCAGAATTACTTAACAACTCCACAGAGGAATAAAACAAATTATGCAGCATCTTCGAATTGGTATTACAGGTGGTATGGGTGCTGGAAAATCTACAGTATGTAAGATTTTTAATCAAATTGGAATTCCTATATATGATGCTGATTCACGTGCCAAATGGCTCATGAATAATGATTCTGAATTAAAAGAAGCTGTCAGAACTAGCTTTGGTTGGGATTCATATACTAGAAAAGATGATCTTAATAGAGACTACCTAGCTAAGGTTGTTTTTAACAATGAAGAAAAGCTAAAAGTTCTTAATGGCATTGTCCACCCAGCAGTAATGAAAGATTTTGAATTTTGGACAAATGAACACAAAAATGAGCCCTACTCTCTCAAAGAAGCTGCACTTTTGTTTGAGAGCAATAGCTATAAAATACTTCACAAAGTAATTGTAATTAATTCGCCAATTGAAACACGAATAGAACGTGTTGTTAAAAGAGATCACGTCAAAAGAGAAGATGTCCTAAAACGTATCGAAAATCAATCAACCGACCGCGAACGAATGGAAAAAGCAGATTGGATTATATACAATGATGGTGTTCATTCACTAATCGAACAAGCTATGAAAATTCATCAAGAAATTTTGAGTATCAGAGATCAAGGAACTATTCCTTTCAAATCATAAATCTATGAATAAAACTTGCTTATTAAATCATGAAGAAATCAATCTAAAATTGGATCGTATCGCTTGGCAGATCTTGGAGCACCATGTAGACACAGATTGCATTGTTTTGGTTGGTTTAGTAGACAGAGGTGCTAGATTGGCTGTAAAACTTAAAGAAATTATAGAATCACACGCCGATACAAAAGTTTTACTATCGCCAATTCATATAGATAAGAGCTCACCTTTAAAATCTCAAATTACCATAGATAATTCAGAGCAATTAAATGATAGACCCGTTATTTTGGTCGATGATGTTCTTAACTCTGGTGTGACATTGGCAGCCGCTCTAAAACAAGTTCTTATTCATATTCCCAAAAGTGTTATGACTGCTGTTTTAGCCAATAGAGCTCATCATAAGTTTCCAATTCAAGCAAATTTTGTAGGTCTTTCGTTATCAACAACTATGCAAGACCATATACTTTAT
>Ga0222719_10005583_pt1 | contig 10808 bp, 13 predicted proteins | sample C33_34DmetaG_FD_165039 | JGI IMG/M metagenome (GOLD analysis project Ga0222719, IMG submission 165039) | Estuarine water microbial communities from San Francisco Bay, California, United States - C33_34D | ecosystem: Environmental > Aquatic > Marine > Unclassified | place: USA: California...
AAATGGTAAGAGCAGTTGGCCAAGACAGCTTCCAACCAAAAATTGGATTTAAGACAAGATATGGTCTTGTTGCAAACCCATTTGCTGGTGCTGGATCTGGTGATTCAATCACTGCTGACGGTGTTGGTGCTATCAACGCTAACAGATACTACAGACGTGTTCAAGTAACGAACATTATGTAATATCTTGTTGAGATATATTTTAAAAAGGGCGGCCGTCAAAAGTCGCCCTTTTTTTTAGCATAAATAATATCACACTATGAAAAAAATACTCATTCAATATCTTTACATATTTGTAATTGCAGCTGTAATACTGTTTTTCTTTACTTGGGCAAGTGCCTGTGAAGTAGAAGAAGTAGATACAAAAGACTTACCTGTATGCGAAGAATATCAAATATCAACTGAAGAAAAACCTTGTAGAAAAGACAATATAGATATTAATACATTATCTGATGCTTTAAACAAACTAGGTGCGTCAGGAACGATTCCAAAGTAACATAAATATACATATGACTACTACAAACTCATATAATAGACAGCCTACAAAATTAGATTATGCTAGTCCTACACAGTTTAAGTTTGGTATTATTAAACTACCAAAAGTAGAATATTTTTGTACGGCCGCAAATATACCTGGTATTACATTAGGTACTGCTAATCAACCTACACCACTTAAAGATATTCCTATTCCTGGTGATAAACTAGATTATGATACATTAAACATTTCTTTTTTAGTAGATGAAAATTTAGAAAACTATAGAGAGATACATGGTTGGATGACAGGTCTTGGATTTCCAAAAGACACATCACAGTTTCGTGCTTTGCAGGGTGCCAGTGCTGACAGATATCCAACAACTACAGATACAGGTTTGAATAGAGAGTTAGGAACAGTGGATAAAGTTGTACAAGATGATGGTGGTTTATATTCAGATGCTACACTATTTGTATTGACAAGTAAAAACAATGCCAATATAGAAATACGATTTAGAGATATATATCCAATATCACTTTCTGGATTAGACTATAATCAACAGGCCACAGACGTTGATTATTTGACTGCTAGTGTTACATTTCAATATAAAATATATGAATTTGCAAATATATCATCAAGCACTACTGTGGAAACTACTAGTTAATTGTAAACTAAATAGTTTAAATTTATATTATTAATATATTATGACAGAAATAAAACCGTTAAAATCTTTAAATATAATCGCTGCTAATCGTCAGCACCATGCTACAACAACAGTATTGAAAAACGGAAAAGTTTTATTTTCTATAGAAGAAGAAAGACTTAATCGTTTTAAATACGAAGGTACACCATTTTTAGGAATTTTAAAAACACCTGAATATATTGACTCTGTTGATATGATAGGATTGTCAGGTTATCTTCCATTGAATAAAGTAGAATACAATACACTAGGATTTACTCATAATTTATATTCTTTATTAGTTTCAAGGACATTTCTTAAAAATAAAGATTTTGCATTTTTCGATTTTCATAATGAGCACCATCTAACTCATGCAGCTGGTGCCTTTTTTAACTCTGGCTTTGATAAAGCATTATCAATAGTGCTGGATGGTGCAGGTTCTCGTATAGGTGAACGAAGACACCTGGAAGAAACATATTCATCATTTCTTTTTGAATATCCGTGTAAATATGAGGTTATAGAAAAAACATTTTTTAATAATGAGTTGAAACAATCTAAAGATAATCTAAAAAGTTTAGGTAGATTTTATTCAGTTTTAACTTTACATTTTGGCTTTAATAGTGAGTATGATTGTGGTAAAGTTATGGGAATATCATCATATGGTAAAAAAATATTAGATATTGATTGGTTGAATTTTTTTGATAAAACAGGTATGAATGTGAATAAAAACCATGAGTTATATGAAAAAACTAAAAAACTAAAAGATTTTCAATTATGTGCTGACTTAGCATACACATTACAGGATTATGTACAAACAAAATGTTTAAATATAATAAAAGAATTAATAAAAAAAACTAATTGTAAAAATATTTGTTTATCTGGTGGTTATATACTAAACTGTGTTTCAAACTATTTTGTAAGAAAGAATTTACCAGAAGATGTTAAGATATACGTTGAACCTATATCGCATGACGGAGGAACATCTATAGGGGCGGCCAAACTTATACATCATTTACAAACAGGAGATACATCAAAAAATCCACAAACTACAACTTACTATGGATGCACATATAATAAGAATGATGTAAAGCAAAAAATAATAAATGAAAATACAAAAACAGTAACTAAAAAAGATGTTGCTAGTTTATTAGCAGACAATAAAATAGTTGCAATATATCAAGGTAGGTCAGAGCAAGGTCCCAGAGCATTAGGTAATAGAAGTATATTATTTAATCCTAAAAATTCTAAAGGTAAGAATATAGTAAATACTGTAAAAAAAAGAGAAAGCTTTAGACCCTTTGCAGGTACTGTATTATATGAAAAATCAAAAGAATATTTTGATATGTCAGTCCTTGACGAATCACCCTTTATGTGTTATGCTGTAGATGTAAATAAAAATAAAGTAAAAGAGATACCAGCTATTGTTCATGTGGACAACACTTGCAGAATACAAACTTTAAAAAGAGATTTTAATATTCATTTTTATGATTTAATAAAAGAATTTGATAAATTAACAAATACACCCATTTTATTAAATACATCATTTAATTTAGCAGGTGAACCTATGGTAGAAACGATTGAAGATGCTCTAAAAACTTTACATAATTCAGACATAGACTATCTATATTTACCTGAACTAAATACTTTAATACAATAGGAGACAATATTATGACATTTGATGAACTACAAATTATGGCAGAAAAAGATTTAAAACTAAATGATACCGAACTCGATTTAGAATCATTAAAAACACCACAACTACATAACAAGTATTGTAAATTTCACAATCAATATGTTAATTTATTAAAAAAATCTGAACAAGATTTAGCAAGATTAACAAGAGAAAAATGGGAATACTATACTGGTAAAGCAGATTCTAGTGTCTACCAAGAAAATCCTTTTAATATAAAATTATTAAAACAAGATGTGGATAAATATCTAAAGTCAGATGATGACTTAATTAAACTAGAGCAGAAGGTAGCGTATGTACAAAGTGTTGTTGATTATTTAGATAAAACAATTCGTATAATAACTAATCGTACTTTTCAAATTAAAAACGCTATAGAGTGGAAAAAGTTTACAAGTGGAATAATATAAAATGCAACTATCAAAAGCTTTTGTTACATATAAAGGTGCTTTGCCAGAAGATTTTTGTAATAAAGTAATTACTTTAGGTTTGTCAAAAATGACCTACGTTAAAGAGCGAGGTGGTACTACTGTTGCAGCCACAGCTGACAATAAAGAAAAATTAAATGACAAAGATACTAGATTAGCTTCAAAAGGATTAACTGTATCTACTTTAAAGAAACAAGGTATAGATCCTGACAACACATACGTTAGAGATAGTGATGTATCTTGGATAAACGAAAGATGGGTTTACGATAAGATACAACCTTTTTTATTGGATGCAAATAAGCGAGCAGGGTGGAATTGGGATGTGGATTATTCTGAAACAATGCAGTTTACAGTATATAACGGAAGTAAAACTAAACAACAATTCTATGGATGGCATTCTGATGGACATTCTGATAGTTTAAATGCCTATAAAGGTGCCGTACAATATGACAGTAAAAATAACAAATATAAACCTATAAAATGTGATGATAAAGGAAATTATTTAAAAGATGAAAATGGTTATTATGTTCCTGATATGGAAAAAGATGATATTCGACAAAGTTTAAATGGTGCATTAAAAGACCATTATATACAAGATTCTAATTATTGGGGTAAAGTTAGAAAAATAAGTATGACTATAAATTTAACTGACGGAAACAATTACAAGGGTGGAAATTTAAAGTTTGATTATGGACCACATGCTAAAAGAAGATATAAACTTTGTAGTGACGCTAGAAAAAAAGGAAGTGTAATAGTTTTTCCATCTTTCACACAACATTGTGTAACACCTGTAACACATGGAACCAGATATTCACTAGTTGTTTGGAGTTTAGGAAACCCATTTAAATAATATGAAACCTGATTATAAAAAATTGTCTGATTATTTTACAAAACACAAATATGTTGTAGTAAAAAACTTTTTATCAAAAAAAGAAATTGAACTATTGTACCATTACTGTAATAGTAAAGTTAGAAGAAAAACATACCTTGACAAGTATGTTGAATACGAAAAAGAAGGATTGAAAGGTTTTGTAGATACTTTAGAAGGAACATTTACAGACCGTCAAGCCGTAGGTGCTTACTCATGCTACGGAGATGCTATGATGGACACATTATTGGAAAAAAGTTTAGAAAAAATGTGTATGATAACAGGGTTAGATTTAGTTCCTAACTATTCATACTGGAGAATGTATAAGCATAAAAATGATTTAAAAAGACACAAAGATAGGGCAAGTTGTGAAATATCAACTACTTTAACTTTAGGATATGAACACAATCTACCTAAAAAATATTGTTGGCCCATATATGTAGAACCTGACACATCAAAGGGTGGTGTTGATAAAGAAACTGGTAAGTATAAATCTGATATGACAAAGGGTGTTAAGTGTGAACTTGAACCTGGTGATATGTTGGTATATAGAGGGTGTGTTTTAGAACACTGGAGAGAACAATTTATTGGAGAACAACACGCTCAAGTATTTCTACATTATAACGATAAAAATGGACCGATAGGTGAAAGTTTAACAAACGACACAAGACCTGCGTTAGGACTTCCTGGTGGGTTTAGACAACCTAACAGGGCAAAGGAAGTTGAAGAAAAGTTATCTAAATTTATCAAGTATTCATACGAATAAACAAAATAAAATATTTCTTAATTATGATTACCGTTGAAAAAGTTAATGATGTTTATATTAAAATAGCTGCTGAGGCAGATATTCGTAGAGAATTATCTGATTACTTTTCGTTTGAAGTACCAGGATATAAGTTTACTCCTCAATTTAGAAATAGGGTTTGGGATGGTAAAATACGATTATATTCGTATGCCACAGGTCAAATGTATGTTGGATTGTATCCTTATCTAAAAGACTGGTGTAATAAGAAAAACATAGAAATACAAGAAATCAATGAAATTCTTACTCAAAACTCTCTCTCAGCCGCCGATATAGACGGAATGATTAAAGAGTATGAACTCTCTATTACACCGAGGGACTATCAAATTGACGCATATAAATTTGCCTTAGAATATGAAAGAGGGTTGATATTATCACCTACTGCTTCAGGTAAATCATTAATCATCTATATGTTAGTAAGACATTATTTAAATATGATAAACAATAATATTTTAATTATTGTACCTACAACATCACTTGTTGAACAGTTATACAAAGATTTCAAAGATTATGGTTATGATGTAGAAACAAATGTTAGTAGAAAATATCACGGCTATGATATTGATGAAGACAAAAGAGTAGTCATCTCAACATGGCAATCATTATATAAGATGCCTAAAAAGTTTTTTGAAGACTATGGTGCAGTTATTGGTGATGAGGCACACTTATTTAAAGCCGTATCATTAACAAAGATAATGACAAAACTTACCGATTGTAAATATCGTATTGGTTTGACAGGTACTTTAGATGATAGTAAAACACACAAGTTAGTATTAACAGGTCTATTTGGTGTAGTTAATAAAGTGGTCTCTACTAAACAACTTATAGATAAAAAACAACTAGCAAATTTAAAAGTGGTTTGTTTAAACTTAAAATATTCTGAAACTGAATCTAAAAAAGTATATGGTGTAAAATACTTTGAAGAATTAGAATATCTTACTCAAAATACTGCTCGTAATAAATACATACGAAATCTAGCCCTAGCACTAAACGGCAATACTTTATGTTTGTTTCAGTTAGTAGAAAAACACGGTGAAATTTTATATAACTTAATTAAAGAAAAAGCAGATCCAAAACGAAAAATATTTTTTGTTTATGGTGGAACAGAAACAGATGATAGAGAAAAAATTAGAGCAATCACAGAAAAATCGGACAACGCAATTATTGTCGCTTCTTTCGGGACGTTTAGCACTGGTATCAATATTCGTAATTTACACAACATTGTTTTTAGTAGCCCTAGTAAGAGCCCTATAAGAGTATTACAAAGTATTGGCCGTGGCCTTCGTGTCGGCGATAAAAAACAAAGTGCTACAGTATATGATATATCTGATGATTTAACATATAAAGATAAAAAGAATTTTACCTTAACCCATTTTCAGGAACGAGTGAATATCTACAATCGGGAGAGTTTCAACTATGAGATTCACACCGTAAATTTAGATAAATAGTTATATGATTAATCGAATTGACGATAAAGCAGTTAAGATAATCAGACTGGTTTCTGGAGAGGAAATCTGTTGTAAGTTTCCTTTACATAAGGATCAATTACCTGAAAACTCAAAACTATTAAGATTACAGGAACCTATGTTAATTAAATATGTTCCTCGTATTACTGAGCAAGGTATATCTGATTATATTGCGTTAGTTAAATGGGTTGGATTTACAGATGAAAAAATTATAACAATTCCAATAGATAAAATTATTACGATAGCAAATGCCACTCCTCAATTTACAAAAAGATATGGAAAACTTGTTGTTGCTTTGCGGCAGGCAAAACAGTCATTACCAAACATTGTTGAAAGAAACTTAAAAGAAGACGAAGAATGGGAAGATTTTGATGAAGAAAATTCTGATTTAAATGAGAGAGATATTGATAAAAATGATATTAAAGAGTTAAGTGATTTACTAAATATGCCAAGCAAAAAAGTACACTAATGAGGTAGCTAAAGCTTCTCGGTAACAACCCACATGGGTATTATAACAATGAAATTAAATTATGTCAAGTGTCCATGAAAATTAGATTTTACAAAAGATTAGATGGTATGAGATGGTTAGGCTTTGTACTGGCCATGATAGGTGCCTACATACTATCAAATGCAAATCCTAGCACTCAATGGGTAGGATGGGCAATAGCAACAGTATCCTGTAGTATATGGATTTATATGGGTATAAAAGACAAAGACATACCTAGAGCACTTATGGAACTTATGTATTTGTTACTTGCGTTAAGGGCTATATATAACTGGTTAATATGAAAAAGGAAGAATGGATAATAAAGGCAACATATAATAGTGACAATCCAAAAAAGTATTGTCAAGTATCGTATCCTTTTAAAGGTACACCTAAACAACTTGAAAAAAAGATATGGAATCACTATAATAAAAACTATGAAGAATATGGTAAAGCAGAGGCCGTAGAGGTAGAACTTATAACATAAACCATTGACAAAAACAACAAAATATACTATAATAATATTATGACTAAAACACGAAAAAGATCCGAACATTATGTAGATAACAAAAAGTTTCTACAGGCGATGATAGAGTATAAAGATAAATGCGATAAAGCAGAAAAAAGAAAAAGAAAAGCACCACCAGTTACAAATTATATTGGTGAATGTTTTTTAAAGATTGCAAATCACTTATCTTATAGACCAAATTTTATAAACTATACCTTTAGAGATGATATGATTTCTGATGGTATAGAAAACTGTTTACAATATCTTAAAAACTTTAACCCAGCAAAATCAAATAATCCATTTGCTTATTTTACACAAATCATTTACTATGCTTTTATTAGAAGAATACAAAAAGAAAAGAAACAAACAAATATTAAGTATAGAATGATTGAACAAGGAAATATAGATGAATTTTCTGTATTGCCAGGTGATACAAATAGTGATTATAAAAATCAGTTTTTAGAATTTTTAAGAAAAAATAAACCATCAACTGAAGAACAACCTAAAGCAAACGAAATAAAAGTTAAAAAAAGAAAAAGAAGAAACTATACTGGCAATTTAGAAGACTTTACATAATGAAGATAGCACTACTGAATGATACACACTTCGGTGTTCGTAATGATAGCGAAGCGTTTAGAAATTATCAATTAAGATTTTATAATGAAATCTTTTTTCCACACCTAGAAAAACATAATGTAAAAACATTGATACATTTGGGTGATGTTGTTGATAGAAGAAAGTTTATTAATTTTCAAACTGCTTCTATTTTTAGAAAACAATTTTGGGATAGATTATACGAAGAACAAATTGATACACATATCATTATAGGTAACCACGATACCTACTTTAAAAATACCAATGATATAAACGCAATAGAAAATCTTTATACTTCATTTGATAAAAAACACGAACCTTGGATATACACAAAATCAACTGTTGTAAATTTTGATGGTACAGATATTTTGTTTGTGCCTTGGATATGTGATGATAACTATAAACACTCCATGAATATGTTAAAAACAGCAAAAGCAGATTTATGTTTTGGTCATTTAGAAATTAAAGGTATTGAAATGCAAAATGGTGTTATTAACGAACATGGCTTAGCAAAATCAGATTTTAATAGATTTGATAGAGTTATTTCAGGACACTTTCATAAAAATACAGACGATGGTCAAATATACTACTGTGGTGCTCAATATGAGATGACTTGGTCAGACCACCAAGACCCAAAAGGTTTTCATGTTTTTGATACTGAAACAAGAGAAATAGAAAGAATAGTAAATCCATACACAATACATAAAAAAATAATCTATGATGATAAAAAGAAAGATTATAAAAATTTTGATTTACAACCATTTGATAATCACTTTATAAAACTTATTGTATTAAATAAAACAAATGAAGAGGTATTTGACAAATTTGTTGAAAGATTATATAATGAAATAACAGTACATGATTTAAATATTGTAGAAGATTATTCAGATATAAAGGCCAGTGTAAGAGAAGATATTTTAGAAATGGGCGAAGACACAGTTACATTCCTAAATAATTATGTTGACCAACTAGAAACAGATGTAAACAAAACAAAACTAAAAGAATTTTTAAAGTCAATTTATATAGAGGCAAATGATAGTAAAGTATGAGAACTGAAGTACATAAAGATTTAATTTATCCTACTCCATTATTCACAACAATATTACAACAATTTTGTGTTAAAAAAGAAGCAGTATCTTTTAACGAAGACACTATAGGTGTTGTACAAGGATTACGAGAAGCTTCAAAGGGTAGAAATAAAAGTAATATAGGCGGATGGCAAAGTGAATTGCAAAATCCTAATAACCATTTAAAACCTTTATCAGCAGCTATATGTGATGTAATAAAAATTTCTGATTTACCAACACAAAATCCAAAAGTAGCACAAATGTGGTACAATGTTAATGTAAAAGGTGATTGGAATTCATTACATAATCATTCAGGAGAATATCATATAGCAGGAGTATATTATGTAACAGTACCCAAACATAGCGGTAGACTTGTTTTAAGAGATCCAAGACCTGGAAATATATCAAATCTATTATACAATGATTATAGTCGTGGCGAATATCTATATATTCAACCAAAAGAAGGATTGTTAATATTATTTCCTTCTTATTTGGATCACTTTGTAGAACCAAGTCAAACAGACGAGGAAAGAATATCAATTAGTTTTGATATAACAAGAAAATGATTTATTTTAAAAAATTAAGATGGCGAAATTTTTTATCTACTGGTAATCAGTTTATAGAAGTTGATTTAGCAAAATCACCATCAACATTGATTATTGGTACAAACGGTTCAGGTAAATCTACCATGTTAGACGCATTATGTTATGCCTTATTTAATCGTTCATTTAGAAATATTAAAAAAGAACAGTTAGTAAATACAATCAATTCAAATGAGTGTGAAATAGAATGTGAGTTTGAAACTAACAATAAAAAGTATAAAGTTATAAGAGGAATCAAACCAAACAAATTTGAGATTTATTGTAATGATGTATTATTAAACCAAGATGCTTCAAATGTTGACTATCAAAATACGTTAGAACAAAATATTTTAAAATGTAATTATCGTGCTTTTTGTCAAGTCGTTATTCTGGGGTCTTCTTCTTATCAACCATTTATGCACCTACGTGCTAGATACAGACGAGAGGTTGTCGAAGAAATATTAGATATAAGAGTTTTTAGTTACATGGATTTATTAATAAGACATAAACAAGGTGAGTTAAGTAAGGCCATTACAGATGTCAGACATAGATATGATTTAATGACTGAAAAATATGAGTTGCAAAAGAAACACTTTGAACAAATACAAAATAGAGATAATTCTGATATAGAAAATAGAAAACAACAATTAAAAGAAAATGAGCAAAGTAATTACGACTATAATCAAAAACTACAATTGCTTAATGAAAAAATTATATCTACAAAAGCAGAAATATGGGGCGGCGATAAACATAATAAGAAGGCTGCTCAGTTATCGAAACTAGAAACAAAAATAGAAACTAATTTATCAAATCACAAAAAGAATTTACAATTTTTTGAAGAAAATGATAACTGTCCTACTTGTACACAACCAATTGACAAAGTGTTTAAACAAAGTAAAGTATCTGCTGAAAAAAATAAAATATCTGAATTAGAATCAGGTCTAAAAGATTTATTAAACGAAATAGACAAAACTCAAAACAAGATAAAAGAAATGAATAAGATAAATGAAAAGTTATCTGAATTAAATATATCTGTAGCAAAAATCAATACCTCTATTTCAGAAATTAATAGACACTCAAATAGACTAGATACAGAAATTGCTAAACTTGAAAGTGATAGACAAAATACAAATAAGGTTGCTGAAGAAATAGAACAATTAAAAAATGAATTGT
>Ga0222719_10005584_pt1 | contig 10808 bp, 6 predicted proteins | sample C33_34DmetaG_FD_165039 | JGI IMG/M metagenome (GOLD analysis project Ga0222719, IMG submission 165039) | Estuarine water microbial communities from San Francisco Bay, California, United States - C33_34D | ecosystem: Environmental > Aquatic > Marine > Unclassified | place: USA: California...
AATTAAAAATTAAATATATATAATGAAATTGAAAAATTTATATATATTTTACCAGTAATTTTGTTGTATTGTTGTTTTGTTGTATTGTTGTTTTGTTGTATTGTTGTTTTGTTGTATTGTTGTATTGTTGTTTTGTTGTATTTAACTATTCTGTATCCGAGCAATCAAAATCATATATAATTTTCACTCCAACCCATCGTTGTAGTTTGTATTTACCGCACATATTATCTAACTTGTCATATAAATCTTGTAAAGGAGGTGTTTTATCATCAAAACTGCTTTCATACCATTCTTTAAAACTGTTCTTAAGCTCTTTTTTACTTAACCGGTCATTTGGGTCGTTTGTTATGTTAATACATTCGTCCATGTATTTCGCCAAATAATCGCTTCGCTTACGATAACTATTACTTGCTTCCATAACCTTTTCACAGTCGCTTACGTGTCCTTTGTTTTTTCTTGCGATCTCCACCAACATTCCCATAAATATTGGTGCCCACTTAGTAAACTTACCTTCCAATGTTTTATCCTTTTTAAACTGGAAATCATCCGGATTATTGGATGGATTACTTACAAATTTGGATTCAAATGGGACTTGTCGAATGCGTCTCCATGTGCCATCATCTTGTGCTTTAATCTCAAACAAATGATTAGTGCAACACACCAACTTAAATTGCGGTGTAAAGATGATACTTTCTGAATACAACTGTCTTGCTTGTATTGGATCACCACCGGTTATTTCCTTCAGTATGCCCTCATTAATCTTGTCTCCTTTACTAGGCTCATTCATACAAGCATAACGAAGTCCTTTCAAACAAGCGACTTCCGATGAAGAAGCACCTATTCCTTGTCTTTTTTGCGTAATAAGTGAAATCGGAACCGTTCCTTTAAGATCACCCAATGCTTTTTCCATAAGCTTTACAAACATTGATTTACCATTACTTCCTGCTCCGGTATAAATATTAAAAGTTTGATTTAAGTTATTACCAGTTAATGCAGAAGCGGCATGTTCCCACATATAATCCCGCAATTTAGGATCGGGAAACAGTTTCGCCATGAAGTCATCAATCTCTTCCGTGTTTTTAATATGCTTTTCGTTGCTTCTATCCAATTTTACATAATCAATCTTGGTATTTAAAGAGATGTAGTCTTCCGGTAACCCTTTTCTAAACTCATCATTTTCAAAATCATATACGCCGTTTTTAAAACCTAATAACATAGGATTTGTATCTAATTTGTTTAATAATTCGTTGTCATAAAACAAGTGTCGACATTCCATCATAATATTGTTTTTAGGCGTGCATCCTTTTAATTTATATGCTACTTGGCAATATGTGGCTGCTTCTGTGGTTAATTTCTTGGTTTGTTCTTCCGTGATATTCGCACCTAATTCACCGATCTTATTCATACATTCTCTTTCTTTGTTTAAGTAGATTCTGGCTACATGACTAGATAAGTTGCGACGCAAATCACTGCCCGAATCACTTTCCACCCAACGGTTTCCTTGAAATGTGTACCATATATTTTTCTTAATCGACACACACCTAAACTGGTCTTTGTATAGATGTCGCGCTAATACAGCCATATCATAATCTGCACCAGCATTTTGCGGCCCACCTGTTAAGGTTTTTTTTATATACATATCAGTTGATTTTTCGCGAATCGCATCGTATTCAGTTTTATTATCTAATTGACACCAGTAGCGAATACTTAGATGCGTAAGTCGGGGACCTTCTTTGTTGGAAATACTTTGCCAAGCATCCAATACATCCGCTAGATTACCATAATCAAAACGATCCCATTGACTGGAAAAGTATATAAAGGTAGGCAACAATAATTCACTAGTCGTTTTTAATGCCATACCCACATTCAGCCATTTTTGATAGTCTGTATAGTAAGGTTCAGGAAGAGCCATTGTATACTCGTGTACTTCACTAATAGAAGTGTCGTTTTTACTTAAGAACGCAAATACTACTCCCATCACTTGCTCCATACTGTCTTTATCCACAATAGTAGCTTCCAAATTTTCCCGAGATACATATCCATACAATGAACCAGGCATCTCTATCGAAGACGATACCAGCACCGGATTACTTCGGTTATTATGACTTCTTGCATTCTGTATATTACTTAATTCTTCTGCAAATTCTTGTTTTAAATGAACCTTACTCCATTCTTTATATCGCGTGCTGAAAATTCGAATTGCCTTGCTATTTTTAATATTATTAACATCTTGTTCCTCTATCTTATGAATAGCATCATCGATTTTGCTGTTATCAAGTGTGATTTTATAGTAATAAGTTAATTTATATGGTTCGTTGTTTGGTTTTCGCGAACCATACATCATCCAGTTATTTCTTCCACTTGTAATTGCTTCGTCCAATACATTATCGGGTGTGTTTTCCAACGATAAGTCGTCAAGTATCTGTGGTCCAATGCAACTTAATACATGCTTTCTTAATAACATTTGCTTATCGTGTTTTAAATGAAGCCCGATAATCATGTGAATACCATCTTTCACCACATCTTCTTTGATTACAATGGATGGTTTTTCAAATATGTAAATAGGGAACGACTTTTTATCCAAGTCAAATAAATGATGGATCTTTTCAACATATAGTTCTATGATGTCGTTTATATGCTCTTCTGAATGCTGTCGTTCCGTTATCTCAGTCGAATACCTAAAATCTAAATCAACCAGTATTGGACCGCCATTTTCTTTGTCTTGTGCTTCTGTTAGGTATTCCTTCCCATTTTTCTTTAAAATTTCGTTTACATATAAACGATGAAATTCTTTTGTTTCAGATACAGATATAAAATATGCACCGCCATATATATCGGATGATTTATCACCAATTCGGGTGTGAGTATATGGCTCCCCCTTTTTAATTTTATGATTTTGCAGAAAATTGCCTAAAGTCGACATTTCTAGATTATATTATATTAATGACATACAAAATATATCTAAATCAATTTGATTTAATCTATGCGGTTCATACATTAAATAGGAATTCTAACGCACCCTATAAATACATCCACTCTCCTATATCTATACCACAAAACATAAATAGAATATGTAACTTACTTAAAAATATTTCTACGATTATTAATAAATGTCGCTTAATTTGGGAGAGAAAAGATTATTAAAAGATGTAATAGATATTAATAAAACCCCGTTGCATGACCATGGAATTTATTATATTCATGACGATGAAGATATTAAAAAGGGATATGCGTTGATATTTGGACCATCTGATACAATCTACAGTTATGGTATATACTTTTTTAAGTTTAAATTTCCAAATGATTATCCATATAGTCCACCGCATGTAGAGTATTTAACAAATCGCGACAACGTGCGTTTTAATCCGAATTTATATAGAAATGGTAAGGTTTGTATTTCTATTTTAAATACATGGAATGGACCACAATGGTCGTCTTGTCAAACAATTTCCAGTGTATTACTAACATTAGTTACTTTATTTCATAATAAGCCACTGTTAAATGAACCTGGAATAAGCGAGTCTTATCCAAGTTTTAAAATATATAATAAAATAATTGAATATTCAAGTATTAAGATTGCGCTATTAGATGTATTGAGTGGTAAAATATGTAAAGATATGTATAGTAAATTTAAAACCGTAATTGACAAGCACGTTGTAAAAAATCATGAGAGTATTATAGAAAAAATTAAAGACATTGATCCTCCCGGCAAAAAAACTATAAATACGGTGCAAACTACAGAAACAATATCAAATGAATATCAAAGTAAAACTTTTAAAGTTAATATCTATAATATGGATATAAAATGTAGTTTTAATGGGTATTTATTATCTAGATTTATAAACCTATCTCAATTTAACTAGTAAATAATGTAGTTTAGATAATTTATTAATAAATTGAAAAGAAATATATTTATATTTAAATATATAAATCTATATTTATATAAAATGAATTTCTGTGCGAAGTGTGATAATATGTATTATATTAAATTAAAAGAAGATGACCAGTTAAACAAATTGATATATAGTTGTCGTCAATGTAATTATGAAGACGACGATTTAGTAGATAAACCATTGATATGCATTTCAAAAAGTTATATCAATAAAAAGCCGGGAAATTATAAAGATATTGTAAATGAATACACTAAATTAGACCCGACCCTACCACAAGTTAAAAATATTAAATGTCCAAATGACGACTGTGTATCAAATAAAGAAGGCGAAGACACGAAAATTGTTACCATACGATACAACGATCTAGATATGAAGTATATGTATTTGTGTTGTTTGTGTGATAATGTTTGGAAAAATGAATAAATATGAAACTCATTAATACCAAGGCGACTCAAGCAAGTCAAGCAAACCACATTCAAAAACAACATCCCCATAAAATATAAATTAAGTGTAATAGGAAAATATTAAAATTGATTTAATTAATTAATAATTTTTAATTAATTAAAAATTAAGTATAATATTATTACATATGAATATTGTAACAGATTTTTTCGGAATAACGAATTCAAAGCAAGATGATGAAAGTGAGAACGACCAATCCACTGAAACTAGTTTAGAAACGCAAAATCCCGATGACCAAAAAAATTTTGGCGAAATACTAACTAAAGATACAGACGAAGAAGATAGCGAGGAAGATGATGGGAAAGTTAGTGGAGAACACGACGACGATGACAATGATGACGAAGATGACAATGATGACAATGATGACGACGACGACGACGAAGATGACAGCGATGATGAGGATCTGCAGAAATTACAAGGCTATGATGAGAAAAATGTATTAGTTGATTATCATCCAGAAGTAGTGCAAATATCAGAAGAAGAATTGCAAACATATTCACAAGTGGTTCGAGATAACAACGGAAAAATTATAGATCCATTTCACAAAACTATACCGATTATGACTAAATACGAAAAAGCTAAAATAATAGGGATACGAGCTCAACAAATAAATAGCGGTTCTGAACCATTTATACCCGTAGATGTTAATATGATAGACGGATTGTCTATCGCAAATGAAGAATTATTACAAAAAAAAATACCGTTTATTATTCGTCGCCCTATGCCTAATGGTTCCAGTGAATATTGGAACATCGCTGATTTAGAATTATTAGAATAAATAAAAGATAACACTAAATAAATGTATAAAGAAATAAAATAATAAACCAGAATAATAAAAATATTAATAATGTTTATTAATATTTTTATTTATGCAGGTGCTTTGCGGTGCTTTGCTGTGATTTGCGGTGATTTGCGGTGCTTTGCGATTTATTTACCTTTTATTAATTGATAATTTAGCCAGCCTAGAATAAGTTTCTTTTCTACTTAAAGACCATGAATTTGGAAATAAACTAGATGTAATATCAGTTCTATTACAAGTTGATAATTCTTTGTATAATTTTGGATTTGAAAACGAATTGTTCCATCTGCCATCAGGAAACCGATTGTTTTCACATACAAATACAAATAAAGCATTACTTTTTTGCGATTTCATTGTAAGTCCTTCCCATGTAGCAACTGATTCAATATAATAATTATAATTATTGAAATTTTCAGGTGTTATATCTGTAAATGAATTAATAATGCTTGTTCCTAATAAAGTAATATTATTGGTATCTGCATCTTCCCGATAAATATTATAAGATACATCAATTGGATATCTACTTTCTCTTGGATTCGCGAAAGGATAAATATTCGCATTATTGGTCACGTTCCATGTTAACAATACATAAGTTTTATTAAACACTACAAACTCTAAATTTTCTGGTTTAGATAAGTAAATAGAGTATACTTGAATAGTTGGTATAGGCGCAAACTCCCCTGAAAATAACTCTAAAATCCGCTCTGCATCTGTATTACCCGCATCATTTCCTATTGTTAAATCATTAATTCCACTAATTGGAATACTATTAATATCTACATTAGGAACTAAACTCATTGTGCTTGTACCATCTCCCACTAATAATGTAAAATTAAATGTTCCTATATTAATATTAGTGGGATTGGGTAATATGTTTATCCGACATAAACCTGTTAATTTGGTTTGTCTATCTTCTCCAGATGGAAAATCCGATATATAAATATTTGAAAATTGGCTGTTTAATGGAACAGTTAACGTTATTTTTGAACCGACACTTCCTTGATTACGGTCATCGTATACAACTACGCTTACTAATTCATTATTACTATTGATTGTATTACTTGAAAAAAATGTCATTAAATGATTTTGATTGCTAGGATGACTTGTATCAAATACATATATATCACCCTCGTATGCTTGAAAATTAACATCATCAATCGCACTAAATCGCTTACTAATTTGGTCGACCTGTAAATTTGTTTCATATTCTATTACAAATTGGCCATCTATTACTTTAACTGAAAAAGTAAATGTTTGAGGAGTGATTGGGCGTTGAACATTTATTCCAGTTAATGTTGCTCTTGACAAATCTTCTAGTGTTCCTGGTGCTGTTTCTATTGTAACGATAGGATTATATTGTATTGGCGAAGATGTATTTATAAAACATTTTGTAATATTTCCTTGTGTTTGTATACTGGCGACTTGTATAGATAAAGAAGGAATCGTAAGATTTTTAAACAATGTGGATGCAGTTTCAACGGTGAAATCAACCGATAAAATATTGTTTAAATTACTGGGGTTAGCTGTACTTGCTATTGTAAATATTGTATTGTTTATATTAGTTCCATCGATGGTTGGAAATGTTATTTGGCTGGGTATATTAAAAATAGTAGAGTTGTTATTTGTAATTTGTATCGTTAAAGGATTTGTCTGTCCGCCAAAATATTCCGTTTTTAAATCTGGTTCTATAAAAACTTCAATATCTCTAGTATTTTTTAAACTAATAACACTAGTTGTACTTCTAGTATTACGATCTACCGCGGATATTTTAAATACCGAAATATTAAATATGTATAAATCAGGGTTTAAACCACTAGGACGAGAACTCACCAGATAAGTTGTGTCTACAATTCGCTTTAATTCCGGAACAAAGGTATTAAATATGATATCATTACTGGAAAATCTTAAATTAATTTTACTATTTGTAACACCATTTATAATTTCTACAAACAAAGTAATAATCGATGATGTCCCGACGCTTATAACACGATTTGATGTAGATGGACTTATAGTAGTATTGTCAAACGATATGTTGTAATTGGATACAGGCGTTGTATTTATAATTTCTACTTCTTCTGTATTATCCATTAATAATTTAAATTTTATTTCACTAGGAACCGCGCCACTTAAAAACCCGGTTGTAAAATTGTTATCAAATATGTATATCATATTATCAATAGTTTCGGTTATTGCGCTTCCTTCGTCGGTAGTAAATAAATTAGTTTTTATTGTATCGCATTTAAATCCAAACATAAAAAACCCAATTGTATCTATTTTTTGAGTAGAATTAATTAAAATAGGACTATTGGTATTAAAACTTTGATTAGAAATATTTATGTTTTCTAACTGTGTTCCCGATACATTTCCATTTACATCAAAAGTACTGATTTCTTCTTGTATGTTTTTAAATACCAGTTCTGAAGTTTTTTTTATTTTTATTATTTTAAATACAGTATAATCAGCAAAGTCAAACCCGGTAAAATTATAACTTGTAAAATCTAAATCTGTGTATTGCGCGATTACTTTACCAACCTCATTATTTAATAGTCCATATGTAGCTGTATCTTCAAAGTTGAATAATACTAATTTCCTAGTATTCCAATCTTGTATGCCTTGCATGTCTTGATTATTTAAAATTGTGTTTTTTACTAAAACAAATGGTTGTATGTTAGCATTAAATTTAACTATTTTAAAATTATTAAAATGTGAAATGCCGTTTGGTTTTAATGTAAATTGCATTGTTTTTAAACTAATACCTGTAAATGTAGACATTTGTATAAATAATGCTTTTATTTTTTTTTATATAATAATATTATATAATGAGTTCTATAATGCTAGGTCCTAACCCAAGTAAGTCGATAATTAGGTCTAGAAAGAGTAATTCAACCGGTAGTAGATCAACTAGCAAAAGTAAAAGCCCACATATGCTTAAGCCATTATTAGAACCAACTGAAACGGTCGATCATTCTATTAAAAGAAGCGGTTGGAATTCTACTACTAAAAGTTTAATTTCATTTGATGATGGAGATGGATATTTTTACAAAATTGGAGTGAAAGACCTTCTGAAAAAAACGGTAAAAGAATTTAAAGATGAAAGTAAAGAGCATTACATTGGTTGTTATTTAAAAAATTTTAAAAAAGGTCCAATTATATTTAAAGACATTTTTAACAATAAACTATCAAACGCCAGATTAAATAGCATTGAAGATGGTAATTACGCTTATGTTTTAATAAATGTTGGTGGTATTGATTATTTTATAGTTAGTCCTATTATTTCTGAATTAGAAATTAGTTCAAAGCATTTATGTTTACCATTGTTGTTGGAAGAAAAATTACCTAGACAAAATGTTCCTAAAGATGGCGACGAAGGGCGTTATTATAATTTAAATGTATACTCTGCGGGTAATTTAAAAAAAGAAAAAGACGAAATCATAATCGATTTTTATTCAGGCTCTTTTTTTACAATTGTAATGGATGTATATGAGTTGGAGAAAAAAGAAGATTTGCGAACACAAGAAAAACAAACAGAGTATTTTAATAAAATAAAATCGTCATTTTTCAAGAAAAATGTAAATATTAACTTTAGTTTTGAGAAGTTAAATGTATTAGATAAAATTACACGACAAGAATTGGTACATTTGATAGAATGTGGCTTTACCGTTCATAGAAGTCCAGGTATAAGAAAAAAAGACAAACTTATATATGACAAAGAAAACGAAGAAGTCGTTACATTAGAAAATTTATAAATTAATATAATTACATTATTGATTATATTAATTACATTATTGATTATATTAATTACATTATTGATTATATTATTAATTACATTATTAATTACATTAGGTTATATTATTTACTTATCTTCCACAGTTAAACCGTATTTTCGCGGCCTTAGAAAAATCAATATCAAATAGTGATGCGTATCGCATAACAAAGTTTCTGTTTTCATTTGTTTTTGTGGTTTCTTTTGGACATCCTGTATCCGTACATCTATAACTATTATAAACCAACTGCGGTTCGATAACGGGAGACGGCTCGATCAATAGCGCAGCAGTATAAAAATATTTATTAAAAGTAGTTGTTTTAAAAGACGCCTGGCTTTTTTTAAATATGCTATCTAATGGTTCATTATTAACACGTTTATAAAATGTAAAATAAATAGGTGTATTAATAATATCGATAGGGTTTAGTGGTTGCGATTGAAAAATAATTCTTCCTGTAGTAGTATTAAACGTCCAACTTCCGCCTTCTGCTGTCGATGGTATTTCTACATCGGTTTGAATTCCTTGTGTTGAATATAAATTATATAAGTATGTTGTATCATTATTAAAAGATGTTTCATTTATCTGCAATGTATTTAATAACACATTATTTCCACTATTATCTAATTTATAAAACTGTAAGTTATTTGTCCCGGGAACAACTTGTAATTTTAATTTCGTAAATCGTCTTATATTGTTTGTAACATCATCTACTACACTATTCGCACTATAATTATAAAAATCACTAGTATTTAATGATACATCGCTTGCCGTTTTATTATTATTAAATATCAACTCATATCCCACTTTCCAATCTGGTTTTCTAAAAATATAATTAACATCAGTTGTATTGGAAATATCCGATTGAATAGAAATTCCTGAATACAAAGAGGTAGGTTTCATTACTAATTCATATCCCCAAATACCAATATATGGAACCATAATCCCATTTTTTAAATAACTACTAGAATACGGCAAACTATTTACACTTAAATCAGCCAATGTAAATATGGCTTTTGATAAATCACGTAAATTTTTACCTACTAATGTTTTTACATGCGCTTTGTTTTTATCAATTCCATATCCACCATTATAAGACAAATCATAAAATTTGTTTATTTTGTCAGTTTCATCATAATAGATAGATGGGTATTCTTTTATTCTAATGTCTTCCAAACCTTTATAATCTTCTGGAAGTATCCACCCGCTACTATTATCTTCTCTATATACATCATCTGGCGTCCATAAATAATAATGTATTTTTACTTCTGAAATATCATTATACTCATGATTTTTAAAATAAATATTCCTAGACAAATCATTTAACTCTGCTTCACTTATAAACAACTCTACTTGCGATATATCTTCAGTAATATTATTATTAATAACAATAGTTGGTTTAGTTGGTTTATGTGGGAATGGTTGAACTATAATCGTTGCCAATGATATATCATAATCGCGCGTTGGCGGAATTTTATTTACATTCCAAGTGTTATTTATATTATAAGTCCAAGCAACGTAATATATACCAGCTTTTAAAGTGTATTCATCAATAAGAAACGCACTTTTCGGTATTTTAGGATAATTAAATTCATAATAAACATTTGAATCCACTTCGTATAAAAAATCAACATTTGTATTTGCGATTTCTACTCCACTTAATTCGGTAACAACTGCGTCTATATTATTTTCCAAATTTGGGTCTAATCCGTTGCTTAGTAAACTAGTAATTCTAGTACTATGGGGCTCCCATCCATAATATCGAAACTTTACAGAGGTCGCATCATTTACAGCATTCCACAATTCTACCATATTAAATTTCAGGTATAAAATTTGAATATCGGGTATTTGTAATGAAATAAAACGCCTGGATTCATTATAACTTACATCTAA
>Ga0222719_10005586_pt1 | contig 10807 bp, 13 predicted proteins | sample C33_34DmetaG_FD_165039 | JGI IMG/M metagenome (GOLD analysis project Ga0222719, IMG submission 165039) | Estuarine water microbial communities from San Francisco Bay, California, United States - C33_34D | ecosystem: Environmental > Aquatic > Marine > Unclassified | place: USA: California...
CATTTGTTTTATTACCAGAGGGTAATGATTCAGGAGATGCAAGTTACACAGGAACAGGAATTGTTACAGGCATGAGTATTAATAACTCAATGGACGCAATCGTTTCAAGAACTGTTACTTTTCAAGGTACAGGGGCATTAACTGTAGGTACTGTATAATCCTAATTTATGTCAGTTATTGATAGAGTTAAATCTCATTTTGAAACTCTTAAAACTATCACTATTGAAGTTGAGGAGTGGAAAGACGAGCATGGTAAAGCTAGTGTATTCTATTCTGAGCCATTAACCCTTGAAGAAAAAAACATTATCTTTAAGAAGTCTAGTAATTTTCAAGACTTAACTGTTCTTGTTGATTTACTTATAATGAAGTTATTAGTTAAGAATGATAAAGGCGATATGGTAAAAGCCTTTAGCCCAGAAGATAAATTTGCATTAAGAAAAAAAGCAGATTCAAATGTTATATCTGATGTTGCCAATAAAATACTTTTAGATACTAATTACGAGGACGCAGAAAAAAAGTAGATAGCGACCCTGATGTTAGGTCGCTGTTAGTTATTGCAGAACGATTACATCTTACAATTCAACAAGTTCTTGATATGCCTGTTAGCCATTATAATCTTTGGTTAGCTTACTTGAAAAAAGAACAAGAACAGTATAAAACCAAACAATCATTAGCAGAAGCAAGAAAGTTTAAATAATGGCACAAAAACTTAATATAGATATAGTAGCACGAGATAAATCCAAACAGGCTTTAAATGGTGTTCAGAAATCTTTAGGTAGATTAAAACAATCTATATTTAATCTTCAAAATGCTTTTATAGGTTTAGGTGCTGGATTAGTCATTAGAAATCTGGTTAATACAGGAAAAAATTTAGAAAATTTAAGAGTTAGATTAAAGTTCTTACTTAAAGATACAAACGAGGGTGCAAAAGCATTTGAGAATATGACTAAGTTTGCATCACAAGTTCCATTCTCATTAGAAGAAATACAATCAGGTTCAGGTATATTAGCAACAGTTACAGATAATGCTGATGAACTACAAAAAATGTTAGAGATAACAGGAAATGTTGCATCTGTTACAGGATTAGATTTTAGAACAACAGCAGAACAAATACAAAGATCATTTAGTGCTGGTATTGGTTCAGCAGATTTATTTAGAGAAAAAGGTGTAAGAAATATGCTTGGATTCCAAGCTGGTGCAACTGTATCTATTGAAGAAACAGTAAAAGCATTTGAAAAGGTATTTGGTAAAGGTGGAAGATTTGGAAGTGCTACAGATGAATTAGCAAATACATTTGAGGGTACTTTATCAATGATAGGAGATAAAATTTTTAACTTTAAAAAGGTATTATTAGAAGCTGGTTTCTTTGAAGAACTTAAAAAACAATTTGGAGATTTAGATGAATTTCTAGAAAATAATTCTAAAAAAATAGATGATATTGCAACATCAGTTGGAAAGAATTTAGCTAACGCAGTTGTTGGTGCAGTAAATTTAGGAAAAGATTTAATTCCATTTTTATCAAAAGTTAAAGATCAATTAATAGGATTAAAAGAAACATTTGATACTTTACCAGCAGTTATGAAACAAGCTGGTATTATAGGTGCGTTAATGTTGGGTAAAAAAGGAATATTAGGTTTAGGATTAATATTAAAAGCAATAGAAAAAGCAGATGAGTTTGGAGAAAAATATGGAGATAAACCATTAGTATTTCCTGAGATACTACCATTTGAAAGTGAACTATCAATACCAATAGAACAAAAGGCAATAAAAAAAGTAAATGAAGAATTAGAATACACTAATATGATGATGAGAGAATTTGAACATGAAATGTCAGTTGCTATACCATCAGCAACAGAAAAAGCATTAGAAAGATTCAAAGACTTAAATTCTGGTGCTTTAGAAAAATTGAAAAATAAAACAGATGATATTAGAAACATTATTATTGATACTGTTGATAGTGGTATTAAAAATATGTCTAGAGGTTTAGCAGTAGCTTTTGTAACAGGAAATAAATTAACTGATGTATTTAAAAATATGGCACGAACATTAGCAATAAATGTATTAAGTGCATTAATAGAAATAGTTGCAAGAAAAGGTGTTGAATTAGCTATTGAAAAATTAATTACTGCTGAAAAGAAAAAACAGGCTTCTTTAAGTGCTGTTAGTGGTGGTAGTTCTTTATTTGGTATGGCTAAATCTTTTTTAGGATTTGCAAAAGGTGGGGCAGTATCAAAAGGCCAACCAATCGTAGTTGGAGAGCAAGGTGCTGAATTATTTGTACCTAATCAAACAGGACAAATTACACAATCAGCTAGAGGAACTGATAAAGGTGCAACTACAGTTAATTTTAATATAAACACAGTAGATGCTTCTGGCTTTGAGGAATTACTCGTTAGATCAAGAGGAACTATTACACAATTAATTAATAATGCAGTTAATGAAAGAGGGAGTAAAAACTTAATATAATGTCAGGTGCTTTTCCAATATCTACTGCTAAGTTTGAATCTTTAGGAATAAAGTCTATTCAAAATACTATTATTTCAAAAACTGTATCTGGTAAGAAACTTGCTAGACAAATAGATGGTCAAAGATGGGGATTTACTGCCAGAGTAATTACAGCAAAAAGAAGTGATGTTTATGGCGATCTTATGGCCTTTATAGTTAAACAAAGATCAGGCAAAGAAAACTTTACTATAATCCCACCAGAAGTAGAAGATTCTAGAGGTACTGCATCAGGTATTCCTGATGGCACAGCAAGTGCTGGAGATACATCAATTACATTAGGTGGTACAGGCACAGGAACTTTAAAAGCTGGAGATATGATTAAATTTGCTAATCATTCTAAAGTTTATATGGTCGTTGCAGATCAATCAGATATTTCTACAGGAACACTTACTATTGAACCACCTTTAACTACAGCAGTTTCTTCATCAGATATAACTTTTGATAATGTTCCATTTACAGTTCACTTAACAAATGATGTTCAAGAATTTGGTGTAGCTGGTGCAGATAAAGATGGTAATGCTTTATATCAATTTGAATTTGATGTAGAAGAAGCACTCTAATTAATGAAAAAATATAAAATAACCCATAAGATAACTGCCGATTTTATTGCCGAAGCTATTGTCAATGAAAATGAAATAGATGCTACTATTAACGATCTTAAAGAATACAAGAAACCTAATAGCAAATTTGAATATACTATGTTAAAAGGTACAGAAAGTGTAACTCAAACTAACTACGAATTATATGACGAGAAGCCTAACGACAGCAGTAAAGAACGAAATAGCGACTAATGATATTAGGCCTATTCATCTTATAACTATTGGTTTTTCTACTCCTGTTCATTTTACTGATTGCTCATTTGATTTAACATCATCAATATCAGGCTCATCAGTTACTTACTTAGCATCAGATCATTTATTAGGTATATCTGACTTTTCTGAACAAACAGATGTTAGTAAATCTAGTATTACACTAACTTTATCAGGTGCAGATCAAACCTTTATCTCAACTGTATTAAATGAAAATGTTATTAACTCTACTGTAACAATATTTAGAGGATTATTAGATGATGATAACACTATATTTGCTGACCCTTTTTTACTTTACAAAGGAAGCATAGAAAACTTTGAAATACAAGAACAACCGAAATCAAGTACACTATCATTATCTATTGTATCTCATTGGGCAGATTTTAATAAGAAGAATGGTCGTAAAACAAACAATACATCACAACAAAGATTTTTTAGTACAGATGTTGGTATGGATTTTAGTTCTCAAACAGTACAAGATATTAAATGGGGTAGAGAATAATGCAAGATATTATCTCACTATATAGAAATTATAACAGATATGATGATTGTTCTGATAATGATTTAATTAGTTATCTTATGCCTAGCATATGTTTAAATCAGTTTAAAAAACACTACCATAATGGTAAATTGATAGGTTTTACTAATTGGGGTTTATTATCTGATAAAGCACATAATCAATTTAAAAAAACAGGATTCATAGATAATAAAGATTGGAACTCAGGTAATAATCTTTGGCATATAGAAACTATTTGTAAATATAATCTTAAAAACATTATGAAGTGGACTAAATCATTTCTAACTAAAAAATTTGGAATAGGAAAACAGATTAATTGGATAAGAATTAAAGATAATAAAATTGTTAGAACTGTAACAAGAACAACTAAAGAGGCTTGGTTATAATGGGTGGATTTGTAGGAAAAGTTATAAGCACAGTAGCTAAAGCATCAAAGTTTTTTGGCAATATGAATCCTTTGGTATCTTTGGGTATCACTTTATTTATTTCATGGGCATTAAGACCAAAAACTCCTGAGATTCCTGACTTTGGAACAAACGAATTTGATGATTTTGAAAAAGGTATATTACTTAATAAACAATCTAATGACGCAAATATTCCTGTAATTTATGGAGAAAGATTAACAGGGGGAGTTAGAGTTTTTATGGAAACTTCAGGAGACGATAACACTTACTTGTATATGGCTATCGTTATGGCAGAGGGAGAGATTAACGATATAGAAGAAATAAAAGTAGATGATAAAGTAGTTACATTTGCATCTAGTTTTTCAGATGGTACAGCAGTTGAGGTAGATAGTGGAGATGCTAATTTTTATAAAGATAGTGAAAGTTTAATTAGAGTAGAGCCTCATTATGGAACTGATGGTCAATCAGCATCATCTTTATTATCTACATTATCATCTTGGGGAAGTAATCATAAATTATCTGGTCTATGTTATTTAGCAGTTAGGTTTAAATGGAATCAAGACGCATTTACAGGGATTCCAAAAGTACAAGCTAAAATACAAGGTAAGAAAGTTAAAACTTATAATGCAAGTCTAGTAGAGCAATCAGCAAGTTATCAAACTAATCCAGCGTGGTGCTTATTAGATTATTTAACTAATGCTAGATATGGAAAAGGATTAGCAGTAAGTGAAATAGATTTACAATCTTTTTATGATGCTTCATTAATTTGTGAAACACAAGTAACTCCATATTCAGGTGGTACTGATATAAATATTTTTGATATTAATACTGCATTAGATACTTCAAAACCTATTATAGATAATGTTAGAGAGTTCTTAAAAGGTTGTAGAGGTTATTTACCTTATAATGCTGGTAAATATAATTTAATTATTGAAACAACAGGAAGTGCATCAATTACTTTAACAGAAGATAATATCATAGGTGGTTACTCATTATCTACTCCAACAAAGAATGATAGATACAATAGAGTTATAGTTGGATTTGTGAACCCAGCTCGTAATTTCCAAGTTGATGAAATACAATGGCCACCAATTTCAGATTCAGGATTACCAAGTGCAGATCAACACGCAACAATGAAAGCTGATGATGGTGGTTTTTTATTAGAGGGTAGATTTAATTTCACAACAATAACTTCACAATATCAAGCAGAAGAAATGGCAGAGGTAATACTTAGAAGAAGTAGAGAAGCATTATCTTTAGGTATTAATGTTGATTTTAATGGTTATGATTTAGCGATTGGAGATATAGTTAATATTACACATTCTTCTTTAGGATTTTCTGCTAAACCTTTTAGAGTTATTGGAATTACTTTTAATCAAGATTTAACAGTAGGATTATCACTTGTTGAATATCAAGATAATCATTATCAATGGTCAGAAAAGGCAGAGGCAACAACTATACCAACAACTAATTTACCTAATCCATTTACTATTCAACCACCAGCAAGTGTTAGTTTAGGAGATACTTTAATTGAGTATAACCAAACACCACTTATTGCTTTAGATGTAACTATAGGTGCTTCTCCTGATAGTTTTGTTGATTTTTACCAAGTTGAATACAAATTAAGCACAGATAGTAATTTTATAATTTATGCACAAGGCTCAGGTTTAAATCATAGAGTTTTAAATGTTAAAGAACAAGGTATTTATGATGTTAGAGTTAAAGCTGTTAATAGTTTAGGCGTATCATCAACTTATATTTCTGCACAACATACTGTTGTTGGAAGTACAGAACCACCAAGTGATGTAACAGATTTTAGTTGTAATATTATTGGTTCAGAGGCTCACTTAAATTGGGAACAGATACCTGATGTAGATTTATCACACTATCAAATAAGATATTCAACATTAACAAGTGGTGCAGAATGGAATAATAGTGTTTCTTTAATTGAAAAAGTATCTCGACCAGCAACCTCAATTTCAGTTCCAGCTAGAACTGGAACTTATCTGATAAAAGCTGTTGATAAATTAAATAATTTTTCAATTTCTGCCACAAATATAGTTACCAACATATCAAGTATTGGAAACTTTAATTCAGTTGCAACTCAAACTGAAGACCCAACATTTTCTGGTAGTAAAACAAATTTAACATTATCTAATAATCAATTAAGACTTACTGATCTTGATTTAGATGGTATTTATGAATTTTCAGCACCAGTTGATATAGGTGCTATTCATACAGCTAGAGTTACAGCAACAATTACACAATTTGCAGAAGACCCAACAGATTTATTTGATAGTGCTAGTGGTTTATTTGATTCAAAATCTGGTTCATTTGATGGCGATTACGCATCTAACTCAAATGCTCATTTAGAAATAGCTTTATCAGATGATGGAGTTACTTATACAGATTTTAAAAACTTTGTTATTGGAGATTATACAGCTAGATATTTTAAATTTAGAGCCTATTTTATTTCAAGAGATCAATTAACAACACCTGTTATAACAGGATTATCTATTTCTATTGATATGGAAGATAGAATATTTAGTGGAAATGATATAACTTCTGGTGCTGGAACTTATACAGTAACATTTACAAATCCATTTAAAACAACAAGTTATGCTGTTGGTATCACAGGAGAAAATATGGCAACTGGAGATTATTTTACAGTTTCTAATAAAACAATTAATGGTTTTGATGTATCATTTTTCAACAGTTCTGATACAGCAATTTCACGAGATTTTGATTACATAGCTAAGGGCTATTGATATATGAAAACAAAAGGAGTATAAACGCATCATGGCACAACACGATTACGACATAGCAAACCAAACATTCCCAAGTTTTAGATCAGATTTAAACTCTGTTTTAGAAGCTATTAATACTTCTAATTCAGGAACATCAAGACCAAGTTCAGCAGTTGCTGGAACTATTTGGCTAGATACTACCTCAGCGACAACACCTACTTTAAAATTTTATGATGGTGCAGATGATATATCTTTAGCAACTTTAGATTATTCAGCTAATACAGTTAATTGGATTGATAGCACAGTAGTATTTGATATTGTAAATGACACAACTCCACAATTAGGTGGAGATTTAGATGTCAATGGAAATTCTTTAGTTTCAACATCAAATGGCAATATTACATTTACACCTGATGGAACAGGTAAAGTAGTTATTAGTGGATTAAATTATCCAACATCAGATGGAACAGCAGATCAAGTTTTAAAAACAGATGGTTCTGGTAATTTATCTTTTGTAGATGCTTTTAGTGGAATATCTTGGCAATCCGTTCAAACAACAGGTTTTACAGCAGTAGCAGGTAATTCTTATCCTTGTAATACAACATCAGCAGGATTCACAGTTACACTTCCTGCAACTCCAAGTGTTGGAGATCAAGTTCAATTAGTAGATTATGCAGGTACTTTTGACACAAATAATCTTACTATTAATCCCAATGGGAATAATATTAATGGACAAGGATCAAATGTTTTGGCTATTAAAGATAGAGAGGCAATAACATTAACATATATAGATTCAACACAAGGTTGGCTTCCTAGTTCTGGTTATCAAGAAGGAACAGAAGGATTGTCAACACCTTATTCATTTGATGCTTTAGTTATTGCTGGTGGAGGCTCTGGAGGAGGTGCTGGTGATCTAGGTGGAAATGGTGGAGGAGGCGGAGCAGGTGGATATAGAACATCAACTCAATCAGTAAGTATTGGAACAGTAATTACAGTAACAGTAGGAGATGGTGGTGCTTCTCCATCAACAAATAGTAATGTTGGTAATCAAGGAAGTTCATCTTCAATATCAGGTTCAGGTTTAACAACAATAACTTCTGCTGGAGGAGGCGGAGGTGCAGGAAGTCCTACTAATACAGGAACAAGCGGAGGTTCTGGTGGTGGTGCTGGTCAAACTTCTTCTGCATCAGGTGCTTCAGGAAATGTTCCAAGCACATCTCCAAGTCAAGGTAATGATGGTGGAGATGGTTTTGGTGGAGGGCCAAATTATGGTGCTGGTGGAGGTGGCGGAGCAGGTGCTGTCGGTGGAAATGGTACATCAACAGTAGGTGGTTCTGGTGGAAATGGTACAGCTTCTTCAATCACAGGTTCTTCAGTTACAAGAGCAGGTGGCGGAGGCGGTGGTGTATATAATGGTGGAACTGGTGGTTCTGGTGGCTCTGGTGGTGGAGGAAATGCCACTCAAAATAGTAATGGCTCTGCTGGAACAGTTAATACTGGTGGTGGAGGAGGAGGTGGTGCTTGGAATCCAGGAAGTTCATATGTTACTGGTGGAGCAGGAGGAAAAGGTGTAGTTATTTTAAGTGTACTAACTGCTAATTATTCAGGTACAACAACAGGTTCGCCAACAGTTACAACAAGTGGAAGTAATACAATAATGCAATTTAATGGATCAGGGAGTTACACAGGATAATGTCTAGTTTTGCAAAAATAGGTTTAAATGGAAAAGTGATTGAAGTTCAATCGGTAGTTAATGAAGTTTTACATGATGCTGATGGAGTTGAACAAGAAATTAATGGAATAGATTTTTTAACTAAATTAACTGGTTGGTCTATTTGGAAACAAACATCTTACAATACTCATGGTGGAGTTCATAATAATGGTGGTACACCTTTTAGAAAAAATCATGCTAGTGTTGGATATACTTATGATGAAAATAGAGATGCTTTTATTCCACCAAAACCTTTTAATAGTTGGACATTAAACGAAACAACTTGTCTTTGGGAATGTCCAGTTGCTTATCCTGATGATGGTCAAATATATAATTGGAATGAAGCAAACCAAACTTGGGATTTAATTGAATAAAATTACTAGTGGTGTGAAAGAATCTGTAATACAAAATTTATTTTCAACTCCTATCTATATGAATAATTTAGATAGATCATTTACAAAACAAGAATTACAATTTGTAGGAAATCAAAAAAATCATTGTACTAAAAATCAAGGGAATATTAACACAAAAGACAATTATATTTTAAATAGAAAAGAATTTAAAAATATAAAGAAGTTTTTAGATCAATGTTGCAAAGATTATTTAGAGAAAATTATTTGTCCAAAAAATAATATAGAACTTTATATAACTCAATCTTGGTTAAACTACACAGAAGAAAATCAATATCATCATCAACATACACACCCTAATTCAGTTATATCTGGTGTTTTATATTTTGATTGTGATAAAGAAAATGATAAAATTAAATTTACTAATTCAAAACCTTATCAACAAATAAAACCAGAAGTATATCAATATAATATTTGGAACTCTGATACATGGTGGTTTGCATTAGAAACTGGTCAATTAGTTATGTTTCCATCATCAACAATACATCAAGTTGAAACTAAAAAAGGAACTAATACTAGAATAAGTTTAGCTTTTAATACTTTTTATAAAGGTACAATAGGCTCAAATAGTAATTTAACTGAATTGATTTTATAACCCTAAAATGTTATAAATTCATCTGCAAGTGGGTATTACCTCCACACCACATACTCACTTGCTTTATTATGATAAAATTCATCAATATATTAAAACATTGGAAGACTAACTTATGGAAGAAATCAAAGAACGAATTAAACAACATGAGGGGTATAGGAATACTGTGTATTCCGATAGTTTGGGTTTCGCTACTATTGGCTATGGTCATCTTGTATTACCCTCTGACAATTTCGTTGAGGGTGCTACTTATGATAAAGAAACTCTTGAAGAAGTCTTTGATAATGATTTTAAAATAGCATTAGATTCAGCTAGAGAATTATTAAGAAATATAGAACATAATCATATTGTATTTGGTGTCATTGTTGAGATGTGTTTCCAATTAGGCAAACCACGAGTAATGAAATTTAAGAAAATGTGGGAAGCATTAAGAGAAAAAAACCTTGATAAAGCTAGTGCAGAAATGATAGATAGTAATTGGCACAAACAAACCACAAAAAGATGTGAGAGTTTGGCTAGTATAATGAAGAACGCAAACAAATAGGAGAATATTATGCCAATGGGAAAAGGAACTTATGGGTCTAAAAGAGGAAGACCACCAATGAAGAAAAAGAAAAAAACTAAAAAGAAGAAGAAATAATGGCTACAAAGAAACCTATATATGCTAAAGCTAGACCAAAAAGATTAGGCAAACCAAAATCTTTTAATAAAAAGTCTAAGGCTTATAAATCAGCTAAAAGAAAAGCTGATAAGAAGTTTGGTAAAAAGGTTTCTCTGTATAAAAACATATTCATTTCACAAGCTATCAAAAAGTACAAACCTAGAAAGAAGAAATAATGAACGGATATACAACAACAAAAACTTTAAGTGAGTTTATTAATAAACGACCAATGAAGAAAAAAAAGAAGAAGAAAAAAGGTAAAAAGAAATGAGTATAAACCATCTAACACAAATGCCATTAGGACTTGCCATTCAAAGAGGCAATATTCCTAATTTTTCTGGAATACAAAAGTTTGGTTACAACACAGCAGTAGGGACAGTATTTGAAACAATTTGGGAAAATGGAAGTTTATATTCTTATCCAACAAGTTCAACTACAGCAGTAGCAACAT
>Ga0222719_10005588_pt1 | contig 10806 bp, 22 predicted proteins | sample C33_34DmetaG_FD_165039 | JGI IMG/M metagenome (GOLD analysis project Ga0222719, IMG submission 165039) | Estuarine water microbial communities from San Francisco Bay, California, United States - C33_34D | ecosystem: Environmental > Aquatic > Marine > Unclassified | place: USA: California...
AACCAGAGAACACAACTGTACCACCATCGCCAAAACCAGTACCACAAGAGTGGAGGTCGGTGTCGATCTTAGTAGCCAGAGCGTAGCCAGCGTCTTCAGTGTAGAACTGTCGTAAGCTGTTTAAAGCTTGTACTTCAACGATGTCTTCGATGAGTCTTGAGTACTCAAAGTGACGATCGATGTCAACAGTCAGTTCGCCTTCAGTGTTGGCAATGATAGTAACTGCAGTATCAGCAGCTTTAGCATTTGCGTCACCACGTACGGGCTTAGGAATGTGAAGCTTGTCGCCCTTCTTGCCACTCATAGCGAGCTTCTTGACAAGAGGTGCCATCTTCAGGTTCTTTTGGTAAGCAGCGATAATCTCGTCACTCCAGATTTCTGGAATAAACGTTGCTGCTTCCGTCTTTGCAGTATTACCCGCTGCTCCGGGATATGTAGCAGTAGCCATTAGTCTTAATCTCCTTTAGATTATTTGACTCGACCCTCGCTATAAGCTCTTAAGATTTCCTCTGATAAAGCTTGGTAACGCTCAGGGTCTGTTCTCATTAGTTTAATAATGTCGGCCCTACGATACACTTTCTTACGACTACCTTCAGCACTGCCTCGTGCATTGCCTGTGTTGGCTGCCTTGATCTGCTGCTTACGTGCTTGTTTTTCAACTTGCACTGTCTGCTGTGCTACTGTCTTACGCTCCTTCCAGAGTGAAAACAGTTCGTCAGCAGCTTCCGCATCGTATCGCTGGTCAGCGTCTACAAACAACTTAGTCCTGATCTTTGAAGCCTGTATCCACTCAGCAAACTTAGGGTCCTTAAGGATCTCCTGCATGTCTGGATGCTTATTATTAAGCGTTGCCAGAGATGATTGTTTTTTGTACTGAGCAGTGTACTCCTGTGCTTCTCTAATCTTAGGATGATTCTCAATAGCACGATTAACTGCTGCTTGAGGGTCTGTAAAGTAATCTATATCGTCTTCAGGCTCAACTTGTTGTTGAGGTGCTGTTGGTGGTGTCTGACTAGAAATGTAGTCGTCTACTACCTTACGAAGTTCTCCTACTTCAGAGGACTGACGACCTAAAAGCTTCTCAGCTTCTTGGTGCATCTGTACTACTTCTTCTAAGGACTTGCCTTGGTACTTCTCTGGTACTGTAGGTTCTTCTACTTGAGGTTGCTCAACTTCTACTTCGTGTTGAATCTCTTGTTCTTCGTTTTCTATGGTTTCTTCTGCATTTGCCTCTTCAGGTTGCACGTCAACCATCGTCGCTTTAGACATAATTAAACTCCGTGAACTTAGTCATTATGGAGATGAGTTTGATCTACCTGCTTGTTCGTGTTCTTTTACCCACTTCATGTGTCTACCGGGAAAGTCCCCAGTGTGTCCATCAAGTATAAAAGCCGGGGCAGACAGCATTTTTGTAGCACTGGCACCACACTTGCACCTACTAACTTCGGTGCCAGAGTCTACGAACTGTTCATATACGTGTCCGTTGTCACAACGAAAGTCGTATACTTTAATCATCTACTTCTTCTTCCTCTTCAGCTTGATCTCTAGCTGCTTCAATAGTTGCCTGTAAGTTAATTATAGAAGCTAAAGATGCAACTTGACCCTTCCTAAATAAGAAGTCTTCAGTATCCTTAACTGTCTGAATGTCAGCTAAAGTTACTGCATTAGTGGAAAGCTCTTGAATGAGTTGTTTGAAACCTTCAGAATTGAAGAGTTCGTTGTAGTTGTTGAAGTAAGTTTCAAGCTCAGGCTTCATAGTTTCCCTTTGTTTATACTACAGTTATAGTATAGCATGTTTTTAGTTAAAAGTCAAGTATTATTTAGTAGCCTTTTTTCATAGGCTTTTTCTTGGGTTTGGGCTTAGATTTAGCCTTTGGTTTTGCTGGTTTAGACTTGTACATCATAGCTTTCTCCTTAGCTGTTTTAGAAAGTTCGTCTAAGTGAAACAGTTTTTTAGAAGTTGCACCATGAGAAGCACCTGAATGTACTTCACCATTGGGCATCTTGTGGGTCTTGCCTGTGTGTTTTGTTCCGTCTCTGAAGTAATGTGGTACGCCTCTAGCCATCACTTCTTCCTCTTTTTGGCTGTTTTGGCTGCTTGTTTGAAAGCTTTTGCTGTGGGTGCACCTTTGGAACCCGGTTTACGCATCTTCTCCTTGCTACCTGCTGCGATACGCTTACGTTTAGCGTGGATGTTTTCATATAGACCTGCCACTACCACTTCTCCTTGTTTGCCCAGTACGCTGCTGACATCTTACCTTTTGCAATATTCTTTGCATGACGAGCTTTAAATGACTTGCGTCTGGCTTTATCTTTCTCAGACTTAGGGGCTTTACCCGCACCGCTGACTCCCTGTTGTCCAAACCTAATAGTTTTAACCTTGTCACCTTCTTTGGCAACTACTACGTGCGACTTAGTGGGATGATTAGGAGTCCTCTTCGGCTTGTTGTAGCCGCTTACTCCTGCTCTTTCCAGTCTTGGGTCCTTCTCCCTTGGCATTATTGATTTCCTCTATTTGGCGTTTCAAGTCCTCTAACTGCGCCCAACGGGGTTGGAGAAACTTGTCTACTTGGCTCAGGAGAACTTGGAGTTCTTTGTCTGTCAACATTTTCTTTACCTTTAATTTGTCGTTCTTTTAGAAGAGTGTCTGCAACACGCATACGGCGTTCAAACTCTTTGTCTTCTGCGTCTCCTTCACGGAGGTTCCTAGTGACTGCATTGATACGGTCAATCTCTAGCTCCATAGGTACAGCCTGTGCCTCAGCAGCCAGCTTAGAAGCCCTAGCAGCAGACTCTTGAGCCTGTGCGCCTAGTGCTGCTGTCTGGGACTGCTGGAACTCAAGCTGAGCCTGTTGTGCTGCCTGTGCCATCTGCTGTGCTTCTGGGTTAGGCTGCATCGCTTGTTGCATTGCTGCAATAAGTTCTTCACGGTTAGACAAGTTCATGTTGTCTATGATGGACTGGATCAGCGTGTTGTACAACGGTGAGTCTTTTTGCATAGTCTGTAGTAGTTGTACAAGCTGTGTGACTTCGTATTCCCTTGCGATGATACCTAGGCTGCTAGTAGCGTTGAACTTGTAGTCAGCAACAGGGTAGTTCTCAGGGTCAAACTGCATGTAACGGTAGGCTGCCTTCTTGACAAAAGGTATCAGGAAGGATTGTTGGAAGTTAATCAGTGTACGCTTATGGCGCTTAATGATAGCACCAAGAGACATACTAATGCCAGCAGCCGTTGCTTCTCCATTGACTGAACCCGCAATGCCAGCAGAGTCCACGGCACCAGTAGCTTGTTGTACCATCTGCTGCAAAGCACTTGCCTGTGCAAAAGTGATCTGACTGACCTGACCAAAGTTAAACGGTTGTAGAACTTCACGAGGATCTCCACTGGTTAGAATCATTTTACCCGGACGTACTTCAGGTTTAGCACCTCGTGGTAACCTAGTGGCGTCCACAGCCAGCATGGGATGAATCGTGAGGCTCAGGGCGTCAATCCTAGCTCGTAACTCAGTGTCAAGAGCTTTCTGTGAGTTGTAACCTTTTTCACACACGCCACGACCCCAGAACCTTCCGGGTACTACGTCCCACGGGAAAGCAACTACAGGTCTGTCCTGCATCATGTAAGGGTTAGCCTCTGCTTTCAACAGGACTCCACCATTGGCAATCACAACTACTGCTTCTACGTACTTAGAGTTAGGCTTGCTTTCCGAAAGTTCTACTACTTCTGTTTCTTCTTCGTCTTCTTCTTTTGTAGCATTCTCTAGTAGTTCTCGTGGCACTAAGCCGTAGTACTTCGTCAGACGAACTTTGTCGTCACTAAAGACTGTGATGTCTTGGTCAGGCTCTAAGTCAGAGTCCGGCGCTGCCGTACCTACGTACACGTCTCTGTACACGCCTTGTTCCTGCAGCAGCTCTACCTGATGTAAGCTCACGAACTCGTCAATGGCTACACCCATGGCTTCCTCAACACTGGTAGCCACTGGGTCAATCAGGAAGTTCTGAGGCATCACGGGCTTGAGTTTAACCTTGACTCGCTCCATGATGTTGACACCGACTGCCTGTAAGTCACCACCCATGATGGGCTGTGTGGCCGGTGCCATCTCTTTCATTTCCTCAATAACAACCTCACCAATACCTACGCCAAACACGGCTGCATTGATGAGACACTCTGCTACTGCTTTACGAACCTTGCAGTCCTCAAAGTCTTCCGTAAGTTTATTACGTAGGAACAACACGTCCTGCTTCTGGGTATCACCCATGTTGTCACTTACGTCAAACCACTTGCCACGTCCAAAGGTGGCTTCTTCCATCTCAGCTACATTGGACTCTACTGCTTGCTGCAACGCAGGTGAGATGATTCTGGATCTTTCCGAAGCTCTGTCGGAGTCAGCAGGGTCCCAGATGCCCCGCCAAAGTCTGTAGTACTCGTCAAAACGTGCTTCGTAGTTTGACTCGTAGTGGTCACGCCAGTCTTCACACTTAGTAATCACCCAGTCTTCAATAGATTCTTCTATCAACAAAGGGTCCTGCTCAAATATTTCACTCATGTTAGTATCCTGCTACTACGTCTAAAATTTCATGGTTGTCTATTTCGTAGTCATAGTCGTACGCTACGTTTGCCAGTTGATCTATGTAAGCTAAAGCGTCAACCAAGTCGTCGTGAGTTAGTGGGTCCGGGAACTGAAATAGTTGGTCCAAGAACCTAGAGTTCCACTCGCCTCTGTTGAGTGTCACAAAGCCATTCTCAAACCTACCCTGTAACGCCCACATCACTCTGTCAGTCTTCTTCTTGTTACCGTGGGTCAACTCTTCAACCCTAAAGAACGTCCCGTAGCGCCTCTGTAAGTCCGTTAGAGGAGACATTACTGCTTGCTTTGCTATGCCTCTTTCGATACCAACACTAACGGGCCTGTAGTCTCTAACAGCCTGAAATATTTTGGCTGCTGTCTCGTCAAGGCTCCATCTCCCGTAAATAATATTGTCAACGTACCAACCATTAGGATTAACCTTGACCACGGCAATGGCTGTTTCGTCCAGTTTAGCATTTTTAGTACGCTTCTTGTTGACTTCTTCAAAACCTGCCAAGTCAACTGCAATGTAGTAGTCTCCTTCGTCAATACCTTCGTCGTCGAACTTTACCCAGTCCTCTTTAAACATTTCTGACCCACGAGCTTCAAATGACGCCATAAACTCCTGACGAAACGCATAGCTTGACATAGACTTCTTAGCAATGTCGATTTCTTCCGGGTCAAGCAACGGGTTGTCATAGGAAGTAAAGTGCCATGCTTTGTAAGTCTCGTCGTCACCTAAGTCTGCGTACTTGTACAACTCGTAGAAGTGGTTGCGACCCATGGGCGTACCTATGAACATAGCGCAGCCCTTTTGGTCAGCCAAAGCAGGTCTAAGTATCTGCTCAAATACGTCAGGCTTCATGTCTGCGTACTCGTCCAACACTAGGAACTTCAGTGACACACCACGCATAGTCTCTGGTCTGTCGGCACCCTTGAGGCTGATGGTGGCACCGTTGACCAGCTTGATCTGCAAGTTGTTAATGTGGCTGCCTGAGATTACAGGGTGACCTAGTTCCAACAGAGTCTGCCACATGATGTCTCTGGCCTGACCCTGTGTTGGAGCTACGTAGAACACCTGCCCACGTTCAGTCTGCAAAGCATTAACAATTAGCAGCCAAGCAGCAAGCCTTGACTTACCTGTACGTCTACCTGCTGCTACTATCTTAAATCTAGCATCGTCAGCCCACACTTCCTGCTGCCAAGGCAGTAACTGGATGTCTAGGTCCGTCAAAAGTTAAGCCTTGGGGTAGCTGGTACTAATTCAAAAGAAATGATACTGACAAACGTAGAAGCAGCTTCAGGAGTTAAGCTCAATGTGTCTCCTTCTTTTGCTACTAGAAACTCACCGAACTGGCCACCAAACTCTAGAAATTCTCCCGAACCAACGTTTTTACCCGCTAAGAAATCAATATTGACACCACTGTGTACCCAACGTGCATCAATGCTTTTACTACTGCCTGTAGTGTTAGAAATGAATAAGTAAGTAACGATTGCGTCGTAACCAGAAGGAACATCAAGGATAGTGTTGCTACTACCTGCTGTTAGAGCGTCTCCGTGAGAAAACTTCATTAGTAGAGCCACATCACAGGAGTTGTGCCTCGTGTGTCCACATGGACAAAGGTCTTAGCAATGCCTATGCCCGTGAAGCCAAGAGCAAGTGCCTTTTGTACAATGATGAAGCGATGACTGCCGAAGCTAACTTGGATGTCTGCAGCAATGCCCTGAGCATGGGTCCCCGGAACTTCCTTGTTAGCCTCTATAGGATGTTCAATGGGGTGTCTATAACCGCTTGTTATGACAAACGGGAACCCACACTCACCACGTAAACGATCAAGCTTCTGTAGGAACTCTGGTTCCATCTTGTTGTCACCAGTGACTCTGCAGTTGAACTCTTCCAGTGTAAAAAACTCAAGACTCATCAACTACTTCTCCTTCGATTACGTCACTAGGGTCGCTTACGTCTACAGCACCAACACCTGTTATGTTGATCTGTATGGCGTTTCTACCACCGTCCTTCACTACTTCCTTCTCAAATGCACCTACTGGCAACATACGGTCCATAATTAGCTTCCAAGCAGAAGCCTGATTCTTATGGTCGTTGTCAAGTGCAGCATCAAAAATAGTCTCAAGGACTTTCTTTGATTTCGGTGAAGCCAACATACGAGCTTTGTACTCGTTGATTATAGCAGCGTCACCCTTTGGTCTGCCTACTTTACCCTTGTTACCGGGTTTTACAGCAGCTACTTCTGACTTCCGGGGTCTGCCACGACCTCTCTTTTTTAATTCAGTGGTCATAACACAAATTGTCCCTAATTACAACTATAGTATAACATAAGTCTTCACATAAGTCAAGCTATTTTTACCTTTGGGCGGCACGAGTAACAACTACGTGTTGAATCAAGTAGTTACAGTCGTTGAAACACGGTGTAATATTCCTAATTTTCACCTATTTTGTGCTTGAGTGGCAACTACAATTATAAACACAAGACAAACCCGGCCCCCGGTCCAACATTGGCATGACTTTTGCATAACCTAAAGTTGGCATGAGTCTTGCATGGGCGCAGAGTTGGCACGGGTTTTGCTAGTGTTGCAACATTCGTGCCAGGTCAAAAGTTGGCATGGGTTTTGCATGGGTTGCAACATGTGTGCCATGTCTAAAGTTGGCACGAGTCTTGCATGGGTTGCAACTTCTGTGCCACTTTAGTTGTTGGCATGGTTGTTGCATGTTGAAAACTGGGGTTGACAAGTGTGTGGGCTTATGTTGGACCCTCAGAGCGCCTAGCACGACACGAGGCACAGCACAAGGTACATCACGAGTTTATATAGTGGTTCATCACTGTAACAAATAGTTATGCTTTGGGGTTGCAATGGTCGGTCAGTCTGCTAAAGTTACCACATCAATTAACTACATAGGACTTTGCTCAATGGCTACTAAATACAACATATACGAGATATACATAAAGGATATAATAACTGGCGAATCTGGTGCCGATCTGAGGACTATAATCGCGTTTAATCGTGAGGACGCATCTGACTACCCATTCTTTGATGAGGTGGTCATGTACGAAGGCACAATGGGCGATGATAGCTCTGCAGTGTTAAACTCTGGTTTACCTATGACAAGAGCCGTCAGACGGTCTGTAAAAGGCGAATAAAGACATTACAGCTCTGCCCATGTTGACTCGTGGGCTTTGCTGTAGTATCTTGAGCAACAACACAAACCCAACACAAGGAAAAACACAAGATGAAACTAAGACAAATCAAAAGCAACGTAACAGAGTTAACCATAGGCGAAACGACGATTATGTTTAGCTATCAGACGCCAGTAGCAGGTTATGATGGTCAGGGAGCATTCCGCACTGGACAGCACTATTCAGTGACCACCTCACGCCAGATCAATCAATACCTAGGCGGTAAAGAGGTTGGGCGCACAGTGTCGCAGGATTACATCAATTCACTAGTGGAGGTAGCGTAATGTTGAACACAATAGCAGTTGAAATAGGAACGTCCCACAATCAATTTTGTTTGTATTGGCAAGACGAGGACGGTAACGGGTCAGAGTTTATTTGTACAGTCTACGGCTTTGAAAATGCCTGTAGGGTTGCTAACGGCATATCTGTAGATCAAGCCGAATACGTAAAGACTCCGGGTTCTGACCCATTTCAGAAGGAGGTAGCATAACATGAACGAATCAGCAATTACATTGGGCAGAATACAAACAGAGTTTCAAGCACTGTACGACACAAAAGAGATGCTTCGGCGTCTAACAGTAAAAGACAGGACACAGGAATTGCTCAGGATGTGCAGCCGTGATAACGTGTCTTTTAAAGGTTTTGAATACTTGGAACGTAAACTTATAACAGAGGTGACAGCATGACAAAGGCTAAACTCTACAAAACAGTAGCACTCGACGCCCTATTGTCTTTCCTAGGCTCCTGTGCTATCTTTGGAACCATCGTCCTAATCGAGGTTTTCATCCTATGAAACTACAGTTATACACAATCTGGGCAAGTGTACCCAAAGCCGACTGGTTGCCTAGCGATGGCCTCAGTTGGGCTAATAAAGGCACCTACCGCGCACCTAGCGCCTACTCTGCCATAGAACAGGCAGCAGCAGATGGCTATTATGTCAAAACAGGTGACAAGATTACACCAAGAGATTCAAAAGAAATCATTATAAAACTACAGGAGAACTAAAAATGTCCACATTTAGAATACAACGCACACGCAAGGCACCTGTTCCAATGACTCAAAAGTCAAGACAGAACACTTGGGAGGACCTATTTAAAAGCATGAGTAAAGGCCACTGGTTCATTGTAACCAAGGCAAACTATGGGAAAGTCTCACAAGCGGCCAGTGTTTACCTCAAAGGAAACTATAAGCTTTATAAGCATCCCACAAGGAAAGACTGTCACGTATTCGTTAAAAACATTTAAACAGGAGGCTACACAATGAAAAAGCAAAGATTAACACGGGTCGAGGTCCTTGATCTCTTTATGCTACTGCTTGAGTTCCGGGAGACTGAACCGGGATTATCTAAAGATGACGTGAGGTCCCTAGTCGCTGCACTGGACGTCCTAAACACTGCACAGCGTGAGCGAATGTTAGCAGAGGAGGACCGCATAGGGTGAGAATCAAAGTAGAAGGTAGGCAGTTTACAGAAGCACAGCACCGGGAGGCCGTAGCATTTCTACAGAGGATCTTGCTAGACCTAGGCCGCCATGCTGTGGTAACATTGGGAAACGCTAGTGTGCTGCTGGATGACCACAGACAACTGGCACAATTGATAAACGAAAGGAGAAAGTAGCAGTGAACCTATTTTATACCCACGAGGACCCGTGGAAAGCAGCGCGGGATCTAGCAGATTCGCATACCGTTAAAATGCCTCTTGAGCAATCTCAGATGATGTCAGCGACGCACAGGCTGCTAGAGACGCCACAAGCGCCTTTTGTGTACAAGCTGACCCACGCTAACCACCCTAGCACAAAGTGGCTCAGATCGTCTCAGGCTGCCTACAAATGGGGTATTGAGTACCTAGAGGCGTTGTTTGCAGAGTACACCCACAGATACGGCAAGATTCACAAGACACAGCGTGAGAAGCTGCAGTACCTCAAAGTTGTACCCACATCGTTGCCTGATTTACCATTTCAGCCGCCACCTCAGTGCATCTATGACGAATGCAAGACAGAAGACACAGTACAGGCCTACCGTAATTATTACAAAGTGAGAAGGAGTGAGATAAAAATGAACTGGACCAAAAGGAGTGCACCAGCATGGCTGTAGAATGTAACATTGATAGAGACACAGCAGACTTTAGAATCGAGGTCTATTACTGGGACTATGTTCTCATGGACAACGTAGTAACCCGTAAAGACAAAGTTTTACTAGCCTATGTCCCCATGTTCTTTAACTACGAGTTAGAAAGAGACGATCAAGAGTACGCAATGATGAAGCTCAGGACTCAAATGATTGAACTGTACAGAGACTGGCCTGACGGTGAAGTAATCGTTGAGCTAGTCATAAAAGAGGAGTTTGTGAATCAATGAACATATTCAAGAGGCTCTATAGGGCCATACACAGTATCTTTGTAGACATTGCAGAAGGTAATATGACCGAAGACGACTTTGACCTCATCTTTTGGACTGCCATGGTGGTCTGGTGTTTGTTCATCGTCGTCATGTTTTCAACCTTTGACCCACCGACACAACCAATAGGAGTTATGTAGTATGAAAGTAGATCTATTAGACATCATGGGTTCGGACCTGACTGTCGTCAATGCGGCTAGAGTGTCCTTCGCTGCTGAGTCAGACGAGTTCGGCAGTAGAGACAAAAAGCTGATTAGGTACCTAGCAAAGCACAACCACTGGACACCTTTTGGACACGTACAGGTTCAATTCAGGGTCAAAGCACCTGTGTTTGTCGCTAGACAACTGGTGAAGCATCAAGTGGGACTAGTGTGGAATGAAATCTCAAGGCGATACGTAGACATCATCCCGGAGTTCCATCAGCCTGACTCATGGCGTAAGAAAGCTGACAACAAGAAACAAGGGTCATCTGAGGAGTCATTTGAGGGCCGTGAGGCACAACGTTGGGACACCCTTTACTCTGACCTTGTGGAGAACTCAAAGGCCGTCTATGGCAACATGATAGCTGCTGGAGTGGCACCAGAGCAATCTCGTATGGTTTTACCACAGTCAATGATGACTGAGTGGTACTGGACGGGATCTTTGGCAGCCTTT
>Ga0222719_10005589_pt1 | contig 10806 bp, 7 predicted proteins | sample C33_34DmetaG_FD_165039 | JGI IMG/M metagenome (GOLD analysis project Ga0222719, IMG submission 165039) | Estuarine water microbial communities from San Francisco Bay, California, United States - C33_34D | ecosystem: Environmental > Aquatic > Marine > Unclassified | place: USA: California...
TAGATGAACCCTACTGCGTTTTCAGGGATATCCTCATCTTTGATGTGGTTTCCCTCCCATAACCATTGAATCATAAATTCTTATTTAAATGTATCAGAGTAAGGTTTAGATGGGGTGTGTCCAGCACCACCATTACCTAACTTTCCTCTAGTAGCATCCACCTCTTTACCATTTACTTTTTTCTCAATTTTGTTAAATGAAGCATCTATTGATACTGGAGTTTTATCAGCAACATTAGTTTTTGCTTTTGATGTTGTAGGTGGATTATTTTTTAATCTTTCTTCTAAAGTCATAATTCTTTTCCTTTATATTATATAAATATAACCTTATGTATCGAAACGAACAATGAAGTTCACTGGATAATCTGGTAATGATTTAATTGGTTGAGGTAGTTTAGCTACTGCAACCATATTGTTTGTATCATCATATAGACCAATTGTTGTAATGAATGGTGCTAAATAAGAACCAGTTTGGTCAACCGATGATGATACTATATAATCATCAAAACTTCCAACCGATGAACCATTAATTGAAGATACAATCGGATGATTTGAATTTTTAATATATTTTGAACCAGCGTTATAGAATGATTGAGAAACATATTCTTGGTCAACTAATCTACTCGGTGGTAACTTACTAACACTAATTGTTTGTTTTGTACCACCAACTTCATATACTGCAGTTGGGTTTTGAGATGCGTTAAATTCATTTTCTAAAACTGAAATAAATATTTCGTTTTCGTTTATAGTCATCGTTGAACGATATGAAATATCAAATGTTGATAATGATGAACCATCGGTTATTCCATCAGTTAGTACAATCAATCCTCTATCATAAAATATATTTCCTTTTATATTTGATGCTGAATCGATTAGATTTGAATTACCATCATCAGTTGCAGTTATTGAACCATATTCAACTTGTAATGAACCTATCTTAACACCTTCACCATAATATTGTTGTGGTATAGATAACACACCAATTGTATCACCAATAACTCTTTCATTGGTTGATGAATATGATTCTCTCTTACCAACTTCGGTTACAATAGATGATGTTGATGGGTTTAAATAGAATTGAGATTTGATTGACCTATATAATGTTCTTTTTGAAGTTCCATCTGAATTTTTAATATCCGTATCAGCGTTAAATGAACCTGTTTGATATACACCATATGATGCGGTAATATCATCCTCATCCAAAGTCCATTCTTTATAAACTTTGAAAGGTCTTACTACGACATCCGATTTTGGAATTTCTTTTAACATACAGAAATACTTTTATATAAATATTAAGAAACAAAAAACCCCACTTTTGTGGGGTTCTTCTACATTTATATTTTAATAAATTTTATTAGAATGAAAGTTTAACTTTGATTAATACTTCTTTATCAAATGATTTTTCAATCGGTTGAGAAGTTTTAGCCACAGCGATTAATTCATTTGCATCATTTAATAATCCAACAGTTGTAATGTAAGTTTTTGGGTCAGTTTCGAAAGTAGTTTCCGCAAATGTTCCATTTGTATTTACATAAGTTGGGTTGTTTGAATAGTTAAATTCTCTATTCGTTGCTCTTACGAAGAAATGTTGTGTTGATACATTCTCAGTTCTTCTTGCTTGGAAATCAGCTCCTAAGTCAATTGAATTAACCAATAGTTTGTGATTTTCTTGCTCAGCTGTTACTAATAAAGAACCTGAAATGTTTCCTTGTCCATCGATATCTCCAACTGTTGCTCCGATAGCAGATGGGTTAAGAACTATAATACCTCTATCAGGATAGAATAATCCAAATCCTTCATTACCAGAAGAAGTTGTACTATTAATAGTTGCTGCATTTTCAGTACCTAAGTTAAGTGAACCACTTACTACTTTAAATACTCTACCAACTTTTCCTAAAGTATCTCCAAACTTCTTACCACTATCATCAATGAATTTAAATAATCCATTAGAACCAGAAAGATTTAATGACCAGTTACCAGGGTCCATTTTTTCTCTATATCTAGCTCTATTGATATTAACAGCGTAAATATCATTTGAATCAGTTGCAACACCACTTCCATTCTCAAATGAGAATTTAGAATCAGTTGGGTCTAATAAAACTGATTTATATTGAGCGTAAGTTGCTTTAGAAGCAAGTAATGCATCATCTGAATTTGCTAATGATATTGAACCGCTACCATTTACATGCCCATAAGCTACACCAAACTGAACTTCCGCTGAAGTATCAGTTGCCGGGTCAGCGTTATATACATTGTAGTAGTAATCTCCACTATCTGCTGCTACTTGAGTTGATGAAGTGAAAGCTGCTGTTAATGAACCAGTATCTCCAGTCCAAAGACCAGTGGTTACTACTTCTACTTTAGCATTTACTTTATCAAATTCACCAAATCTTTTATAAATACCAGATGATACTCCAGTACTTATTGAGATTTGCTGTCCTCCAGGTAATGCAGAATTTAAAAGGGCTACTACATCATTACTATCGATTGTTCCGCCTTGTGCTAAATCTTGTAGTTGTGCGGTTATATTTGGGTCGTTTATAATTGCCATATCTTATCTCCTTTATACGTTACTTCTATAAGTTACTGTTACAGGAATAGTTTGTGAACCACCCGTTTCGTTACCATATACAGTGATTGTAGTAGAAACATTAGATGTTAACGCTGGATTAGGAGTGAATGAGAATCCTAAACCACTAACAACTTGTGCCGTAGTAGTTACTTCTTCTCCTAAGAATACTGGAACTGAACCAGCTGCGGTTGCTCCTTGCGTTACTGCTAATGTACCTGCTCTTTGGTCTGCTAATACAACAGTGTATCCAGCGTTTGTGTTTCCTTGCGGTGAAGTTGTTGGTGAAAGTGCAACTCGCCCTTCATCTTGATAAACTCCGATTGAAGAAATACCCAATGCTACAACTGGAATTTGTGTTGTACCTTTTGGTAATGTAACTAACTTGTATCTTAATACTTGTGTTTCGTCTGGACTAGCTTCCAGAATTGGTATCGCCTTAATTGCCGAGTCATAATACGCTGAACCCTTTGGGTGCGCTGGCTCATACAATGTATAATCAATCTCATCATCACCAAGTGCGAACTTGGAAATGTTGAGGGACTGACCAGATGCCAACTTCTGTCTACCTTTTTTGGTTAGGATGGCATCGACTGTAATTGATGTATTGTCTAAATATCCCATAATTTTTTTTAATTTGCCCTTTTGTTTATTATGTACTAATAAATATAACTATTTTAAAATTTAATTAATCTACCTCAAGAATTGGTTCTCCACTTCCTCTACCAGTATCCGCAACTCTTAAAATGTTTGGATTAGTAGTAAATGTTTCAACAGGAGATAACCCATCTGGGGTTGTATTTATTGTTTGTTTTGAACCTTCAAAGAATGAATTTTTCAATCCTTGTGATAGGTTGTTTTTATATCGATAGTGAGATGGTAAGTATCCCTTTAATGGAGTTACTTCAACTACATCGTTTCCAATCGATGGGTCTGGTGCTCCAAATGGTACTTTTGTTACTTTGTATCTAAACTTAGTAACCTCCACATCTTCGTATCTAACCTGCTCATTATTTGTTGTTGCTGGATATCCTGCAACTTGAGTAGGTACTTTTTCTATGTATGATTCTTTTATTAAATATACTTGCTGTCTACTTCCAGATAAATTTCCAAATATATCCAATGTACTAACTTCACCATATTTTTCAATTGGTGTAAATAATCCAAATCCAGCATTATTTAATGAATTCGGGTCCATACCAATTTGTTCAAACCCAAATGATTCGGCCGATGCATCTAATTTACTTCCATCAGGAACTTTAATTTCCGAAATATATGTTGGATAAGTACCAAATAAATTAGTATCTTCATCAATATCGATAGATGAATCATATTGTGGGTTGGTTGATGTTAATACAATATCATCTTCACCATCTATATTTGCATCATAGTTATCATACTGATGTGAAAGATTTACATCTGATTCACCATCTATATTTGCTTGGAATTGGTTATTATCTCCAATTAAATTTACATCCTCATCAACATCTACAATTGTTTCGTAATCTCTTTTTTCAGATGTTGGTTTATCCCATTTAGTTTTACTTCTTTCTAAAAAGTGTGGTTCAATTAATAAACCTTTAGAAACTTTTGCTCTAGCAGGAACTAAATCTTCCAATACATCAAATAATGATTTATCAATATATCTGATTAATCTGATGTATTCGTAGATATCTCTATTTAATCGTTGGAAGTAGTAATCTCTTAGTGATTTTAGTTCCGTATATTCATCTTTGTATTCATCAGCAGGTGCTCCAATATAATTATCAATATTGAAGTTACCAAAAGATTTAATGATATCCATATTCAACTCTTTGATTGGAGAGAAGAATAACCCTAATCTAGATGAATCAATCGGTGCTCTATCTAATGATTTTTTAGTTGCTCTAACTTTATGCGATAAATCACCAACTAATGTTTGGGATTCAAATCTAATCTTATCGGCTTGATTAAATCCTAATGAAGGAACTTTTGCAGTTATTGTTCTTTCATAACTTCTATAATGATAAGGATAATCAGATATTGAATCAAACCCAACTGCGGTTCCATCAACGTTATATTCAGTACTAATAGCAACATTGTTTATTGTTGTAGATGATGATAAATCTTTAGGAAGTTCAAAATCAAATCTGAGTACTAAATCTTCAGCTGATGCTGTATAACTGTTTCCAGCTATCGAATCTGGTTGTAATGTATGTGTATCTAATAAGTTAGTTTCTAATGGAGTTTTCCATAATCTGAATTCATCAAGTGAACCATTAAATCCATTACCAACTCGTAATGAACGCCCAATACCCAATCCGCTACCAGTCCAATTTGCATTACTAATACTTAAAGTATCCGATGCTTTTTCTGTTCGTATTCTACCATTAATCGAATCTCTTAAATATACATCAAATGTATCATCAGTCCCATCTTCACTTTTGTTGATAAGAATTTGTTTATACTCACCATCAAAGAATCTAACATTATCAATAGATGCTGAGTGTAGTTCTGAACTTGAACTTACATATAAATCCAAATTAGCAAAACTACCTGTGGTTTGAGATATTTTAAATTCCCATTCGGCTTCTGTACCAGACGGGTCCATCATTTTAATTAATGATGTATCTTTTGGTATAGTAGAACTAACTCTAAATTCTATACCCCTAGCGCTGTAATCATCGATATCGTTAAATGGAATTTGAATATAAGAACTATCATTTCCACTTAAAACAAGTTCAGAAGTTCTATCTTCAAAAGTAAATGGCTGAGTACCACCATCGGTTGGGTCGGTTGGTCCACCAAACTCCATAATAGTAAGAAGTGATTGAGGAACACCATAACAAGCCATTACTGCTTTTAGAGAACGAGCAGTACCTTTATGTTTTAATAGATAAGGTAAGTTGTTAAGGATTCTTCTCCAAACTTCTTCGTTTGCTGATTTAAGCGATTGTTGGTATTTTTGAGTACCATCTTTATATTGTCCTAACGCATATTCCCATAAATGTTGAGAATCATAAGCTTTTCTACCATCCCATCCCAATGATTCTAACATTGTAGAAACTAAATCACTTGAAAATCCTAAATCCGCTTTATGTTGAGGATTTCTTAAATTGTTTAACCCATTAATATATGCCCAAATAACATCAAAGTGGTGTCCTAACATATCCATAAACAACATAAAATCCTCATTCTGATAATCTTCTCTAATAAATTCTGGAAGATTGTTATTAAGGTAATCTACATTGTTTCTATCAAAGGTTGCTGCATCATTAACAGCTGCATTATACCAAGCAATTGCCGATGAATCGGTTGATGCCACAATCGAACTTCCACTTTTAGGATATGCTAATGAATCGGTTGATGTATATAAAAAGTTTTCAAATCCATCAAATGTTTTGATAAGATTGTTTATATTAACCAATTGCTGATTAGCTTGTACCACCGAAGCTGCTGTTACACTTACAGCCTCAATTTGTAAACTTGATGATGCAGGTTCACTTATAATTGTATATTCATTAACTAAACCACCTTCTGCTAACAAATACCCCAATTCTACTTGAGATACCGATAAACTGTTATATTTTGTTTGATATGATTCCAATAATTCAACTTTATATTGGAAGTTTTTAATTCTTTCTTCAGCCGAACCAAAATGTACAAAATTTTCAAATACATATTCGGAACCACTTACATATTGAATATTTAATTTTTTGGTATCTATACCAATTTTCTCACCATATTCTCTTATCAGTGCATCATTTGTAGATGAACCACTTGCAAGTAAATCATCATATACTTGATATCCAATGCCATTATCAGGTTCTAACGAAAAATTAGGTCCTTGTAATGGTGGACAATAGTGCTCTGTATCACCTAATAATGTGAGTGTCTCAAATATAGGATTGGTTTGAATTTTAGTAATCCAAACTTTTTGATTTGTTTGTATATCGTTTGAAAGAGGTTCATATAATTTTAAAATTAATGAAGAAGCATCACCACCAGTTTGAGTAGTTTCTTGCAATCCTCTCCAAGTTGTTATTACTTTGTTGTTACCACTACCTAAATGTAATAAATGAGTAAGATATGTTGAATCATCAAAACTACATTTATTAAATTGAGAAATAAATCCTTCCGATATTCTGTTAATAGCAACAGAACGTGGTATATCTAAATCACCTTTATCAAATACAATAGTAAAAGTTTCGGTTTCACCCCTTACCTGCTCTTTTCTTAGATTTTGGTTTACAGGAGTTAGTGATATTGGTATTTTGATTTTATCAACATCTTCAGTACCTTCCATATCAAGGTAGTTGATTAAGATTTCCTGTACATTAAAATCAAGATTAAATTCTCTTGTTCTAAATGCATTTTTAACTCTACCAACACCAACTTCTACAAAACCACCACTTTCTAATCCAGCAACATCAAATTTTAATTTAAAATCAACATCATATCCAATAAAATCAGCACCCCTAATTACTTTAGGGTATGTGATTCTTCTAATATCCGGTACAGTTACAGAATACTCATCAACAACATTAATTGTTAAACTAACTGCTCTATCTAAGATATTGGATGTTTCATTATCTTGAGTTCCCTCATCTAACTTAGTTACAATATCTTTTTGTTCTTCAACTTCATTTAGATTTTTAGGCCTATCTGATAAAGATACTTCAGGTAACTTCTTTTCGTTTGCCTTTTTTGTATTTGGAATATTTGATTTTAATCCTAAATCATTTATTGGCTTAGTTGGATAGTTTATAGGGTTTATTGGTTTTAAAATATCATTAATGGGATTAAATCCTCCACCAATGGGTTTGTTAGATTTATTTAAATCAGATAATGATATAATAGCATTATTCTTTGGTGGGAGTTTTTTTACTCCCAACGATTTTAAAATATCTAATATGTTTTTTGGTCCTGCCATTAGTATTATCTTAAAAGTAATTTAAATTTGTATTAGGTCTAACAGGTTGTTCACCATTTATCCCACCATTACCAAATCTATCAATTCCAAATTGTTCTTCAGAAATAAATTGTTCTTGGCCTCCACCAGAACCACCACCACCACGGATTCCACCACCTCCACCAGATGTTGGTGTAGATAATGGTTTATATGGATTTACTATATCCTCCGGTTTAGTTGTAGGAGTTTCAGGTAATTCTTTTTGTATAAATTTGGGTATAACTTCTTTTGGTGTTATAGTAATAGGTTGTTCTGATTCTCTAACTTGATTTTCATAATCATCAAATGAGAATGGAAATAATTTTATATTATATTGTGCTATTTTGTTAAAAACCCTATGGGGTATTGTTATACCAACAATCTTTCCACCTGGCTCTTCATAATTATCTCTACCAAAATCATCAAATTCCAAAACATCATCACCAACTACAACTGTTATTGCCCTTACATCATCGTTCATTTGAACTAATAGTGGTACTCCAGATTTAGTGTTAATATTATATTTTCTTGGGTCTGAATTTACCAATGATATTTGAGGGTCTAATCCTGGCAGTGGAACTGGTATCTTTTGAGTATCTATTTCAATAATATATGCAGATGTTAATTTTAATGTTGTTTCCAACGATTCACCGGCATCCGCTTCTATTATAATGGGTTTATTATTTGGTTTAAGAATATTGATACGAGTAATCCTATATAAAGAAATATCGGCTGAACTTATTACATAATTTGTCCCATCAACATCTTCATACGAGCTTTCTCCAATAGATGGAAAAAATTGTGCATTTTTATTTCCATTTTTTAGTACACTTACCGGCAATCCCTCACCAGTTATTAAAAAATTTACTTTATAATTATTTGGTTCCTCATATTCATCACCACCACCTTTTGGTTTTTTATTTAATGTAAAATTTAAATTAACTAAAGTTGAACTACCAATACCAATGGTTTCAACAATTTGGTTATCAACATATTTGATGAGAGATATTGCTTTTGTATTTAAGCCAAGTAGTTTATTATCTAAAGCTGGATTTTCTATGATAGGAGCACCATCATCTAACATAGATACAATGTAATACTCATTACATAAATATCCTTCTTTAGATACCGTTATACGTTTATCCTCTCTAGCTAATTGCTCTCTCGTAATTCTTACTAATGAATTTATACCAACTTTTTGATTATTTACAAAAGTTGAAAATCCCTTTTGATTTGTTTTTACAATAAAAGTAAAAGTATCTACAATAGTATCATTTGGTGGTTCTTCTGGGTCTTCTGTATCACCATAAGGTCCCTTTGGAGAGTTACCACCAGTATTACCATTACCACCAGTATCACCAGTACCAGGTCCATTACCCACACCAGGGTCTTGGTCTGGCTCTTGTGGTGTAGTACCATCATCAAACCCATCATTAGGGTCTAATATTTCATCAAAATCTATATTTTTTATTGGTGCTGGCATAATTATTAACTTCTATCGGAAGGTCCCCCTCCACCTCTTTGATTTGTAACTGGGTTTGTTATTGGATTAGGTATTTTTGTAAATACACCACTCTTATCATTTTCAAGTGGTATTCGTTTACCAGTACCCAATCCCAAAAACTTATTTGTAAATATACTTTTTTTTGTACTTTTAATCGGATTTTCTTTTATAAATTTTGGAATTGGTAATTCAGATGGTACTTCTTTTTTAATAGCTATCTCTAAATTTTTTGATTCCTTAAATTCATCTTTTGTTTGTGGTAGAGGTTTTTCTTTTGTTACCTCAATAGCGGGTACATTCGGTTGAATAATTACATCCGATTCTCTAGTTCTTATAATTTTACCAACTTTATCTCTACTAGCATCAAATTCGTTTTCTCTAACTGTTCTTGGTTGAATTATTCTTTGTGGCAAGAATTTATCCACACATTCTATTAAGATTCTCTGAGCAGTTTTATACACTGCTTCTTTTGAGAATTGTAATGATTCTTTTGTAGGTTTCTTTTTACCATAGTTTACATCACCAATGTAAGAATTTCTATTCAAAAATTCATATTTCATTGCTTCTGCGAATTGTTTGTGTATTCTTGTCATTAATCTATCGAACTCCCTAACACCAAACTCAGAAACTAATTTGTTATACCATTTTTCAGTATATGTCTTTCTAATAAATGAATCTATTTCTTTTGAATCAATTTTTTCAACAAACTCCCCTATATATGGTAAAATATCATCTCTAAAAGATTGTCCATTTACCATAATGTTAAATCTGGTTAATAAATCAGTTTTTTCTGAAACTTCATTTCGAATCGGTAATAACTTTACTTCAGTTCTCGATGGGGATATTTCTTTAATCCAAAGTTTTTCATTTAAGTTATCAAATCCAACTCTTTTATTTAATAGTGTTATTTGTGCTTTAAATATACCATTATTATATCCCGCCTCATTAATTAATCGTTCCGCATCAATAAAATATTCATTGGGAAAGTTAAATGCCTGAAATTCGGTTCCATCTGCGATTAAAAAATAATCTTTAATGTTTTCTGAATTAAGTGGTATATATCTAACCACCTTACCATCTTCCCCCTGTGGTAACTGATTATCGTTGGCATCATAAACGATGAACTCAATCATATCCGAATCAGAAAACCCAAAAAAAGATTGCAGGGTTCCTTTTTCGAAAATCTCTCTATCTTTGGTAGAGATTCGATACCCTTTGTTATCTATTATTTCTTTAAATGTTCTAATTGCCATTATCCTGATTTTCTATTTTTTCTTAAATGAGCCGTTAATGTTACTTCATCCGTTGAACCATTATCAAAAGTTACTTTTACTGTTAAAGTTCTATTCTTATAGGTGGTTGCTTTACCTTTCCAACCAATTCTTCTCCTTCTTGGTTGAATCCCACCACGTTTTCCTGGTCCTGTTCCACTTCCTCCAATTACATCGTTATTATATTCTAATTGATATGTTTCAGAACTTTCTGCGGCAATAGTTGTTGCACCGTTTTTGACTTTAAACCAATTCGGTTCTCCAGCAAATGTAAATGCTACATTTGTTATATTTAAATCGGTAGTAACATTACTTACTTCTATTGTGTTACTCATTTTTCTACCACCACCCGCGTTATGACTGGTTGATGTGTATATATCAGCATCAGGGTAATTTTTTGGATTAGTTACCTTAACTGTAAAGTTATTATTTGCTCCACTTTTAGCGCCTTCTGCAGTTTGAGCAGATAATCCAAATAATTGTTCTCTTAACGATTCGTTTTCTTGAACCAATGCTTCATTTCTAGCGGTTAG
>Ga0222719_10005590_pt1 | contig 10806 bp, 12 predicted proteins | sample C33_34DmetaG_FD_165039 | JGI IMG/M metagenome (GOLD analysis project Ga0222719, IMG submission 165039) | Estuarine water microbial communities from San Francisco Bay, California, United States - C33_34D | ecosystem: Environmental > Aquatic > Marine > Unclassified | place: USA: California...
CGATCGTCAGCTCCGCAGCTGGAATGCTCGGTGCCCAGAGCACGCTCGACCTTGAGGAGGTCGCCGCAGCTCGCATGGCCGAGATCAAGCAGCTCCAGGGGGAGCTCGCTCGACTGAAGCAGCAGGCGGCGGTCGGTCAGGCACCGCAGTTGGCGACCATGGCGGTCGATGGTGTCGTCGTCGCCCGCGTCGACGACCTCGAGCGCGACTCGCTGCGTGATCTCGCCATCTCGATCCGTGATCAGCCTGAGGTCCATGCGGTCGTTCTCGCCGGTGCACTCACCGGCGGCACTGGTGTTGCCCTGGTCAGCGCAGTCACCCCCGAGAGCCCGCTCAACGCCGGTGAGCTCATCAGCGACGCCAAGACGACGGTCGGTGGCGGCGGCAAGCCCTCCGACGGCCTTGCAGTGGCGGGTGGCAAGCACGTCGAGAAGATCGACGAGGCGCTCGAGCAGGTCCGGGTGGCGGCTGGAATCAGGTGACCACCATGAGGGCCCTCGGGCTCGACCTGGGCCAGAAACGGGTTGGTGTCGCAGTGAGCGACAGTGCGGGCGCGCTCGCAATGCCGATCGAGGTGCTCGACCGACTCGGCGATCGATCGCGTGAACACCGAGCAATTGCCCAGCTCGTCGAGGAGTGGGAGGTCGAGATCGTCGTCGTCGGTCTGCCCTACAACATGGATGGCAGCTCCGGACCGCAGGCTCGGAAGTACGCGTCCGAAGCCAAGGTGTTGGGCGACACCCTGGACGTGCCCGTTGTTCTCTACGATGAGCGGCTGACAACGGTCACTGCGGAGCGGAGCCTTATGGAGCAGAACCTGAACGCCCAGCACCGCCGTCACATCGTCGACAAGGTCGCAGCGTCGGTCATGCTGCAGTCGTGGCTCGATGCAGGCCAGCCTGTCGGCGACCACCACCCGTTGGGGCCAGGGGCGAGCTGATGGCCAAACGGAACTGGGGTGCGTTCCTCACCGGCGCTGTCGATGAAGCAGAAGCGAACCAGCCTCGGCACTCGGTGGGGCCACCGCTTCCAGGCTCATCCGGGGTGCCGCCCTCACAGATCTCCGATCAGCCCCTGTATCCATCGGCGCGAAGCCGTCGACCTGTCACCCGGGTCGCACGTCCCGTGAGCGCTGCACCCGGAGCTGCTCGCACGGACCCGATCGTCCATAGACCCACGGGGCAGCCTGAGATCTCGATCGCGCTGCCCGATCACGAGGCGCCGCCCGGTGCCGTACTGGTGGCGGGCGTTGACCCCGATGGCACCGAGTGGGTGCTCGAAGACGATCCTGAGGCGGTCCCGTTCGTCGATCCTCGCTACGATGACGAAGACAAGAACTGGGTCCGCTACCGCACGAGTTGGGGTGGTTTTCTCCGGTTTGTGGCGTTGGTGCTGTTTTCGATCTGGCTGATATTCGCCGTGCGCGACCGCATCTACCGATGGGTCGACGGTCAGCTCGAGCCCGCCGGATTACGAGGCTCCGATGCGATCGAGTTCGTGATCCCGACCGGCGCGTCGACGAACAATGTCGCCACGTCGCTCGAGAGCGCAAATGTCATTCAGAACGCCACCGTGTTTCGGTACTGGCTTCGCTGCGAGGGTGAACTCACGATCTCCGGGTTCCTCGCCTGCGACACCGACGTCACCTTCCAGGCTGGCGAGTATGAGCTCTTCGAGAACATGGAGTTCGAAGACATCGTCTCGACGTTGGATGCAGGTCCGATCCCGGAGGTGTTCGTCCGCTTCAACGTGCCAGAGGGCCTGCGTCTGAACGAGATCGTCGACCGACTGGTCGCCGTCAACGAAAACTTCGATCGCACCGAGATCCTCAATGCGCTGCGAAGCCCGAATCTCGTCTCGGAGTTCTACGCCCCCGGCCCTGACGCACCAGCGTCACTCGCGCTCGAGGGGACACTCTTCCCGGCGTCGTACGACGTGAACGAAGACGACCTCTACGACGAATCGAAGTTCCTTCAGCGCATGGCAGAAGCGTTCGATGAGCGCTTCCAGTCGCTCCTTGGCGAGCTCGGCCGCGATCCGGCAATCCTTGAACTCGGCCTCAGCGACTATGACGTGATCATCATCGCGTCGTTGATCGAAGAAGAAGCCAAGGTCGACGTCGACCGTCCCCGTATGGCCCGCGCGATCTTCAACCGTCTCGCCCAGGGCATTCCTTTGCAGATCGATGCCACCGTCTATTACGCAGCGGGCAAATCGTTCACCGAGCCCTTGTTTCAGTCCGATCTTGATGCCGAGTCGCCCTGGAATACCTACACCACCGAGGGCATCCCACCCACGCCGATCGCCGCGCCCGGTGAGGCATCACTGCGAGCCGCGCTTGCGCCGGCCGATGGCGAGTGGATCTTCTGGGCGCGCACGGACGAAGGCGGCACGGTGGGTGCGCACACGTTCTCGGTCACGCTCGCCGAGCACAATGACGCAGTCGCGGTCTGCCGCGAGTTGGGCTACTGCGGATGACCTCGATAACCGGTGCCACGATCACGGTTGGCGTAATCGGTGATCCGGTTCGGCACTCGCTCTCGCCGATGCTGCACAACGCCGCATTCGCTGCACTCGGCTTTGATGCGGTGTCGGCGGCCTACCCGGTCACGGCCGGCGACGATGCCGGTCGAGCTGCGGTTGAGGCGATGCGAACGCTCGGCATCCGCGGGCTCTCCGTCACCATGCCGCACAAGGAAGGTGTTGCTGCTGCCGCCGATCACCGCACCGCAGCAGTCGACGCGCTTGGCGCAGCGAACTGCCTTGTCAACGACGATGGGGTCATCACTGCGCACTCGACCGACGGTGACGGGCTGCTCCGAAGTTTGCAGCTCGAGTCGGCGGTCGACGTCCGCGGCTGTGAGGTGGTCGTGATCGGTGCCGGGGGAGCGGCTCGGGCGGCGATCGATTCGCTCGGTCGGGCGGGTGCCGCAGTCGCCGTCATCAATCGCTCGGCAGACCGTGCGGCTGCCGCAGCGGCACTGGCCGGCGAGCGAGGACGGGTCGGTGCATTCGCCGATGTTTCGGCTGCTGACGTGGTCATCAATGCAACGCCGATCGGCATGGGTTCCGACCCGGGCACGCCCATCGAACCAACACTGCTTCGCGCTGGTCAGGTGGTGGTCGATCTCATCTATCACCCTGCGCGCACCGCCCTTCTCGATGCGGCGGTCGCGGCGGGTGCCAAAGCAGTCAACGGGTTACCGATGCTGCTCCATCAGGCAGCGATGCAACTCGAACTGTGGACCGGCGTTGCGGCTCCCGTCGCGGCGATGCGCGACGTCGTGGCAGCAAATTTCTCGTAGTCCTCAGTTGCCCGCCATTGTGTGCCGATGGACTGATGTCGCTCTACGAAGGAGGTCGCCGTGGCGCTCTCAGGCAGTCTCGAAACTTTTGCTCTTGCTGACGTGCTTCGTCTTCTTGCCTTCACCGAGAAGACCGGTCGACTCCTGATCGAGGGTCCGAGCGGTTCGGGAAGTATCTGGGTCGACAGTGGGGAGGTCGTGGCGACAGAACTGGAAGCGCCGACCACGCTCGACCTGACCGACTCCGAGGTCGTGTTCAGCCTGCTGCGGCGCGAGTCCGGTACCTTCACCTTCGAGACCGATGCAGTCGCATCGAATCCCGATTCGGGTTCGCCGATGGCACCGCTGCTCAGCGCTGCCGAGGCGATGCTCACGGAATGGCGCTCGATCGAAGCAGTCGTGCCATCACTCGATGTGTGGGTCACGCTCCGACCCGAAATCGAACGTCCCGACGTCACGATCGATTCCCAACAGTGGCGGTGCATCGCGCTCGTCGGCACCGGCCTTCAGGTTGGGCTTGTGGCCGAGACGCTGCATCTCAACGAGATTGACTCGTGTCGACTGGTGAAAGACCTCATCGAGTTGGGGCTGCTCCAGAAGATCGATGTGCCTGTCCCTATCGATGTGCCTGTCCCTGTCGAACCCGTCGTTGATCGTGAACCAGAAGCGGACGTGAGTGCGCACGAGTTGGTGTCGGCCGCAGGGGCCGATGGCCAACCGGTCATCGACGATGTGAGCACATCGATCATCGCCGACCTGGATTCGGACCTCGATCTGGACCTCGACGTCTACCCGGAGCCCGACCTGGATCCGAACCCCGACCCCTCGCTCGCTGAGGTCGAGGCGGATGGTGGTGACGCTGCCGAAGAGATCGGTTCGATTGTCGATTCTGCAACCGAAGCCCAGGGCGATACCGATGCTCTCGACCCTGACGTCATGGCCCGTCAGCTCGCGAACCTGTCGCCGCAGGCCGCCAAGGCGGTTGCAGCAGCTGTCCACGCAACGACCGATCCCGATGATGCACCTGGCGAACCCGAAATCGAAGGCAAGTCGGGTAAACGAGGCCGTCGGCGCAGATTCCGGAACTCCTCGGACTCGTGAACCCGTCTCGGGTCACCGAGGCAGCCCAGCTCACACCGACAGGCAAGGAGCGAGCCGGAGGCATCCGATGGAGCTGATTCCGATCCTCGTTGCGATTCCCTGCGGCCTGCTCGCCGGCGGTTTTGCCACGATGCTCATCGATCGGATCCCCGACAAGACAGCGCTCACGGTGGCCTCGCGGTGCCCGCAGTGCGAAGGTCGACTGGGACTTGGCGAGATCATCCCGGTGCTTTCGTGGGTACTTCGAAGAGGCCGTTGCCGTCACTGCTCGTCGGTCATCTCTTCGGCCTACCCGATGGTTGAGCTCGTGACTGCGTCGCTGTTCGTCCTCGTCGTCATCGAGCACGGCCTCGACTGGCTGGCACTACCGTCGGTCGTTCTCGTCGTCGCACTCGTGGCGCTGTCGACGATCGACATGTACGTGTATCGGCTGCCGGACCGTCTGGTCTTCCCCGCAATCGTCGTCTCGGCCGTTGCGATGATCGGGGTGGGGTTCGCGATCGATCGGCTCGAGGCGCTACCCAAGGCCGCAGCAGGGGCGATCGGATACTTTCTGCTTTTGTTCATCGCCCATCTCGTTTCGCCGCGGGGGATGGGCTTCGGTGACGTCAAGCTGGCGCTCCTGTTGGGACTTCACCTCGGCTGGACCGCAGGATCGATCTACGTCGGCTGGTTGCCTGTCATTCGATTGGTCTTCTTTGCGCTCTTCATCGGCTGTGTCGTTGGTGTAGCGGTGGGGATTCTCGTGGCCGTTCTGCGACGCCTTGGGCGCGATCTCGTGCCGGATCCCGCAGCAGGCGACGAGACGCAGCCGGCCCGGCTCCTCCAGAACAGCTTCCCGTTTGGCCCGGCGCTGGCAGCGGCGACGATGCTGCTGGTGCTGTATCCGGATCTCGCCATCGGCTAAGCGAACTAGCCTTGGGAAGATGACAGCTCGGTCGATCGCCACCATCACCGTCGATCTTGGCGATCGGGGGTATCCGGTGCTGGTCGGACATGGTGCTCGCGTCGAACTCGCAGCCGTAATTCCCGACGGCACAAGGCGGGTTGCGATCATCACCCAGGCCGGCATCCCCTGGACCGTCGATCCAGGTCTGGAGTCGATCCGCATCGAGATCCCCGACGGGGAGTTGGCGAAGTCCCTGACTGTGGTCGAAGACGTCTGTCGACAACTCGCAGTCGCTGGTTTCACTCGATTGGACACAATCGTCGCCGTTGGTGGTGGGGTGGTGACAGATGTGGCGGGCTTCGTTGCCGCCGTGTACCACCGCGGGATCCGCTTCGTCTCCGTGTCCACGACACTGCTCGGACAAGTCGATGCCGCCATCGGCGGCAAGACGGGGGTGAACCTCGTCGAGGGCAAGAATCTGGTTGGTGCGTTCTGGCAGCCGTCGGCGGTCATCTGCGACACGGAGACTCTGGAGAGCCTTCCCCCACGCGAGTTTCAATGCGGCGTGGGGGAGATTGCCAAGTATCACTTCCTCGGTGGGGGGCACCTTGACGAACTTTCTCTCGACGAGCGGGTGGCGGCTTGTGTGAAGATCAAGGCCGACGTGGTCATGGCTGACGAACGGGAGGGCGGCAAGCGGGCTGTCCTCAATTACGGGCATACCCTCGCCCATGCGATCGAAACGGCGGGCGAGTACGACCTACGTCACGGCGAGGCGGTTGCAATCGGCATCCGTTACGCCGCCGAGGTGGCACATCGACTCGGCCGGATCGATGCCGACCGAGTGGCAGAACACGAGCGGGTGCTGTCGGCCTATGCGCTCCCGTCAAAGGTTCCCGACGAACTCACCGACGACGAGTTGCTCGCTCTCTTCGCAAGAGACAAGAAAGCGATCGATGGCGTGACCCTCGTACTCGACGGGCCGGGCGGAGTCGAGACCGTCGTCGGTGTCGACCCTGCCGTCCTCGTCGGTTCGTTCGAGGCGGTCCGATGACCAGCGCCGCAATTCTTGCTTCGTTGCCGCCGCTTCGGGTCGATGGACGGGTCGACAAGTTGCGAGCCGCAATGATCGAGCGCGCGCTCGACGCCTTCGTGGTCTCGGGTCTGTCGAGCGTGCGTTGGCTCACCGGGTTCACCGGCTCCAACGGAGCGGTAGTGGTCACACCCGACACCTTCACGCTCATCACCGACGGCCGATATGCCACTCAGGCCCCCGCACAGCTTGCCGAGGCCGGCTGCTCTGCATCGGTCGTCCTCGATCGATGGCTCGTTACAGGGGCGGTTGCCGCCCTCGGGTCTGCCCGACGAGTCGCCCTTGAGGCCGACGTCGTCACCTGGTCGGTGTTGCAGCGCTGGGAGAGTGAGGTCTCCGACACGGTCGAACTGGTGCCGACCGCTCGGGTGCCGGCTGAGCTGCGGGCCATCAAGGACGATGCCGAACTCGCTCGGATCGCCAAGGCGGCGGGCATCGTCGATGGAGTTCTTGCCGAGGTGGAGGCGTTGCTCGTTCCGGGGATCAGCGAGCGAGAGGTTGGCCAGGCGCTGGACGACGGCATCCGGGCGTCGGGCGCGTCGGGACCCGGCTACGAAACCATCGTCGGGTCGGGTCCCAACGCAGCGCTACCGCACGCCCGCCCGACCGATCGCGTCATGGAGAGCGGAGACCTGGTCGTGATCGACGTTGGTGGTCTTGTCGACGGGTACCGCAGCGACATGACCCGAACCTTTGTGATCGGTGGACCCGAAGCGGCCGACGAGACCGCAATCGAAATCCACAGCCTTGTGACCCGGGCGCAGGCGGCGGGTGTGGCTGCGGTCCGGGCCGGGATCGAAGCCCGCGAGATCGATGACGCATGTCGCTCGATCATCTGCGATGCAGGCCACGGTGATCACTTCGGTCACGGCACCGGCCACGGAGTCGGTCTCGATATTCACGAGCTTCCGTCCGTGCACGCCACTGACACCGCTATCCTCCAGCCCGGTCACGTGCTCACTGTTGAACCCGGCGTGTATCTCCCCGGCATTGGAGGGGTGCGGGTCGAGGACCTCGTGGTGGTCACCGAGACGGGCTGTCGTCCCTTGACATCGTCACCCAAGCTCCATTTTTCTCCCCGCTAGCACCATCAAGGAAGCCGATGCCCACCATCACGACCAACGACCTGAAGAACGGGATGACCCTCGAACTCGAGGACGGTCTCTTCCAGGTTGTCGACTTCCAGCATGTCAAGCCGGGCAAGGGTCACGCATTCGTTCGCACCAGCCTGCGTAACGTTCGTGCCGGCGGCACCGTCGAGCGAACCTTCCGTGCCGGTGAGAAGGTTGAACGTGCCACTATCGACAAGCGCGACTTCAACTTCCTCTACAAGGACGGCAACGACTACGTCTTCATGGACAACGAGACGTACGAGCAGATCAACGTTGCGCCCGAAATGCTCGGAGACACCGGAAACTTCATTGTTGACGGCTCGTCGGTTGTGCTCGAACTGTTCGGGTCCGAGATCGTCGGCACCGACCTGCCGGCGGCGGTCGAGTTGAGGATCGAGTTCACGGAGCCAGGTCTGCAAGGCGATCGATCTTCGGGAGGCACGAAGCCGGCTACTCTCGAGACCGGCCTCGTCATCCAGGTGCCGCTGTTCATCGAACAGGGCGAGCGGGTCAAGATCGACACCCGCTCTGGTGAGTATCTGAGCCGGGCCTAACGGCAGCGGATCGGACGATGTCCATGAGCCCAGAAATCCCAGGCCTCGGCAGTCGCCGCGAGGCGCGTGAAGAAGCGTTGGCAATCCTCTACCAGGCGGAACTGACGGGCGACCCGGTAACCGAGGCCCTCGCGTCTCGTGAGGTGCCTCCGTCGTCGTACGCCGTCGAGATCGCTGAGCAGGTCGACGAGGCGCGCGACGATCTCGACGCGCTTCTCGGTCGTCACCTCGAGAACTGGCGGGTTGAGCGAATGCCGTTGGTCGACCGAGTGATCGCCCGGATTGCCGTGTGGGAACTCAGCGAACGCAGCGACATCCCGACTGGCGTCGTCCTTTCGGAGGCGGTCGAGATCGCCACCCAATACTGCGCCGAACAGTCGCCACGCTTCCTCAACGGCGTGCTCGGCAGCGTTGCAAGCGAGGTCCGTGGCTGAGACGTCGGTGACGTTGCGTGCCTGGCGGGCGAAGGATGCGCCCGTTCTGGTCGCGGCCTGGAACGACCCGACGATCGCAGCGGTGTCACGGCCACCTGACGATCGCAGTATCGGTGCAGCGGAGCGCTGGATCGACGGTTGCGCAGTACGCGAACAACGTCTGCTTGCGATCGACCGAGTGGTGAGCGCGAATGGCAGATGTGTGGGTGAAGTCGGCCTCTCGAGCATTGATCAGGGTCGTCAGGCAGCCTTGATTGGCTGGTGGACCGCGGCCGGGCAACGGGGGAACGGCTACGCGACTGCAGCGGTGCGTGAGATGACAGCGCTCGCCTTCGACGAGTTCGGGATCACCGCAGTCGTTGCGGAGATCGGGATCGACAATCTTCGATCTGTTCGTGTCGCTGAACGGGCTGGTTTCGAACTCCTCCGGCAGGGGGCCGAGGGTCTTGCACACGCCTACGTTTTCCGTCACGACGGCGCGCGCTCGCAGTAGCTCGCGGGCCTCGTGCCCTCTGTCCTTTCGCCGGTCTCGGAGCCCAGCTCCTCCGAGCCCCGTGTCGAGCCCTCCCACGGTCGACAAATCCTTCGACAACCTGGATCGCTGTGTGTGAGGGTCGAGCAATGACGGGGGTCGAGGACTGGCGCCATGGCCGGCTCGAGGCGAACGGTATCTCGATCCACTATGTCGAAGTAGGGGAGGGGCCCCTCGTCGTCTTCTGCCACGGCTGGCCGGAGTCGTGGTATTCGTGGCGTCACCAGCTTCCGGTCGTTGCCGAGGCTGGATTTCGGGCGGTCGCTGCGTTCAGTGTTCCCTTCCGCCCGCCGATCGGGGCCCTTCCTGACGGCGTCACCGTCACGATGGCGATGGAGGCCAACGCTGGTCCCGACCGTGACCACTACCGGCTGTTCTTCCAAAAGCCTGGCGTCGCCGAGGCCGATTTCGAGGCCGATCTCGACCGCAATGTGCGGGGCGTGCTTTACACGATCTCGGGTGACGCGATCGCCAACGGTCATCGAAGCGAAGGCTGGGACGGTCACTTTCCCAAGGGCGAGACCGTTACCCAGCAATTCACCATCCCCGAGATGCTCCCTGCTTGGCTGACCGAAGAGGACGTGGCGTTCTACGTCGACCAACACGCGAGGGCCGGATCGCAAGGCGGCTTCAACTGGTACCGCAACATCGATGCAATGCCGGCGATCACCGGACCGTTCGTCGGATCGACAATTGAGCAGCCGGCGTTCCCATGGCCGGTTCGACCGACATGATCGCCGGCAATACTGCTGACAACCTCGTCGGCGTGGAGAACCTGCCCGACCTCCGGCATTTCGAAATCCTTGAGGGCGTCGGGCACTGGATCCAGCAGGAACGCCCTGAGCAGGTAAACAGCGCCTTGGTGAGGTTCCTCGACGGTCTCGACTGATTTCTGGCGGTGCCCGCCAGAAATCGACACGGCGCGCGCGCCTCGTGGCCACGCGCAAGGTGTATGTTCAGATCTCGACCGTGAAACGGGTCCCGTGAGGCCGGTACGGACGAAAGAGATTCAGATGGCAGAACGAGAACGCCTGCTCGCGGGATCCGCGAGCGGCAACTTCCAAGCGCGTACGCAGGTCATGTCGGCCGACGATGTTGCCCGTGCCGTCAAGCGGATGGCTCACGAGATTCTCGAACGCAACCATGGCCCTGCGGGCGTGATGATCATCGGGATGCAGACCGGCGGCGTTGAACTCGCAGGTCGGCTCGCAGCAGCAGTGACAGAGATCGAAGGATCACAGATCCCAGTGGGCACCCTCGACGCCACGATGCATCGCGACGACTTCGGTCTCCGACCGGTGATGCCGGAAGCCGCGACCGAGATTCCTGAGGACCTGACCGGCAAGACCATTGTTCTGGTCGATGACGTACTGTTCACCGGCCGGACAGTTCGAGCAGCGCTCGATGCGATTCATTCATACGGTCGACCTCAGGCGATCCAGCTGGCGGTCATGGTTGACCGAGGTCACCGCGAGCTTCCGATCCGGCCCGACTACGTCGGCAAGAACCTGCCGACTCGGCGCGACGAGATGGTCGACGTCCATAACGACGGCGTCGACCTCGGCGAGATCGCCTCATGACCGCAACCTCGCTCCGCCAACGTGGCCCGAAGCACCTGCTCTCAATGGCCGACCTCGATCGTGATGACATCGAACAGATCCTCAACCTCACCGAGTCGTTCGCCGAGGTGAGTGAGCGAAGCATCCCGCGTGTTCCGGCCCTCCGGGGAAAGACGATCGCCTGGCTGTTCTGCGAGGACAGCACCCGCACCCGTCTCAGCTTCGAA
>Ga0222719_10005592_pt1 | contig 10805 bp, 9 predicted proteins | sample C33_34DmetaG_FD_165039 | JGI IMG/M metagenome (GOLD analysis project Ga0222719, IMG submission 165039) | Estuarine water microbial communities from San Francisco Bay, California, United States - C33_34D | ecosystem: Environmental > Aquatic > Marine > Unclassified | place: USA: California...
GCAACAGAGGTATGGGGAACACAGGGTTTAAATAGGTGTTCTCAAGCTGATTGGGAACAATTAGACTTTAAAGAAATTCAGCTTTCAAATAATGCAAACTCAATTATTGCTAACGGTCCTAGATATTTTGTTGTTAATGGAAGTGAAGGTATGGTCTTGCCTGAAGAGGAAACAAGGTTTTTTGGAAATATTGAAATGCAAAAACTAGCAACTGTAAAAATTGATGATACAAAAAATTATGTAGAGAATTTTGTCTCAAGAGATAATGTTTGGGTCTTTGACAAAGGCGAGGAAATATATTCCATAATTGATAAAGATGGTAATGAATATGTAATGCAATCATATTCATTAATCGTTGATAACACTTTAAAAGAATCAGATTTATCTAATTTAGGATCTAAGCTTAGTTTGCCTGATGGGTGGAAGTTTACATCTAGAGTATTGGATGCTGAATTGCTAGCTCCTGCAAATGGAATGGCAATTGTCATAAAGGATGATCTTGCAAACTCTTATCAAAAATTACCTTAGAATTAAACTAAATTTTTCTAAGTAATAAAGTTAGAACAAATTTAGAACTGCTCACTTCTGAAGTCTGTTTTATTTACCGCTCACTGCGATACAGAGCCTGTTTACAACGAGCGTAAAATCAAACTAAATAAGTTATAATTAGCTAAGGTCCAATGGTTTGCCCTTACCTGAAAAACAAGGGGTCGGCAGTTCGATTCTGCCTCTGGCCACCAAGTAACAAAAAAATTGGTAAATATAAATAGAATAAATTTTTAGTAATGAAAAAAAATTTTGTATATGTTCTAAATTATCTAGTATAAATTTATGAAAAATAAAATTTTCTTATTAATTTTTATCATTTCTTGTTCAGGAGCAGACCAAAGCACTTCAACTAGTAATGAACAGAGTAAAAATTTAATTATCGATAAAACTGAAAACGCTATTGAACCTGGATTTTATCTAAATGAAATAAATATTCCTATATCTGATGACTTACATTTTAATTCTCTAGAAAATTGTATTGATTTTATCGGTAGCCTTCACAAGGTTGACTGCTTAAACTCTTATGAGATATTTAGAATAATCGAATTTGAATCTGTAGTTGTAAATACATTTAAAACTGAAAAATTTCTATATGTTGTCCTAAAAGACGGTATTATTTTTGAATTTGAATATGCAGATAATAATTTAAGAGAAATATTTAGGATTAATGATATTGAAAACATTCAAGAGGCAGGGTTGTTATCAATAGCTTTAAATGATGAAGGTAATGAGTTTGCTATTTCCTACCTAAATAAACAATTTGAGTTGGTAGTCGATAAATATAGTTACACCGAAGATATTGCAAAACATACTTTTGTGAGCCAAATATTCTCTCAACAAATGAACAAACCTTATATTCATATAAGTGGAAATTTAATTTGGTCAAAATATTACAAAACATATTTACTAAGTGTTGGTGATAATCAAGAAGCAAATGCAATTTCTAGAATTAACCCCACGCCTTTAAATACTACAAGTCAGCTAGGAAAAATTTTGGCATTAGAAAATGTCGAGATAGATGTTCCCCTTATTTTTTCAGGAAATAAAGGAACACAGTTATCAAACATAATTGTGTATGGTTTGAGGAATCCTTGGCAGTTTTTTGAGTATAGTGGAAATTTAGTTGTGTTTGACGTAGGGTTAAGCATTCATGAAGAAATGACAATTTCAAAGCTAAGTGATCATGCAAAATCCTTTGGTTGGCCAATATTTGAAGGAGGTAGTAAATCAGAAGCTATTGACAGTATTGAAAATTACTCTATAGATATCACATACAATCTTGACGATTATAATTTAAATTCTGAAGAGAGTATGAATAAACTTAAATCAGAAGCAATTAGCCCAAGCTTTTTTTATAGTCACTATCCAACTGAGAATGATTATAGGGGAGCAATAATTGGGGGAGATATAATTCTTGGAAAAAACAATTCTTACAGTCTAAATATAGTTTCAGTAGATATTGCAACTAATGAATTATTCTTATATAGTATTGCTGATAATAGTGTAAAAATAGTCCCCCCTCCTTCCACTAATAGGGAAACTATTACAAATATAAGATCTCTAAATAATAATTTTGCTGATTTAGTTGTAGGAACTTATGAAGGTAAATTAATTTTTATTAACTTGCCTTGATTAGAATTATTTTATAAAAATTAATATTTATTTAAGTTTTAAAGGGAAATAAACCATAAGGACAGAACTTTATATGTTATTAAGAAAAATAAAGAATTTCTAACTAGCTTATTTATTGCAGCTAAAAACTCTATGAAAATTAATATTCTGAGAATTGTATTTAATATAAATAGGAAAATCAACCATTCCTGTATCCGACTCCACCTCTATGCAATATTTTTTATAATGACTAGTTTCTATTTGTTCGTTAAATTCTTTACCTTTCCAAGTTCTAATGATTATATCTGGAGATAAATTAGAAATAGAATATTGAAAATTCCATTTATTGTGTCCAGGATGAAAATCACTAAAGTTGTATCTACTTTCAGTTATTTCTCGTACAGGAGGATTTTTTGCAATAAATCTATCTGATTTCCCTAAAAAATCAATTACAGGTCTGTCAATATAGTAAGATAAATTCCCTGCCCAAAATAATCCAATTACTGCATCCTGTTTTGCTACTTGATTTATTTTTTTTCCAATTACAACATTTAAGTTATCAACCCACGTCACCTGAACCCCATCGGTAAACATATTTTGAATATGTGAGTAACTTAAAAATAATGTAAACAAAATTGCTAATAAATACTGAGAGGTGTATTTGTATTTAATATAAATTATAAAGAAAAACACAGCGATTAAATAAAAAATCTCATGTTGATTTATATTTAAACGAATAGGTTCAAGACCTAGCAATTTTTTTACATTTAATTGTACTAAAAATACACTAATAAAAAGTATCCCAAATAAAATAAAATTAAATAATTTATTTTTTTTAGATATATTTTCATAGTCAAAAAGTGGGATTAACAAAAATACAAGTGGAATTATTGGAGTAATGAATCTGTTTGCAAATTTATAAACCTCCCAAGCATCACCACCAATGTAAATGTTGTAAATTAAAAGAAAGAAAATAACAAAAAATATTGAATTTAAATGTATTTTGTTTTTTTTTAAATGAGGCTTACTAACAAATAATAAGAAAGCAAAAATTATTAATGGTAATAAATTAAATGAACTTAGGAAACCCCTTGGAATTTTTTCGATTAGAGAAAATCCACCCGTTTTTAAGTAATAGGTATTCGGTAAAAAATCTCCATAATAATTATATTGAAACAAAAGTAATAAAATTACAAAAAAGCTAACAAAAAAATTATATTTTATTAAATTTATGAACTCTGTGAATTTAGAAACTTTATACATTAAAAAATAAAGGCTTATACCAATTAAAACTACGCTAAAATCGATACGAATTAATATACCAATTAGTAAAAGTGTATATATTTTAAAAATAGTAGTTTTGCTATTATCTTTTAAACTCGAATCATACTTTATTATTTGCTCAATTATTAAGATAAGTAATAAACTAATTATGCCAACTTCATATCCACGTAAAGACCAAAAAAGTAAAGGGTATTGAAAAGGTATTAATCCTCCTAGAAAATAAGATATTTTTTTATTTCCTTTACTAAATATCATTGATATAGAAGTTACTTTTAATGATATTACAAAAATAATAAAAACATTTAACACTGAAACAAATAGAGTGTTTATTACTGGGTTAAAATTAAATAAATGCAAAAAAGACAGAAATAAAGTGTATAAAAAATTTGTAAAACCTTGCACTCTATTGCTTCCTTCGTACCAAATTAATTCTCCAGTATGAGCAAATGTTTTAGCATATGACATCTGCCAAACCCCTTTCTGCGTCCATAAATACTAAAAACCTCTTTATCACTAGGAAGTAGCGAAGTTGGGAAGTTTAAAAGTGTCTCTTAACTGTCTCATACTCACAAAAGAAGTCTTCGTTATTTACTGCTCGTAGCGTTTCAGAGCCTCTTAGAAATGAGCGATAAATGAAGATGAATAATGTAAAATGAGGAAAGGATAAATGGTTAGCCTCTGTCTGAAAAACAAGGGGTCGGCAGTTCGATTCTGCCTCTGGCCACAGGGTTTTTTCCTAGTGTTTATAAAACTGGGACAAGAACTGGGACAGACTCATTAAAAGCTTCTTATTTTTTGTTGATAATTTTTTTTAATTTAATAGCTTGTATTAACATTTTAAAACCGTCTTTTAATGGAGATACTGTTGAAACTGTTTCTATTCCAAAATCAGTAACAGGTATTTCCAAAATTTTCATTTTAGATTTGTTAAACCTAATAACAATTTCTGTAGAAACAAAAAATTCATTTGAAATGATTTTATCTATTTTTTCTAAAGACGCTTTTTTTAATATGAAAGTACCTTGAGTATCTTTAAAGCTTGTCTTAAATAAAAATTTTAAAATTAAGTTAAAAAAATTAGAATACAGTTCCCTAGAAATTTCCCTTTTTACTTTAGCATCTTTATGAGATTTTGAACCAATAAACAAATCATAATCATGAAATAAATTATTTTTAAAAACATATTCCAAATCTGAAAATTTAAAACTAAAATCAGCTGGGCAAAACCAAATCCAATCATGTTTTATATGTTTAAACCCTTCTTTAATTGCATTGCCTAGGCCTTTTTTTGAAGTGATTAGTCTTATATCATGTTTTAATTTATATTTTTCAACTAATTGTTCCGCTACTTTATATGAGTTATCAGTTGAATCATTTTCTATTATTACAATTTGCAAATTTGTTAATTTAAGATAACTTAGAATTTGATCAACTGTGTATTTTATATTCTCTTCCTTATTATGTAGTGGAATTAAAATTGTCAATGATATAGAGTTATCAAATTCTAAAAAAGAATTAACATTTGGCATAATTTTAAGATAGCTGTTTTGAGATTTTATTATTATTTACTGATGTTTATTATGTAATGGCCAATAACAGGTTTAATACTTTATTATTTAGACCTATTGAATACGGACTAACTGAATATAACTTAGAAGAAAAATTAGATAATAAACAAGAATATAGATAAATAGAATAATGTAAACTAAGAAAATGTTAAAGGATAATAAAAAGATAGTTATCTTTGTTTATGATTTTCCGCACAAGAAATCTTTAACTGGTTTGCAAATTATAAAAAATTCTAGTTTTAACAATGTATTTGTTATCAGTAGCCCTTGGCAGAATTTAAATTTTAGGAAATCAAAAAACAGAATAGCTGTAATTGAAGATGAGATTTTAAATCCAACAGATATAGCAAAGAAATATGGATGGGAAACTTTTGTTGCACTTCATAATTCTGAAGAAGCCTTAAATTTTTATAATGAAATTAAACCTGATTATGGAATTATTCTAGGTGCGAGAATACTTTCGAAAGATGTTATAAATTCTTTTTCACAAGGAATTATTAATTTTCATCCAGGAATACTTCCCAATAATAGGGCTCTTGATACGATAAAATGGGCAATTTATCATAAAATTCCACAGGGAGTGACTGCGCATATGATAGATGAGAGAATAGATGTGGGTAAGAAGATATATGGTGAAACTATTGACGTAGATTTGGATGATACCATTTATGATTTGTCTTCAAAATTATTTTATCTTGAAATGAAACTTTTAAATAAAGTATTAAATCAAGATTTTAATTTTCCAAAACTAGAAAGTCTTGACAGTAAATATCCTGCACAAAAGGCTGTTAGCGATGAAATTGATAATAAGATTTTAGAAGATTATTCTGAATATAAAAAAAATTATAAAAAAATAGTAAACAGCTTTGAAAAAGATTAAGAATAGTTCAAATTACACCTTACAGGTCTTAGATAAATTAGGGAGTTTTTGTGTTAATACAAAAAAAAAGATTTGAAAAAATCTATTTTCTAACAATTTTTTTATATATATTAATTCTGTATTTACGTAGCCCCCAAATTTTATTAGAAGGAAGATTCTTTGCTGAAGAAGGGTCCATATTTTGGAGTTTTTCACTAGCAAATTCTTTTTTAGATACTCTTTTATATACTCCAATCATTCAAGGGTATTTTGGACTTAATACAAATATCCAAATTTTATTATCAAATTTATTTCCATTGCAATATTCACCATTGGTTACAGTTTGGACTTCAATCTTTATCTCACTACTACCAAGTATTGCTTACTTCAATTTAACCAAGAGTTCTGAAACTGACCTACATAGACTTTTAGTAAGTATTTCTTTCTTGCTTTTACCCTCATTAAATTTTTTGGAGGTATTTGCTAATTCAATTAACTCTCAAACATACCTTGGGGTAACTTCATTTATAATTATCATAAAAGGCTTTAATAAAGATACAAATAAGTTACATAAACTAGAATTATTTATCCTGTTCCTTAGTTTTTTTTCAGGATATTATTCCTTGATTCTTTTACCTGTTTTGTTTGCTAGGTTATTAATTGAAAAAAATAAAAAAATTATTTTACCAATTATTTTCGGATTTATTTCTGGCATCATTAATCTAAATGTACTATTTTATGCATTAAACAATAAAGCTCTGTACGAAGGAAAGCTTGATAGCAATACTGATTTAAATTATTTTTTAAGTATTTTTAAGAAAAGCTTGGTTCTTAATTTATTTACTGAAAAATATTTTACTAATCAAACCTTAGGAAACATTTTACTTTTTCTATTCTTAGTTTTAACTATCTACATATTCATGAGTTATAATGTAAAAAACAAGATTGAGTTTTTCTATATTTATTTAGCCTTGGTCTTGGAGGTCATTTTAATATTTATTGGCCAAGCTGGGGAAACATATGACCAACGATATGCTGTAGTAGTCCCAACAATCGTATCTTTTATATTGATTAATTTTTTAAAAAGCTACAAGTTAGAAAAATATTTTTTAATATTTTTGATATTTATTGGTTGTTTGAATTTTAATTTTCAAAGAGCAGATTATTTTATTGATTGTAAGGAATTTTGCATTTCATGGCAAGATCAGATTAGTAGTATAGATAACAATCCTATAATTGTTCATTGGCCGCTTGGAGAAGGAGAGCCTTATTGGTATACAAACTTTAAGGATCCAAAACCAAATCCAGCACCATTTCAGATTGAAATATTGGGAGATGGTTATCTTCAGTTTTATGAGGTTACTTTAGTTGATATATTTAATTCAAATTTTAATTAGTGCAAGTCCATTTTATTATTAAGCAACTTTAATAAATTGAACCAGAAAAATGATTTGTTAAAAAACTATTTTTTTATCCAAAATTTATATTATTACTTATTGATAATGTTGAGCTAGATGGATACTAATAACTTCACCATTTACAAAAATTAGAAATCTAAATATATCTCAAACAAGCAAACAGTACTAAAGTAACTTATATGTTAACAAAAGATAAAAGTCTAATTCCACTATCTGATCCATCAAGAGAGTTAAAATATATAGAGAATTATTTTTCATCAATTCAGAAAGAAATAAAGTCAGGTGTTTATATAGGTGGAAAAAATGTAGAACAATTAGAGAATAAGCTAGCAAAGTTTTTTGATATTAAATATGTAGCTTCTCTTAATTCAGGTACCGACGCCTTGGCTTGTGCAATTTACTCTTTAGACATAGGGAAGGGAGACGAAGTAATACTTCCTTCCTTTACTTTTTTTGCAACAGCTGAGGTAGTTATAAATTCTGGAGCAACCCCCGTTTTTGCTGATGTAGAGTTAGAAACTCAGTGCATAAGTTTAGATAAAATTAAGCCACTAGTCACAAATAAAACTAAGTGTATAATTCCCGTACATTTATATGGAAATAACTCTGATATAGAAAACATTAAAAATTTTTGTTCAAAAAAGAACATATATTTAATAGAAGATTGCGCACAGTCTTTTGGGTCAGCAACAAAATCAAATAAAAAGCTAGGGACTTTTGGGAATGTTAATGCCTTTTCAACCTATCCAAGTAAGACTTTAGGGGGAATTGGAGATGGAGGTTTTATAACTACAAATAATAAAAGCATCTATCAAGCTATAAATAAATACAAAAATCATGGTCAAACAAAAACCTACGATCATGTAATTTCAGGGATAAATTCAAGAATGGATTCAGTTAATGCCTTTACTCTGTTAAAAAAATTAGAAATATTTAATCAAATTAAAGATACCAGAAATGATGTTGTGAAATTTTATAATAATATTTTTAATAATTTTAATGAAATACAATCTTTCAATAATGATAAAAAAACAATTTACAACTATTACACAATACAATTACCACCTTCTAAAAGAGGTTTTGTTCAAGAAGAATTAAGAAAAGATAATATTTTTACATCAATTTATTACAAAAAACCTCTACATAAACAAAAATCATTGGTTGATTATGGATTTAAATCTAAAGATTTAACAAATACTAATAAATTATCAAAGAGTGTCCTATCCTTGCCTTTGTATGCATTTATGACTAAAAAAGAGAAAAGCTATTTACAAAAGTCAATAAAGAAGGTTTTAAAAAAACATGACATTAACTAAATTTGCAATTATTGGATACGGATCAATGGGGTCGGTTCATCATAAGTCGATTTCCGAGATTGATAATATTATTCTTCATTCTGTTTTAGATACAGATAAAAAAAAATTAAAAAAAATAAATAATGATATAAGTGTATTTGATAAATTTAATGAATTTATTGATCACATAAAAAAAGAAAATGTAGATGGAGTTATTATTTCTTCTCCCAATCAATACCATTATGAGCAAGCAAAAGAATTAATTAATAATAATATACCTGTACTTATAGAAAAGCCTATAACCGAGTCTATTGATAATTTAAATTCTTTACTTAAAAAAGCTGAAGAAAATAATACTGTTTTACGGTGCGGTTTAATAGAGATTTATAATCCCATAATAAGTGAACTAAAGAAAACAAAATTTAAAAATCTTAAATCAATACATATTACAAGACATTCACCAAGAGTATCTAATGATAGGAACTTAGGTGATGTAATTGTAGATCTTTTGCTTCATGATATTTCTCTACTTTTCGACATCTTCAACCCAATAGATCTTGAAATAGTTGGGTTTAATAAGTTTGATTTAAATGGTGAAATAGAAACATTTGAAATTTTATTAAGTATAGATAATAAAACAAGTGTTTTTATAAGTACAAGTAGAGAATCTCAAGTTAAAAAAAGAAACATGGAAATAATTGATAAAGATACAATATATTTTATTGATTTAATTCAGAAGATTATCTATGTTACAAGAAAAGGAAGCCTAACAAGAGATAATAAGTCTTTCACAGAAAAAAATCAAAAATTCAAAATTGAACCTCTAGACAGACCTGAAACAGCAAAAATACAACTAAGAAAATTTCAAGAAAATATAGACTCAAATAAAATAGATAAAAAACACTTCGAGCTTATAAGAAAAAGCCACGATTTTATTTTTAAAATTGCCTAATTGTGAAAAAAATATATTTTAAAATATTAAAAAAAGTTTTTAAAAAAAATTTTTTTAGGATCTATCACTTAAATAAGGCAATTAAATTTAAAACTAAAAACTTTAAAGAAATTATAAAAATGAATAGAAATGATTGTTATGAATATTTTTTATTCCACTTTAATTTTAAATGTGAAAAGTTTGTCTATAACCACCGTTATTTTTTTAAAAATAATAAACGAGGATTTGGAGAAGATGCATTTCATTCAATGTGGAGATTTTTACTTTTGGAGTTTAAGCCATTAAACATTTTAGAAATAGGAGTTTACAGGGGTCAAGTAATATCCTTGTTAGCTTTAATTTCAAAAGAATTTAATCTAAAAAACAATATTTGGGGACTATCACCATTAACAAATGATTCAGATCAAGTTTCAAAATATGATGATTTAGATTACCAAATAGATATCGAAAATAATTTCAAAAAATTTGATCTAGGCAAGCCAAATCTATTTAAAGCATTTTCTACTGATGAAAAAGCTATTAGCTTTATTGAGTCTAAATTATGGAATTTAATTTATGTAGATGGAAGTCATGATTATGAAGTAGTTATTAGTGATGTAAATAATTCCATTAATAATTTATCTGAAAATGGAATTTTGGTTATAGATGATTCGTCCTTACATACAGAATTTAATCTTAAAATTGAGGGAGTAGAAATATTTAAAGGTCACCCAGGTCCTTCAAAGGTATTAAATTCTTTAATGAAAGATGATAGGGTAGAATATTTGTTTGGTGTTGGTCATAACAATATATTTTTAAAAAAATAAAGTATTTTATATTAAAATCATAAAAAATGACACCAAAATGTGACGCAATCACAAAAGAATCCTCCGTTATTTACTGTTAGTTGCGTAATTGAGCCACTTCCAAATAAGATATACTTCATTGCAAATAAGTTATAGTAAATAAGGTCACAAGGTTTGCCCTTATCTGAAAAACAAGGGGTCGGCAGTTCGATTCTGCCTCTGGCCACCAAAATGAAAAATAAAATTAAATATTGGTATAAAAAGTACACTCCAATAGTGTTTCAAAAATTTTCGTATCTTATAAGCAACATGAATGAATTAGTGAAAATTGGTCTTTTTAATTTTGAAATGAATGAAGATACAAGAATGGAACAATGACTGTAAGGTTATTCAATTTACAACTACAAATTACTAATAAAGTTTATTGGAAAATGCGAAAGATAACTTGAAAAATTATGAAAAAATACAAAAATAAATATTCCTA
>Ga0222719_10005593_pt1 | contig 10805 bp, 8 predicted proteins | sample C33_34DmetaG_FD_165039 | JGI IMG/M metagenome (GOLD analysis project Ga0222719, IMG submission 165039) | Estuarine water microbial communities from San Francisco Bay, California, United States - C33_34D | ecosystem: Environmental > Aquatic > Marine > Unclassified | place: USA: California...
CGGAGGTAGATACACAGAATACGCCTACGATACTCAGGGAGCAGTAAAAGATAATATTCTATACCCTTCTTTTGACCCTTGTATTTTCGAAATTAAGTACCCTGAGGTTGATATTGAAGGTAGAATAACAACACTATAGTATGGCTATTTATAGAATTTTTCCTGAAAAAGATACAACCATTTGGTCAGAACCTAATTCTGCTGGCTTATACGGTAATGCAGGTAAGGATCCTATACTTACTATAGGAGGGTATCCTGATGTTAACTATGTAGGTAGGACGTATAGAAGTATACTGAAATTTAAAACTAAAGATATAACAGATACTTTAAATTCCAAAGTTTCCGGTTTATATTCTGCTAGTCTTAACCTATATAATGCAACTGCAAATGAAATTCCAACAGGTTTTAATATCGAAGTAAAAGCAGTATCAGGTTCTTGGGTTAATGGGACTAGTAAGCTAGACGATCTACCAATAGGAAGAACAGGAGTCTCCTGGAAGTATAAAGGAGCAGCTACAAATCCTTGGAGTAATTTAGGAGGCGACACCTACAACACAACAGTATCTCAATCATTTAATTTAGATTCTTCTTTAGATTTAGATGTTAACGTAACAAGTTTAGTTGATAACATCTATAGCGGGAGTATATCAAACGATGGATTCTTAGTTAAAATAGAAGATACATACGAAAACGAAACAACATCATCAATAATTTTAAAATACTACGGTATAGATACAAACACAATCTTCCCACCGTATTTAGAAGTTAAATGGGATGATAGTAGCTACAGCAGCACATTAGATACACTATCTACTGATATAGCAACAGTAGCGATAAAAAACATAAAAGAGAAATATCAAAACACAGACTCAGTTAGATTTAGATTATCTGCCAGACCTAAGTATCCTACCAGAACTTTTTCTACCAGCTCTATCTATCTAACAGAATACAAATTACCTGTAAATTCCTATTGGGGTATAAAAGATGAATTTAGTGGTGAAATGATAGTTGATTTTGATAACATACATACAAAAATTAGTGCGGATAATACAAGTAGTTATTTTGATATCTACATGAATTCTTTACAACCTGAAAGGTATTACAGGCTGTTAGTCAAGACTACATTGAACGGAAGCACTATTGTTATAGATAATAAGAATCTGTTCAAAGTAGTAAGAAATGGCTAACAAAATTCAGATTAACAAAACGGTATATAATAAAGAAGAGTATGATAAAATTGTAGATCGTACCTTTAAAACATTCGGTATTCAGGAAGCTCAAACTTCTGAAATTACTATACCTGAGTTTTTCCAAGCTTACGAAGAGTTGTATTATGAAATACCGGTTCAAGGTGAAGAACAAACACATGAATACCTTATAAAAAAGAGTAGTGAATTAATAGAGTTTGAAAAAGATACACTAGATATTCAACCTCTATTAGATGAAATAGCAGATTTGAGACAGCAAATATTAGATAATAATACTGAACTGATAGAATTAAGATCCCAATTAGCAGAACGTGGCGGAGTATAAACACATAGTAAGACAGCTCTCTTTAAATCCAATAGATGAAACAAGAGAGATATCAGAGAAGGAACGAAACTTAATAGATTCTTTCCCTATAGACTCTTTCTATGATCAAAAACGTCATAATATAGAGTTAGAAATTTCTGATCTAAATTCTAATTTAATTGACAGATTTAGCTACGCTAATGAAAAAACATCACCAGATTCAGGTACAGCCGGAAATAGAGGCGCTAAAATAGTTGAGATTGATCCTGTTAACGATGTCAAGCTATTTGGCTACGAAGCAGGTGGGGTTAGATTAACGTATAACTTTTTAAACAACCTCCTTTCTAAAGGTAAGGAAACCAGCAGACTCTATCTACAAGATATATCTGGCGATAGAACTGAATTAAGAGCATTTCCATTAGATATAGATCAAGAAACATTTAATGAATTAGCAAGTAACTTTATAAACGACCTTAACTCTTCATCAGATTTTGCAGAGTTTTACCTACACTTCGGTACAGGTCAAACCAAAGTAGTGTTAATAGGGTTAAATGCTAAGATAGAGCAGACCGACAAAGGCCCAGCCCTACTCCTTAAACTATATAAACCTCTACCAGGACAATTCGCTTCAAAAGACACCTTTCAAATATATGAAGAAGTAGCAGACAGTTACGTAGTAGAGGTTGAAACTGAGTATGTAGACGATGTAGTCAAAGTACCCTACCTTAAAGGTCCTAACTTCGATGTAGAAATAGCTCAAAATACAAAAAACCCTACCGAATATTTTGACTACCAAGAATTATTTAGTTACCCGGTAACCGGCTCCTACTACGAGCTACAATCACTATTTAACGATAAAAGTGCTCAAATCAGTATTGACCATAAAGACTTTAGCACGTTTGTTCACTTTTCTTCTGCTGAAGAGAGACTTAGAAACTTTAAATATAAGCTAGAGTTAATTGATTCTTATCAAGACAATATTGAGACAATAAAAAAGACTGGGTATGTAAAAACAGGGGTTACTGGAAGCTTAGTCTACTACGAAGATTTAATACAAGGATTAGTTAAGAACTTTGACCACTACGACAGATACCTATACTTTGAAACTGGATCTAAAGCTTGGCCTAAATCCTCTAACAGTAGACCCTATAAAAATCAACGAAGTACTACTAACGAATCGATAGCATTCTTTAACAGAGAAATAGTATCAGCATCTAACTACGATACCTCTAACTTCGATATACTCTCCAACACCATACCGGTGTTTATTAAAGAAGATCCTAATAATGAGCCCTATCTGATGTTTATTCATATGATTGCTCAACATTTTGACAATATATGGATTTACTTCAAAGCAGTCTCAGATAAGTACGACACAGATAACAGATTAGATTTTGGTATATCTAAAGATTTAGTACGTGACGCAATCGAATCTTTAGGTATAAAGCTTTATAATGCACCTGAAAATTTAGGAAGTTTATTTTCTTACTACACTGGAGAAGGCTATATATCAGGAAGTGAATTAATCACCTCTCACTCTATAGCTACTCAAGGCACCGATCTTGCTCATTTGCAACCAATGCCACAAGGTAATTATGAAAGAGAGATCTACAAAAGAATATATCATAACATTCCTCATTTAGTTAAAACTAAAGGTACACAAAGAGGGCTTAGAGCATTAATAAACTGTTTCGGTATACCTGATGATATACTTAAGGTAAAAACATTTGGAGGTATTAAACCTCTAGATCCTAAACACCTCGGTCCTTTAACTTACTACACTAGCTCTATAGATAAAATACGTCTAGATAACACCGGAAGTATTGTTAGCGGAAGCACACTAAGTAAATACACTTCTATTGTAGATAGAGAAAGAAAATACTCAGACGATCAAAACCTAGTTGAAGTAGGGTTTAACATGTCTGACGGTACAGATGTTAGAATAGATCAAGTTGTAAGTAGCAGCTTTAATATAGATGATTACATAGGGGATCCACGTAGAGCATACGATAACATATACGAGGAGTTAAACTTATTTAGTGACGAAATAACCAATATTGAAAAATTAAATTGGGAGGATATCACTACAAAATGGCAGCACGCTGATTGGATCTGGAATGAAGATCCTACATTCACTAGAGACCCTCATGCCTTCATAAGAATGATAAAATTCTTTGACAGCTCTCTATTCAGAATGATAAAAGATTTTGTACCAGCAAGAACCAATGTTAGTACAGGTGTAATAATAAAATCACATAAGCTTGCAAGATCAAAAGCAAAACAAGTAAAAGTTTCATTTACTAATGAAATATACACAGGAAGTATTCCTATAGGAGGGGTATCGGGTAGCGACGGAGGCAGCTTTACAGCTAGACCTAAAACCCCATACACTACCAATCATAATGTTTTGATTGGAACACCGCTAGGTCAAGTACGAAAAGATGTAACAGATGAAAGTCCTAGAATAACTGGACAATTCTCTGGATCTCTTTTGGTAGTTTCTGATGGAGATGTAAATAAACGAAATCCATTTGTGGGATCCGCACAACCACAGATAAGATTTGATATCACTACATTTAACTTATCACTACCCATACCTCCTTCTTGTGTATTAGTTTATACCGGAACTTATATTGGAGAATACTTTAACATAGAAGCAGTAAATAACGGCTACGTAGGGCTAACCTATCCTACCACTATACCCGATACCGGATCATTTCAATACACTCACAATTTTGACGATTACGAGTTCTGGACAGCAGAAGCGTCACCTACATACCCCTACGGCTTTGAAGGCTGGTGGTCTACACCTTCTGGTAGCGGTACTAAATTTACAGATGACTATACGTTTAGCTTCTTCTACGAAAACGAATCAGTTAGTGGTTCAAACTTCTACGCTAGATTCACAACAGATATTGCTAACTATGTAGAACATCAATTCTACGGCTTTACAGGAGGCACTATACTATTAACATACCCAGAATCAGCAGCACCTACTGGTAGCGGTATCGACTTTAGTTATAACATGAACTGGACATCATTTGCTAGCATGGTACTTACCGCTACTCCAACATATCCCTATACATTTGATGGATGGTATAGTGATTCTGCTAGAACAAATTTAATATCAGCAAACAGCACCTTAACAGTAACATCCGGATCAGCATCAACGACATTCTATGAGCAGTATTTTGCTAAATTTAGTACAACACATATAAACCCATAAGATGACGGAATTAGAATTTATATCAACAAACCCAACAAACTACGGAGTAGGTAACGCTAACCTATTGTACAGCAGTAGTGTTATAGGCCCTGATCAAGTTCCTGTGCCACCTTTTTTAATACAGGGTCTTGCTGTTCCGTTTACAACCAAAGACGGAGTATCTGTAGTAGCAGCATTAAAAGAGGTAACTAAATTTAAATTTACTTTTGTAGATAGTATAGTTACAGCAACTGTAAAAGAGAAAAAACAGCAAAGCGGATTTTATTATTACAGATTAAATCCTTTCTTTACATATCAGTTACCTGAATCAATTGATGAAAGCGGTAATACTTTTGAAGAAAATTCAATATTTACTTTTATACCGTATGTAGCTGAGAATTTTAATAATAGTGACTATAATCCGCTAATTAACAACTCACAAGGAGGTATACTTAATTCTACAAGACAAGTAGTAGATAGAACATCAGATCAAGCTATACCTACTAATCTTACCGCTATACTTGCCGGTGGAGCTAAACCAGCAGAAATACAAGATTCAACATATACATCTGCCGGATTAGCAAACGGTAGATTTAAAGGTACAAAACTTACAAGCGGTAGCGTACCCGGGAACGACCCAGCATTAGGCCTCAAATCATTTAAAGGACTAATATTTGAACTAGACGCCGATAATACTATTATTACAGACAGTAGTACTGGAGAAGCTGTAGAATACTACTTTAACCTAAGAGATAGTATATCTCAGACTGGGCAAATGTACAGACACAATAGTACATATACAGGCTCAATACCTCAACTTCCATCAGGAAATGTACCAGGTAGCTTAATTTTTGAAGAACAGGGTAATAGGTTCGTGAGGGTAGTTAATAAAAAGATATTTGCTGCAGAAAGCGGGTTTATTTATAAAACTAACGAATTTGGAAATGTAATTTCAAGATCATAAACATAAACTTAAATTAACATATATTTATATAAAACACACATAAAATGGGATATTTAGACAATTCAATTATTACGGTTGATGCGATCCTTACAAAAAAAGGAAGAGAGCTGTTAGCTAGAGGGGACGGCTCGTTTAACATTACACAATTCGCATTATCCGATGATGAGATTGATTACACGCTGTACAATCCATCACATCCCTCTGGTTCTGCTCTATATGGAGAAGCTATAGAAAATTTACCCCTATTAGAAGCTTTTCCTGATGAGACTCAAGTAATGAAGTATAAATTAGCAACTCTACCTAGAGGTACTTCTAAACTTCCAATCCTTGATGTAGGATTTAACTCGATAACCTTAAAACAAGGTGCATCCTTAGCAGTGACCCCTCAGACGCTAAACTACTTAGGAGCTACATCTATTTTTGAGGCAGGAGGATATACTGCTACTATTGCTGATACTAGAGTATTAAATTCATTTACAGGAGTTGGAGTAAATACACAAGAAGCTGATAGGTTGAATACTACTACAACTGTAGGTACTAATGTTTCTAAAACAATTATCGGTACTTCAATTAACCTTACTGCTACAACAGTAAACACATTGTTTGGAACTAGAAATCAACTTCAAACTACCATCACAGTGATAGGTAGAGATTCTGGAGCTAGAATTACTATTCCTGTAACCATAACTAAAACTACATAATTATGTCATATAAAAGATTTGATCAAGAAGACGTAGTAGTAAGTGCTGAATCGATCACAGCACCATTATGGACAGGAGACCAAACAACCCTTACCTCCTTCTATACTGCATCCGACCAAATTGGAGGTGCATCAGGAGACTACTACTACGATATATACCAAGCTTCACCAACCGGTTCTGGAGCTAGAGTCCAGTTTAGCTTAGCATATGCAGACAAACAGGGGTATGGTTCACAATACTATAATATAAACGTAGCCGGAAAATCACCGACAGGTACTACTTATGGACAGTATAGATCTCTTGTACTAGGAGATGAAGAGAAAAACTTTACATTTGGTAGCTCAAACTCTGATTACTTTTATGTTATAAACGTAGATAGAGCAAGATATAAAGAAAAGCTTCTACCAGGATCTTTTAAACTGTCTTTAGCTACAAGTGCATCATCACTTCACCTAGTCGACGATAGCAACTTTACTACTACAACCCGATTTAACGATGCAGGTAGAGTTTACGAATTAGTCTCTGGTAGTTTTACAAGTTTGAATACAAGTATTAATACTAATGGATATAGTGATTCCGGTTCATACGGTAAATTTTTACCGGATATTGGAGTAATACTACTCAATGGTAAAGCATTAGACGCTCCTATAGGCGCTGGAAGAGGTGGAATGAATTTACAAATACAAAGAAACGCTAACAGTGCAGATAAAAATCTAGACAGAATATATAACGCACTAGGAGCAGGAGGTAGTTTTAGATGTCAATCAGAAGAAACAGTATCATCTAACTTTATTTTTGTTAGAGCAAGAAACGGTGAATTTAACTATTCCACTAACCCCTCTTTAATAACCGGTTCTGGAGAAATCAGACACAACGTGATGATTAACTCTCCTCAATCATATATTACTGCAGTAGGTTTATATAACGATAATAACGATTTATTAGCAGTTGCTAAACTATCTAGACCTCTAGTTAAAGATTTTACGAAAGAATCTTTAATTCGTATCAAGCTGGATTATTAATGGATGAGCGCTTACAAAAAATTCAACAGGCAGGATGTATTTGTTACCGATTACGTAGCTAAAAAACAATGGGAAGCTAGCGGTAGTCTGGTATCTGATTATTCTATTAACACTATAAGAGGATTTGAAGGAGAGACCCCAGGATTTCCCTACCCAAAAGATTATAGAAATAACCAGTACGAAAGTCTTGTTTTTAAAAGCGTTAATCATAATTACTACGCTGATAGTTTAGGCAACGGGACCTACTCAGGTTCGAGAGATTTATCTCTTCAAACCTCCCTAACAGAAGAAGGAGCTAGAAATATCTCTACTGAAGTTGCTGTAATATCACTACCAAAAGATGTTTACGGTACTCATATAGAACCTAACACCTTTGTGCTGAAACCTCTAATTGAAGATGTAGATAAATTTGTTGAAGACGGCTATGCAAGAGATTCAATGGACGGTTCTAATTTCTATGTAGAGAATGTCGGGTACTGGTACGACTCAGATAAAGAAATTGATCTACAAGACTACTTTGAGGACGAGACTAATATAGTTGACGATGATTATGTTGATATAGATAGAAACCAGCAAAGATTAGAAATAGTAGATGATGGAAACGGACACTTAATCTACTCAGGCTCTAACTATCTTTTCACTAAACCCAAAGAAATAGTTGGTGATATAATATATAATCAAGGCCTAGCAATTATTACTAACCCAGTAACTGCTAGATATTTTAGTACATATAGTAGACATAAGTTGCGATGGAAATCAAACCAACCTATTTATACGTATAATGCCTACTGTAGGATAAAAGATTCAGAAATGAACTTTACATATAATTCCTCAGCGGTAACAGGATCAAACGGACAGCTAACGGCAAACGCCCTTCACTCAAGTTTTAATCCTTATATTACAACTATAGGCCTGTACAATGACTCTAATGAATTAATAGCAGTAGCGAAAACAAATAGACCTATAGTTAAAAGTAAAAACGCAGATACAACATTTGTTGTTAAAATTGATATATAATGGCAATAACGTTTAGAGCAAATAAAGGACAGGCATTAACTTACTCAGAAGTGGATAAGAACTTTGGTTCTTTCTATTATTCTAGTTCGTTACATAATGCTAGTACGGTTTTAAGATTACACTACACAGGGAGCTTAAACGTACCAATTAACCAAGCATCTCACGATATTACCCTTGTGAAAGGTATATCACAGGGTGTAGATAAGAGAATAGCTTTTTATTCTGGAAGCTCAGCACTATCTAACAGTGAAGGGTTTATATATGATAGTAGAAAAGTAGGAATAAATGTAGATGAAGCAAACGATACTCTATCCTACGCTTTAGAGGTATCAGGAAGTATAAGAGCATCTGCTGCTGTCCTTTCCAATTCAGATGAAAGGCTAAAAGAAAATATTTATCCAATAGATAATGCATTGTCTAGAGTAGGACAAATAGAAGGAGTTTATTTTGATTGGAAAAAAGGAGGTGATAGACAAGTAGGTGTAATCGCACAACAGGTCGAAAAAGTACTTCCAGAAGTTGTTTCCCAAGATAAAGATTCATATCTTTCTGTAGACTACTCTAAGATTGTTCCTCTCTTAATAGAAGCTATCAATGAACAGAATAGTATCATAGGAGACCTAGAAGAAAGACTTAAAAAATTAGAAAAGTAAGATGGCTATTACGTTTAGAGGCATAAAAGGAAGTCCATTAACCATTACTGAGTTAGATAATAACTTCAGAGAATTTTACTATTCAGCTTCCTATAACAATTCAGAATTAATACTTTATAAATCTGCCTCTGGAGATACCGGACTAACTATACCTTTCGATACACCTAAAGGACCAGAGTACGCTATTCAAATTAAAAAAGGTGATTTAAATGCATCTGGCTCGAACGTATATGTTACCGGTTCAAAAAACTTTAAATACGATTTTAATCAAAACAAACTTGATGTAACAGGTTCCGCCAACATAACAGGCAATTTAGTAGTAGGAGGTTCAGTAACAGCAGAAGAGTTTATTACCGAACGTAACATTACTATCAAAATTGAAAAATCTGGTTCAACAGTATTTGGAGATTCTGCTGATGATACTCATACATTTACAGGAGCTTTAACTATTAATGGAACAAATGTCTCTAGCTCATTACAATCTAACTATGCTTATACTACAGCAGTATCAAGTTCTTTAGAAAATCATATTAATACTGTATCAAGCTCTTTAGCAGCAGATATAGCAGGATTTACAACAAACTATGATGAGTTAAACAACATACCTTCCGGTATTATATCATCATCTGCTCAAATTCAATCTAACCTACCCTCCAGTATAGTCTCTGCTTCAGCGGTATCTTCACCTAGTCAAGGAACAGTAAGATTAACAACTAACGGAGTAGCAGCTACAGACGTAGATCTAGGTTTACAATCAGGAGATTCACCTACATTTGATAATCTAACTCTTACAGGTAACCTAACAGTGCAAGGTGATCAAATAACTGCTAATGTAGGAACCTTACAGATAGAAGATAAGTTAATAGAAATAGGTAGAAACAACACTCAATCATCATTAGCTGATGGAGGCGGTATCTTTATTAGTGGTGCTAACGCTTCATTAACTTGGGATCATGCAAATAGCTACCTATATACAAACAAAGACTTAAAAGTTAACGGTAGGTTGAGAACTGCCTACCTAACCTTCCCAGCTGAATCAGGACAAGTAGCAGAAGTACTACACTCTGATGGAGCTGGAAACCTATACTTTGCAACTGCCTCCGGAGGAGGAGGAGGCGGTGGAGGATTAATTCAATCCTTTACAAACGCAACAACAGCTGGTAGAGTAGTAACCTCAGTGGATGCCCAGAACATAAACGCTGAAGCAGGATTAACCTTTATCAGTGGTACCCTTTCTTTAGGGGATACCGATTTAAGAGAGTTTGGATCTTCAGATACTGACATATCAGGATTAGTAGGAGGTTCAGCTTTCGGTACTTTACTAGAAAGTGACGCCAACGGGCACATCGTTATGGGTATTAGAGATAACGACTCTAATGATTCATTTAGCGTTGTGACCGGTAATGGAGGATACTATACAGGAAATGCTTATACTAAATTAGCTTTACAAGTTAAAGGTAACGGTAATACTACTATAGGTGGAACCTTGACTACATCAGGAAACGTAACAGTAAACGGATCATTATCAGCAACAGGAGATATTACTGCATACGCTTCTTCGGATGAGAGATTAAAAGACAATATAAAGCCGATCCCTAATTCGGTTGAAAAAGTAAAACAAATTAATGGAGTAAGTTTTGATTGGAATGATAAATCAGAACATACCGGCCACGATATCGGAGTAATTGCTCAAGAAATTGAAGCAGTATTACCTGAGCTAGTAAGAACTAG
>Ga0222719_10005595_pt1 | contig 10801 bp, 8 predicted proteins | sample C33_34DmetaG_FD_165039 | JGI IMG/M metagenome (GOLD analysis project Ga0222719, IMG submission 165039) | Estuarine water microbial communities from San Francisco Bay, California, United States - C33_34D | ecosystem: Environmental > Aquatic > Marine > Unclassified | place: USA: California...
TTTCTATACTCATCCTGATTTTCCTAAACTACACTCTAAGCAATGTCATATTTGTAAAAAATACTTAGAAGAAAAACTTAGAAACAATGAAATTACTCAAGAATCTTTAATAAATTCAGATCATAGTGATCTAAAAAATTTATTATGTAGATATTCTCACCCTATAATAGTCGCATCGAACATTACAAAAGGAGATTATCGTACAAATTTTATTAAAGGAGGTTCACTTTCGACATTATCTCCAGAATATAAAAATAAATGGAAAGATTTACACAATCTAACTATCTCAGGAGTTACCATAAAACAAATAAAGTTTGGTATTAAAACTTTTTCAGTGCGTATCAGCTGATGATTGAGTCTATTTTAGTATTTATTTGTGCAGCACTTTTAGGTATTTTTACAGGGCTAATGCCAGGATTTGGGGGATTAGCTGCAATGGCGTTAGCTTATCCTCTTTTAATTACTCTTGAACCTCATAATGTACTTATTTTTTACATAGTTCTTATTAGTATTGATCAATACTATAACGGTCTTACTGCAATAATTTTTGGAGTACCTGGAGCAAGTTATAATATACCCTCTGTTATTGAAGGACATGCTCTTTTCAAAGAAGGAAAAGGAGGAGAAAGTGTTGTATTTAGTGCAATTTCCAGTTGGATTTGTAGTTTATTTGCTATTGTGTTTATAATACTTCTTTTACCTTTTATGTATTATGTATATAAGATATGGACTACAGAGGCTCAAATTGTAATATTCATACTTATGTTTTTAAGTTTGATCGTTGTATCAAATAATAACATATTTATTAATGCACTCTTATTTTTAGGCGGTATTACTTTAGGATTAATTGGTTATGATGTTACTTCAGGAAATCAAATATTAACTTTTAACTTACCTATGTTATTTGATGGGTTACCAATTATGTGTGTAGTAATTTCTATTTTAGTATTTCCTACATTACTAAAAAATTATTTTAAACAGTCTGCTATAATAAAATGGCCTTTTTTGGATACTAATTTATATAAAAAAACTTTTATTAAACTTTTTAAGACTAAAAAGTTACCTATATTAAGAAGTGGAATAATTGGAAGTGTTGGTGGTTTTATTCCAGGATTATCGTATACTGCAAGCTCTCTACTTGCTTATTCTACAGAAAAAGCAGTTCAAATAAAAAATAAAACATACCGTAGAGGTAATATAAATTGCTTAATTGCTTCTGAGGGAAGTAACAATGCAGGAGCAGTTACTCAGTTAGTACCTTTATTATTTCTTGGTATTCCTATTACTGCTTCAGAAGCCTTAATTTATAATATACTTGAGCAAAAAGGAGTGATTATTTCTTTTGATTGGTTTGTTTCTATTTTCTGGTTAGTTTTACTATCATTCGTTCTGAGTTCTACTTTAGGATTGCTTATTGCTGGAAAGTATGTTAACATTCTCAGAGTACTTGATGGACTTAGTATAAGAGCCTTATATACAGGAGTTTTTTTACTCTTACTTTTTGCTCTTTACTTTGTCGGTTCTCAAACAAATAGTAGTATAGAATTTTTAATAATAACTTTATTTTTATTACCAGTTGGTTTTATTTTAAGAAATTTTGATACTTCCCCTTTGTTATATGGGTTTTTTCTACATGACACTATTTTTTACACTATAGACACTTTTTCTGTCTTATACAATTTGAGGTTTTAAACATGAAAAAAATATTTTTACTTACAACTTTTATTTCTGCGATTACTTTTAACGCTGTAGCAGAAGATAAAATTAATACTATTCTTCACGCTCGTCCAGGAGGGCTTTTAGGTAGATCAACTGAACTTGTTGAATTAGCTCTTGGAGATAGACATGGGGAGAGAATTATTGTTCAAAACTGCGCTGCTGCAGTTGCTTACCTTGCTTCTACTGATGTTCCGACTATTGCTATAGGATATTCTGATATGATGGTAGATGTAGACAAAAATCCCTGTGCAGTTACTGAAGATAGATTCTATGGATATTTAGCAGCTGCTCCTATGTCTCTCTGTACTCGGACTGAGAATGTAGATAAAGCACTTGCTTTAATAAACTCTGGAGATCAGTTTAAGATTGCATACGCAAACTATCCGTGGATTAATTTGATGATTAATAACTTAATCAATGAATCTGGGATTAATGCTTTAGCTGTTCCTTATAAAAATAGTAAAGCCTATAGAGCTGCATTAGCCATTGGAGAAGTAGATTTTATGCTTAGTTCTTTTCAAGGAGATGGAGAGTCTTGTCCTGTAGTATTTGACAATGTTCTTTCGGGTGATGCAATAGTATTAGGTAAAGATCTATTTCTAAATTCTCCTACATCTTCAGATTTTTCTTATAGTACTTACTTGTTTGGCACAAATATTGACTTAAATAAAGACTTAGTAAATATGATTCACAGCTCTGAGGCTTTTGATAACAGAACAGATCAAAAGTATACTCCTCATATGACTGATAGTTCTCTTACAGAACAATTTAAGCATATTTCTCAATAAGTTAGAATAGTGTTTAATTTAGTATATCTTGTAAAAGGTATTCAATATAAAACAAAATTAGACGCTCTTTATGCTGCTAAGGGGGACTCTACTAAGATTAATGGTTCTATTTTTAATGATAGGCTATTATTTAGTTATCCATGGAAAATGGAACCTCCAGAGTCTTTTAAAGAACTTTGTAGACAACGTGCTCAACAACTAAGAGATAACCATAAACATATTACTTTGCTATTTGGAGGCGGAGTTGATTGTTATACTGTCTTAAAAACTTTTTATGAAAATAACATACTATTAGATAAGGTATTAGTAAATTTACCTACCTTTTTTAATGATTCATGGAATGATCCTTCTAATATTGAGTATAAGTTTGTTGCAAAACCTTTAATGAATCGTTTTGAAAAGTTAATGCCTAAAACAGAATTTGACTACCACAGCGACACTCAAAATAGAAATTATATATTTGATTTTGAATCAATGTTTCAAAAGAGTGGTTTACACCCTTTCGTAAGACATCGTTTTTCAGATTTTTTCTCAAATGATAATAAAACTACTTACTTAGTTGGAGATTTAGATCCTGATGTTTCATATAGAAAAGGTAAATTCTATATTGAAATATGGGATTCAGCTAATGTCGAATTATTTAAAGACCTCAACGCAATTTCTTTTTTTACTGATCCTAACTTTCCCCAACTTCATGCTAAACAATGCCACATAATTAAAAACTATTTTTCTTCACTTGATAACCCTGAAAGTATTAATGATTTTAAAACTAAACGTAAAGCCAAAATAGAACTCTTACGAGATGTTGACCCTCTTATTATTGCTTATGATAAAGGTAAACCACAGTTTGTACCTTCTCAGTTAGGTTATAAACATGAGCTTTTATATAAAAATTTACCTGATGAAGAACAGAATAGACTATTAGACCTTTTTTCCTATAAAATTTATGGTAAGCCTGTTTATCAACTTAAATTAGGGGTTAAATTATTTGAAGTCGAAATATGATTGAGTTTCTTTTAGTTTTCTGTTGTGCACTACTCTTAGGAGTTTTATCTGGGTTGTTACCAGGAATAGGTGGGTTTGCTATCATGGTAGCAGCTTATCCATTTTTAATTCATCTTGATCCTGTTAACATTATTCTTTTTTATATAACTTTGGTTAGTATAGATCAGTTTTTTGGTGGAATTACCTCTATAGTATTTGGTATTCCTGGTTTTGCAGCAAGTGCTCCAACTATTTATGAAGGTCATGAACTTTTTCTTAAAGGTAGAGGGAGTGATGCTATAATTTATTCGGCTTTTGCCAGTTATTTTGCAAGTATCTTTAGTGTAATTTTAATATTCTTATTTTTACCATATATGTGGGTTTTATATAAAATGTGGAATACTAATGTTCAAGCTATCATTTTATTATTTGCTTCTACTGCTTTAGTCTTATTTTCTCGAAATAATATCTTGATAAGTATACTTCTTTTTATAGTTGGAAATTTTTTAGCTCATGTAGGCTGGGATGAGTTTAATAATTCAGAATTCTATACTTTTGGGTTTGTTTATCTATACTCTGGTATTCCTTTATTTCCTCTTTTAATAATGCTTTTTGTATTACCTAATTTAGTAAATAGCTACATATCATATGGTAGCTCTAAAATCAACTTTATTCCTTTTTATTTTGAGTCTTATTTTACTTATATAAAAAATATGAAACAATATTTTGGTACTTTAGTACGAAGTAGTCTTTTAGGTTCTTTTGGTGGATTAGTCCCTGGACTAACTTATGGAATGAGTACTTTGTTAGCTTATAGTATAGAGCGATACTACCAAATAAAGAAAAAAGTTTATACAAAAGGTAATATGAGTTGTTTGATTGCTGCTGAAGGTTCTAACAATGCAGGAGCATTAACACAATTGATTCCTTTATTATTTTTAGGTATACCAATAACTGGATCAGAAGCTTTAATATATAATATTCTTGAGACTAGAGGTATGCCTGTTTCAATAGAGTGGTTTCAGAGTACTTTTTCATTGGTAATATTTACCTTTATTTTAAGCGCAACTATTGGTGTTTTTATAGCAGGTAAATATATAAATTTTTTAAAATTTTTAAACGGGATGTCTCTTGTAAAAGTTTATATTTTTCTTGGTTTTTTGTTATTTATCATGATAGGATACACAGGTTATGTAAATTTTTCTCTTGAGAAATATTTAATAATTTCTTTTTTACTTTTACCTATTGGTTTATTACTGTATAGGTTTGATACTATGCCGTTGATTTACGGGTTTGTACTACACGATTTAATTTATCAAACCTTTATCAGAATCAATGCTTTTTACTTTTAAAGGATATCTTTATGATAAAAAAACTTTTTGCAACTTCTGCTTTTAGCCTTTTTTCTTTTACCGCTTTAGCTGAAACAGATACTATACTTTTTTCAAAACCTGGTGGGTTGGATGATAGGTTATTAACTATTATTGAAGAATCATTAGGTACTAATTTTGGTAATAGAATTACTGTTGAAAATTGTGCGGCAGCAGCTCAATATTTATCAAATACTGATAAGCCTACAGTGTCACTTTGGGGTCCAGCTTTTCAATTCTCTGAGAATGGTAGTTCAAATCCGTGCGCATTACCAGATGAACAATTTATTGGATTTTTTGCAGCAGCACCTTTTCATATTTGTTATAAAGAAGGGAATAAGCAAGCAGCTAATATTAATTATTTAAGAACTGGTGATGTAACTATCGGTGCATGGAGTAATAAATACGCTCTAACTCCGCTTACTTCACTTATCGCTACTTTAAATCCCAATGCAAAAGTTATTCCATATAAAAGTTCCAAAAATTATCGTCCAGCTTTACAAGCAGGAGAAATTGATTATACAGTTCCAACATCTGTTAAAGATGGTGAAAAATGCCTTGCCACTCTCGGTGAAACTTCTGTTGATAATCTACCAACTGTAAGTAGTATGATCGATCACCCTTTTAGTATTTTGACTTATTCTTATACTATTGTTGGTGCTAATGTTGATAATCCTGATACTTTTGTTTCCAGCGTTCATGCAAGTGAAGAATGGATTAATCGTAAAGATCAAACTTATACTTCATTCTTATCAGACCTCTCTCGTGCTGAACAACTTGACTGGCAAACCTCTATTAACGAAAATATTGCTGAAAAAATAGCTGAAATTAACTAATTAAAAGTATTTTCAAAATTGCTAAATGCTCTTTTTTAAGATATATTTATATCTCTTAACGGATAAAGGAGCATTTAGCATGATCCATAAGTTTTTCACTCTGCGTGTAGTTCATCCCAATGGGATAACAGAACGAGCAACTTGGAAGCAGCGGTTTCAGTGGTTGTTTGGAGGGTGTCATTTGAGAGATGAGCGAGTAGTATCCCGCTACTGTCAAATGAAGAGAAACCAAGAGCACCAGTCTTAAAACTTTGATTTTTTGATTGCTCTTTGGAAAAATTCTTGATATTATGATTATAGAAAATGAGATGAAGGGATCATCCTCCGAGCAAGCAGCATGGTCGCCCTGGTTGCGATAAGCGTTGCGAAAGGTAAATTCGGTTAATGATCCAACGGAGTCACGGAATGCGTCTCACCCTGAATCACATTTTCTCCCAACTATCGGGTTAAATAGTCGTATTGCTACGATACAGCACGCAAGGCACGGTGTCAAGATTCCCAAGCCCTCGTCATGTAGAAGCTTGTAAAATTTGGAACATGATACAAGGTGTCGGGTAGCTTGGTTAATTCTATCGAAGTCGGCTCTGTGAGGGGCAGGGGAGCGACTATAAAACTCTCCCCACCTTATTTCATTGGGGTGTGCTCCTAGTGCCTGTCGCCTACCTTGCACATAGTCGTAGCACCCCCATTCGGCAAGGATCGTAATGATGCTTGCGTACAACCAGACCTTGGGATACCGCGTTAAGCGATACCAAACATGGGAAGTATGGCAAGTGTGGTGACGATTCACTCAACAGGCGGGCGTTCGGGGGCTGTGTTGGGACTTTAATTTACTACTGAGTAAATTAATAATTTCATTTTTTCCTTCAAAATCAATCTTTGAACTCTTTGTCAATCTCATATCAAACTTGTGGATTATGTGATTTACAGCGAATTCAAAAGGCATCCACTTATTTTCTAAGTACATACCCCATATATTTTTTCCAGTTTTTTTATACATTTTTTGCATCTGTGTCTCTGCTGTTATGGATAACTTATAGAAAAAATCTAAATACTTATCTAATTTAGTTAAATCTCCTTTTAGATTATTATAATATCCATATAGTAACTCTATGAAAATCTTTTCTTTCACATTTGTATAAAATACATAGTCTTCCATATAAGTATTCTTGATAACCTCCTCTTGATCTTCAAATGAATTTACTGGGTTAATTACAGAATGAACTTTTTTTATTTTATAACCCCATTTATCAAGCCATTCTTTATTATTTGCAGGTGAATTAGCTAATAATATGAAAGGGTAGTATTTAATTTCTGGAACTTTTAATTCTGACATTTCTAATATTTGCTCTAAATGTTTCTCAACAGTCATCAAAGGGAGATCAGAAATTAATTCTATAACTACGTATGTATCGTAGTTATTAACAATATCTTTTATTAGTTTTTTATACTCACTCCAATCTATATCGGGTCTATTGATAGCATTTAAAGTATCTTTAAATATTGATTGAACTGCTACTTTTTGTATAATATTTTCAGACTTATCAAATTTAACTTTTTCACCCAAGTTGTCATGTCCATGCTGTATATTGAGTTTTATCATTGAAAATACTCTATCTTTTTTAGTTTTACTCCAGTTAGTAATTCTAACAGGAATACCCTCTTTGACCATATATCTCATTAATTGTTCGTCATGTTTTATAAGCCCAAAATTTGCATTTATCATTTGAATAATACCAATATCTTCATATTTTTTTAAATCATTAATCTCTTGTAATATCATGTCAGTGTTTCTTATACTTATTTTGTGATGTAGACCTGCTGACCAATCACAATAACTACAGCTGTAAGGGCATCCTCTATCTGTTTCATATACAAGCTGTATTTTTGTTTGATTCTTATTAATCTTTTTAAAGTCTTTTCTTAATTGATTTTTAACTGTTTCATGAGTATATATTTTATAAGGCTTATAATTTTCATACTTAAATCTTTGATAATATCCATTATCGTCACGAGTAGCGCAATTCAAGCCTGCACTTATTTCTTTACTACTTTTGAATCTCTTATAGAGATCATAAAACGCTTCTTCACCATCTCCATAGATTACTGCATCAAAAAACGGATATGTTTCAAAATTACTTGAGATATTTTTTCCATTAATATTCGGTCCACCACCAATAATCTTAATTCGATTGTTTTTTAATTTTAGTTTGTTACAAAGTTCTACCATTTTTTGTTCTGTCCAAACAAACATGGTAACAACTAAGATATCAGGTTTTCTTTTATTGATGAGATCTATACACTCCTCACTTGTTTCCCAATCGTATATAGGCTCACACCAGTCTATTTCGTTATCTGGATGAGCACTATCACAAAATGACCTAAGAAAATAGTATATAGGACCCATAGCAGGTCTTTCCCAAAAATTGTAGACGTAAGATAGAACTTGAACTCTCATTAATTTTGCACCTTTCTTAATCAGAATATATCACAGTTAACTTCATGTCCAACTGTGATTAGAAATAGTATTGATTTTTGCTTAGTTTTGGATTATAATTATACAACTAACTTAAGAGCGACGATTTGTGGCAGAGTGGTTATGCGTAATTACAGAGGTTCGATTCCTCTCTTCGTCTCAAGGGTGTGGGAGAGTATAGAATCCGCCTTTCAAGAGAGAGGAGAACACTGGTAGTTCTAATCCAGTCACCCTGACCAATGAAGATAGGTATTTTTGGAGATTCATCAGCAGTTTGGCGTCCTAATCAAAATTGGGGGTGGTTAAGCTACTGTGAACAGGTAAATCAGTATTTTACTAATGGTAATATTAATTGGTATGGGGCAAATACTGGCTCAATACAAAGAACTATTGCAAGTATACAAAAACATAAACATTTAGACCTTTACATTATTTTTCACTCTAAACCAGACTATATCTATTCTCCAGGATGGCGCAGAGATTTCCCACTGGATGAGATAAAACAAGCCACAAAAAGTCAACAAGCACTAGAGGCTTTCAAAGAACAACTTCGTAGGCACAGTCCATTTACACATGATGATATCAGGTCGGAACTTAATTCTTGGCTGAATATATGGAATAACGATAAGTTAGTGCAATCAAACTTTGTTGCAAATCTGTTATTGCTCAACAAACTTATTCAAAGTAAAACAGTTATTCACATTGGAAGATCACCCGTTGAAAAACAACTTATATTGGTCGGAACATTTAATGATAGGTTACAAGAACTATTAAAGAGTGCAGGAACTCATCCTACCTACATTCCTCGTGAACAGCACAATGCAGTAGCACAAGAGATGATTTCAATGATAGAACAACACAAATCACTTTAAAAACGCACTTGATTCATGATTAATTTTTTGATATATTTATTTATAAGATAAGAAATGGGGTAAGCCAGTATTCCGCCCCACCGCTGAATTAGATTCGGGTGAAAAAGTATTGGTAGAGAAGACTTACGCAAATGGTAGTTTCGGTAAGGATAACCTACCTAAAAAAACCTTCCACAAAGTCCAAGGGGAAGTGCTGCAAGTAGACGAAAGCAAGGCAGACCAATGATACATACAAACGGGGTATGTTAGGTCGTTTCAAAATCAACCTTCGCGAGTAGAGAACGCACTCTTCCCCATGATTTTTGAATTGCTTGTAGGTTAATTTTTTGATATTATTATTTATAAGATGAGGGAAGGGAACGCCTCTTGACTGTTCCTTAATGTTTCAGAGCTAATGAGGTGAATTATGGCTGAAGCAACCCAAAAGACTGCTAACTATACAGCAGAAATGGTCGATCACATGATCGAAATGTACAACGAACTTGGCAACGATGGTCTTGACCAAATTGCTGAAGAAATGGACAAATCAGTTCGTTCTGTTCGTTCCAAACTTGTTCGGGAAGGTGTGTACATTGCATCACCTAAAAAGACTGCCGCACGGCAGGATGGTCCGAGCAAGAAAGAAATCCTTCGGGATATTGAATCTGTCGGATTCGATGTATCAGGCTTTGAAGGTGCTACGAAAGCAGCATTGACTCGCTTGATGGGTGTAGTAGCCAACTAAGGCTACTACTCAAGCCTGGTGTGGGCTATATAATACACATGGGAAGATGAGTTTCTCATCAGGTATGCTGTCGAGGTTGGTGCCAGCATACCACTAAGCCCTACTCAGGCTGACCATAATTGAGTGGGCTATGTAACAAACGAAAGGGTCGGGGTAGGCAGAGTTTTTATAGTGTGGGTAGCTCCCACATCGAAGTGTGACTGAATATTCCCTTGTCAGGGGGAAAAGGTAAGCCTGGGGAGTGGTACTCCTGCCGAACCAGCAAACAGGCTGTGGCTGCGATAGTATTTAGATACTGAATAGTGGCTTGTGAGTAAAACCGATTCTCATCACTTCACATCGCTACTTGAGGATGATCTAATCCTAAGATGCTGAGATTAACTCGGCAATGGGAGTAACCAATCTCTCTCGTCAAGTAGTCCCTTGTCTCTGGGGCATGTCATGTTAAATCGGGCTAAAACAGGGAGTCGGGGAGGCGTAAAATGGGCGTCTCGAATAGATGGCGAGGTTGGTGGCGTCTATTCATTTCTCTACTAGAGTGAACAATTCTAGAATTATGTTAGCTCGACATAGAGAACCATCGTCAAGGGGAAGTTCTCATTTTATGACTGCTTCCTATCAAAGTGTCTGTGTTGGCTTTTCACTACAATGCAGGGTGGTCATATCTCGACAATTCACTACCAGAGTGTGATAAAAGTAAAATCTCGAAGCAGACGAACATAAGCCTATGTAGATCGTACAATCTTCACCTTATGCTGCTTGAGTTGATTTAGCTCGACGGAGCGTACAATCTGGATACTCTTGGAAGGAGTGGGCATAGCGCGCCCACTCCTTTCTTGCTTTTTGGGCTTTAATTTGTTATAGTTATCTATAATGAAAAAAGAGGAGTAGGCAAAGATGGAAACGACAATTACAAAGGCACGGGCTTGTAAAACTTCAGCAGAACTGTATGCACTTGCAGAAGAATTATCACAGGCTGTTAGCGATTCTGAAGCAGGTCTTGAGCGGGCTGAATACGCATTTGACTGGGCA
>Ga0222719_10005596_pt1 | contig 10801 bp, 8 predicted proteins | sample C33_34DmetaG_FD_165039 | JGI IMG/M metagenome (GOLD analysis project Ga0222719, IMG submission 165039) | Estuarine water microbial communities from San Francisco Bay, California, United States - C33_34D | ecosystem: Environmental > Aquatic > Marine > Unclassified | place: USA: California...
ATCGTCGGGCTGTTCATCCAGATGTCAACGCTGGTTATCCCGACCGACATGAAGAACGTCGGCGCGCTGGTCATGCTCGTGGTGATCCTGCTGGTCCGCCCACAGGGTCTGCTCGGTCGCAAGGATCGGATCGGCTGAGGGGAGGGTCATGGACTGGGGAGCGATCATCGAGAACACGACCCGAGGATTGATCGGGGAGCAGTTCATCTATTTCGGGCTGGCCGCGCTCGGGCTCAACATCCACTTCGGCTACACCGGCCTGCTCAACCTCGGCCAGGCGGTGTTCATGGCCGCCGGCGCTTACGGATTGTCGATGTCGGTGGTGACCCTCGGGCTCAACTTCTGGTGGGGTCTGCTGCTCGGCATCATCGTGTTTCCGTTGATCATCGCGGCGATCATGGGTGTGCCGACCCTTCGGCTTCGGGCTGACTATCTGGCCATCGTCACGATCGCGGCCAGCGAGATGTTCCGCATCATCGCGCGGTCGCCGTCACTCGACCGGTGGACCGGATCGTCCGACGGTCTCACCGGCTTCGCGACGACGTTTTACGAGCTCAGCCCCTATGACCGACAGGAGCGGTACCTGTTCGATCTCTTCATCGGTAACCAGATGTGGGTGGTGACGGTCGGCTGGATCGCTCTGGTGCTGGTGATCATTATCAGCCGTCTTCTGATGCGGAGCCCGTGGGGTCGCGTGCTCAAGGCGATCCGCGAGGATGAGGACGCAGCGCGCAGCCTCGGCAAGAACGCCTACTGGTACAAAATGCAGGCGCTCATGATCGGCGGTGTTTTCGGTGCGATGGGCGGAATGCTCCGAGCGATCGGCACGCAGTCGGCCCAGCCGCAGAACTTCATCACCGACGTCACCTTCTTCGCGTGGGTGGCGCTCATCTTGGGCGGCGCCGCCAAGGTGTTCGGTCCGATCGCCGGCGCGGCAATCCTCTACGCGATCCTGTCGTTCACCGACGTCGCTCTCCGTCAGGGGGTTGATAACGGCCACATCCCCGAGTGGCTGATGACCGGAACCCAGGTCGGCCAGGTGCGCTTCATGCTCATCGGTCTCGGCCTGATCCTGTTGGCGGCGTTCCGACCGCAGGGCATATTCGGCAACAAGGAGGAGATGGCCCTCGATGACCGCTGAATCCATCCCTGTCGCCCCAGCTCTCGATGGCGTCCCCTGGGAGCCGGGGGCAGCCAAGCCTGATGCGATTCTCACCGCCTCTGACGTGCGTCGTACCTTTGGCGGTCTCACCGCGGTCGATGTCGATCACCTCGAGGTGCAGCGTGGGGTGATCACCGCGCTCATCGGTCCGAACGGCGCCGGCAAGACGACGTTCTTCAACCTGCTCACCAACTTCGACAAGCCCGACACGGGTTCGCGCTCGTTCGAGGGACGGAACCTGGATGGCGTGGCCGCCCATCGGGTGGCCAATCTCGGCATGGTGCGCACCTTCCAGCTCACCAAGGCGCTCTCCAAGATGACGGTGATTGAGAACATGCTGCTCGGCGCTACGGGCCAGGCGGGGGAGAAATTGGCTCGGTCGCTCTTCCCGCCGCTGTGGAAGGCGCAGGAGCGGGCAAACACCGAGCGAGCCGACGAATTGCTCGCCCGCTTCAAGCTCGACCACATGCGCGAGGAGTTCGCGGGAACGCTCTCGGGCGGCCAACGCAAACTCCTCGAGATGGCGCGAGCCCTGATGGTAAATCCGACCATGGTGATGCTCGATGAGCCGATGGCGGGGGTGAACCCCGCGCTCAAGCAGTCGCTGCTCGACCACGTGAAGGGTCTTCGTGACGACGGCATGACGGTGCTCTTTGTGGAGCACGACATGGACATGGTGCAGGAGATCAGCGATTGGGTGGTGGTGATGGCTGAGGGCCGCATCATCGCCGAGGGTCCGCCCGCTTCGATTGGTCAGAACCAGGCCGTGGTTGACGCCTATCTCGGATCGCATCATGATTCCGCCCTCGATCTGGAGGCCGACCTGTGAGCGACACGACCAACGAGCCGTTGCTGATCGCCGACGATCTCACCGCCGGTTACCTGCCCGGGGTCAATATCTTGAATGGCTGTTCCTTGGAACTGCACGAGGGCGAACTGGTTGGCATCATCGGTCCGAACGGCGCCGGCAAGTCGACCCTGGTGAAGGCCATGTTCGGGCTGGTGAACGTGCGCGCGGGTTCGGTGCGGCTCCGCGGTGAGGACATCACCAACAAGAAGGCGCACTCGCTCGTGTCGCGGGGGATCGGCTACGTGCCCCAGATCAACAATGTGTTCCCGGCGCTCACCATCGAGGAGAACCTCGAGATGGGCACTTTCCTCAAGCCGAAGATGTTCGCCGAGCGTTTCGAGGTGGTGGGCCAGATGTTCCCGAAGCTCGCTGAGCGACGCTCGCAACGCGCGGGTTCACTCTCAGGTGGCGAGCGTCAGATGCTCGCGATGGGCCGGGCGCTCATGATGGACCCCTCGGTCCTGCTGCTCGACGAGCCATCGGCGGGCCTGTCACCGGCCCTGCAGGATGAGGTCTTCGTCCGCTGCCACAAGATCAACCAGGCCGGCGTCTCGATCGTGATGGTCGAGCAGAACGCCAGCCGGTGTCTGCAGATTTGCCATCGCGGCTACGTGCTCGATCAGGGCGCGAACGCCTACACCGGAACCGGACGTGAACTGCTCACCGATCCGAAGGTGATCGAGCTGTACCTGGGCACCTTGGTCAAATCGCACCAGAACTGACGGCTCGCCGGGCGATCGCCCGCTCTTCAGCCCCATCCGGATCAAACCGGCCCTAGGGGGTTCTGCCCGCAATTGGAGGCTAAGTCGTGCCCGTCACCTCACCCGAAAACGGGAGCGGCCCCGGGGCCGAAGCCCCGGGGCCGCCAGATCCCTGAAGGATCGTCAGGTCAGGATGTCTTACCAGCGATCGATCCGATGGTCTGGAGTTCACCAGCGTCATCGAACTCGAGGATGAGGATGGAAGCCTCAGTGGGCTCACCCGCATCGTTGAACTCGAGCGGACCGGAGACACCGTCGTAGTCGATGTCGGTGACGCCGCCCTGGAGAAGCAGACCGCACTCGAGGAGCGTGGTGCACTTCTGGCCGCCGCGGGTGACATCGTTGATCGCGGTGGCGATCGTCGTGGCATCACCGGTCTGGCCGGTCATCAGGTTGGCGAGGACCGTCACCATGACGGCGTCGTAGGTCTCAGCCGAGTACGAGAAGTCCGTGAGCGACGGGTCCACCTCGAGGAGGCGGTCGCGGAACTCAGGGAGCTCGCCCTTCACGTCGACACCGGGCAGGGTGCCCTTCATGCCGGCGACGACCGTCGGGTCATCGAAGGCAGCGGCGAGGGCGTTGCCCATGTTGCCGTCGGTGCCGTAGACGAGCTTGTCAGCCGGGCCCTGGCCAGCCTCGATGAGGCCAGTCAGGATCTTCGAGGTCTCGTCGAAGCCGATGATGACGATGGCGTCAGCATCGAGGGAGACCGCCTCGGCGATCTCGGCGTCGAAGTTCTCGGCCTGCGGGTCGTAGATGATCTCCGCGAGGACCTCACCACCGGCGTCCTGGTAGGGGCCGCTGGAGTACTCGAGGAGCCCGGTGCCGTACGAGTCGTTCAGCACCAGGAAGACCGCCGTGGCGGCTCCGTCGTTGATCATCATGTCGGCCAGCGCCGCGCCCTGGACCACGTCGGACGGAGCGGTACGGAAGTACAGACCGTTGTCGTCGTATGTGGTGAACACCGGGGAGGTGTTCGCGGGCGAGAAGTGGATCTTGCCGGCCTGGGTGATCTTGTCGATCACGGTCAGCGAGACACCCGACGAGGCAGCGCCGATGAAGACGTCGACGTTCTCCGCGAGGAGGCGGTCGACCGTGGCGTTGGCCACATCACCGTTGTCGCCCGAGTCACCGGGGAAGTACTCGACGGCCGGGAGGCCGAACTGAGCCGCGAGGGTGTTGACCTCGGCGACGGCCAGCTCGAGGCCAGCGAACTCGGGCGGTCCGAGGAACGCCAGGTTGCCGGTCTCAGGGAGCAGACCACCGAAGACGAGCATCTCGTCAGCGGCGCCGCCGGTTCCGGCGGTGGTGCCACCGCCCTCACCCGGCCACGACGCGTCGATCGCGGCAGCGGCCTCGGCCACGGTGATGTCACCGTTGACGAGCGAGGTGCCCTCGGTCCAGAAGGTGCCAGCGCCGACGTCGGCGGGCATCAGGTCGGAGGCGTCGAAGCGGACGATTCCGGCGCTCGCGAGAGCGTTGAGGATCGACTGCTCGAGCGGCTCGTAGACCGACAGGTCCTGACCCTGGGCTGCCGAGAGGAAGCCGGAGAGGGCCGGGCTGCCGCCCTTGAGCGCCTGCTGCGCCTGCTGGCGAGCCTCGGCGTACTCAGCCGAGGACATGTAACCGAGCAGAGCGTGGACATTCGGGTCGGCGTTGAACGCCGCGGCGAGGGTGCCGGCGCCGAGCACCGGAGCGTCACCGTTGATGTCGGGGAAGTAGAAGACGTCGACGCCCTCCGGTCCGAAGACCGTGCCCTCGGGGATGAAACCCGAGAAGAAGGAGGCCTGGCGGTGCATGTAGCAGTCGCCTTCGACGAGCGGATCACCGTTGTCACCGAAGGCGGTGGCAGCGATGGTGCCGCTCGCGGCGTAGACATTGTCCTCGGTCCACAGATCGACGACAGCCTGCATCGACTCCATGATGCGCGAGTCGCTGAACGGGATCTCGTGCGAGACCCAGCCGTCGTAGACCTCGGCGCCATGCTGACGCAGGACCATCTCCTCGACCCAGTCGGTGTAGGTCCAGCCGGTGGCCTGACCCGACTCGATGCCGACGCAGAGGGGCTTGGTGCCCGAGCCGTCGTTGGCCATCGTGTCGACGAGGGCGAGGAAGTCGGCGAAGGTCGTCGGCACTTCGTAACCGGCATCCGCGAAGGTGGCCGGCTTGTACCAGACGAGCGACTTCATGTCGGACTTGACGGGCACGCCGTAGGTGGCGCCGTCGACAACGCCGAACACGTTCCACGCATCGGACCAGTCGTTCTCCGCGAGGGCGAAGTCGGCGACCGGAACGACGTAGCCGGAGCGGGCGAAGTCGGCGAGCTTGCCGGGCTGCGGGAAGATCGAGATGTCGGGCGGGTTGCCACCCTCGACCTGCGTGTTGATCTCCGCTTCCCAGTCGGCGCTGCCGAGGTAGGTCACCTCGACGCCGTTGGCCTCGCCCCAGGCTCCGAGAACTTCCTGAAGGGCCCCAGCCTGCTCCTCGGAGCGCTCGGGACCGGTCACCAGAATCTCGGTCTTGCCCTCGGCAGGAGCTTCCTCCTCCGCGGCTGCCGGCTCATCGGCCGGCGCTTCTGCTGTGTCTCCGTCGTCATCGCCACCGCAAGCTGCGGCCACGAGCGACAGACCCACGAGCATCGCGCCGAAGCGGCGCACTCGTGTCTTCTGCATGTGTCTCCCCCTATGGAGATTCGGGGCCGCTAAGCGGCCCGTGGTTGTCAGGTCGCAAGGCTAAGCCCATATTCACCCACTCACAAGCCGTGCTCCGGTTTGTCCGGTGGACATCTCCGATGCCGGCAGGGCCGAATATCGCCTCACCGACACAACCCCGAGCCGCCGCAGTCGGAGAATCTACGATCGCTGCATGTCCAAAGGATCCTCAGGTGGCTCGGTGGTCGCCGGCGTCGATTCGTCGACTCAGAGCACGAAAGTGGAGATCCGCCGAGTGGATGACGGGTCGCTGGTGGGGAGTGGCCGCGCCCCGCACCCCCCGACTACCCCGCCGGTGAGCGAGCAGGACCCGGAGGCGTGGTGGGTGGCCTTCAAAGCTGCCTGGGGGGAGGCGACCGGCTCTGGCGTGGAGCCCTCGGCCGTCTCGATCGCCGGCCAGCAGCACGGCATGGTGGTCCTCGACTCCGATCGCCGGGTGGTGAGGCCCGCGAAACTCTGGAACGACACCGAGAGTGCCCCCGACGCCGCATGGTTGGTGAAGAACGTCCCGGGTGGGGCGTCGGGCCTGGCCGCGTCGACCGGCAGCGTTCCAGTGGCGGCGTTCACGGTGACCAAGCTGTCGTGGCTGCACCGCAGCGAGCCCGAGGCCTGGGACCGTCTCGCCCACGTGCTCCTCCCACACGACTGGCTCACGATGCGGCTGACGAATGACCTGACCACCGATCGTGGAGACGCCTCGGGAACCGGGTACTTCGATCCGTCGTCCAACCGATATGTCGACTCGGTGCTGAGAACAGTTGACGCCGAGCGCGATTGGTCGACGGTCACGCCTCGGGTGCTCGGCCCGACCGACGTCGCGGGCGAGTGGCGCGGCGCGGCCGTCGGACCCGGAACCGGCGACAACATGGCAGCTGCCCTCGGCATGGCGCTCGCTCCGGGTGACGTCGCCATGTCGATCGGAACCTCGGGCACGGTCTACGCGTGCACCGACGTTCCGGCGCGCGACGATTCGGGGGCGGTGGCCGGCTTCGCCGACGCGACCGGCCGGTTCCTGCCGTTGGTGTGCACGCTCAATGGGGCGAAGGTGCTCGACGCGGCTCGGCGCCTACTCGGTGTCGACCACGAGACGTTCGACGAGATGGCGCTTGCGACTGGATCTGCTGGGCTCACCTTGCTGCCATACCTCGACGGGGAGCGCACCCCGGATCGTCCGAGCGCTACCGGGATGCTCTCGGGCATGCGGAGCGACGTGTCGCGGGAGCAGTTCGCCGCGGCGGTGGTCGATGGTGTGGTCTGCGGGATGATCGACGCCCTCGGAGCGCTGGTGGCCCAGGTTCCGGTCACCGGTCGACTCCTGCTCACCGGGGGCGCGGCGAGATCAAGCGCTGTCCGAGCGGTCGTTTCGGCGATGGTCGGCTCGACGCACGGTCTCGAGGTGGTCCATCACGAGGCAGATGAAGCGGTCGCCACTGGGGCAGCGGTGCAAGCAGCGGCGGTGTTGGACGGTGAGGAACCGCTCGCGGTCGCCGAGCGGTGGGGGCTCGGTCGGGGTGCGATGGTGCCGCCCGCTCGCGGACACGACTCAGCGGGTGTGCTTGAGCGCTACGCCGAACTCCGCGACCTTGGTAGTTGACCAGCTGTTGTGAGCGACACCGCCGACTGTTTCGAGGTGCTCGGTCTCGACGCTGAGCGGGCCGAGGCAGACGACGTCTTGCGCGCCCGCCGGCGACTCGCCGCGCGGTTCCACCCGGACCGGGGTGGCGATCCGGGACGCATGGTCGAAGTCAACGCAGCGGCCGATCGGGCCCTTCGTCAGATCGCGCTTCGGACGCGAGGCGGGTCCGGCTCTGAGCAGTCGAGGGCCCCGTCGGAGATGTGGCGTGACGGTGCCCCCGAGCGCGGTCGGTGGGGCTCCGTCGACGCGCACCGGACCTCCGACCATCCGTCCTTCACCGTCGACGTGTTGCCCGTGGACGCCTTCGAGGGTCTGCTGCTGGTCGTCGCCGAGCTCGGAGAGGTCGTCGACGAGGATCCGCCCTACCTGCTCGAGACGCTCATCCGTGATCGGGGCGATGGTCATGGCACCTGGTGTCGCCTCGAACTCGTGCCCGATGCGGGCTCGACCACCGTCTCACTTCTCGTCGACTCCGACGGACCGGGCGACGGAGCGACCGTGACCGAGATCAGAGACGCGTGGATCGCAGGGCTCAACCGTTTGGACTGGTCATCGGGCGCTCCCGCGGCGCGGCCGCCTTCCTGAGCCGGTCGCGCACCGCGGAACCGAGCCCGCCGTCCTCGTCGGGTTGGACCACGATGATCGGCTGCGAGCGCGCTGTGTCGGTCCCGGCATCTAGGGAGGTGTCGGCCCGCCGCAGGTCGTCGTAGAGATGGCGCGCGGCGTCGATGGGGTCATCGGCGCGATCGATCACTGTTGCCCCGGGGTCCAGGGTGCCACGGTTCTCGCGTTCGATGAGGATGACCGGCCGCTCAGGGGCGTAATGGGAGGGCAACATCCCACTGGCCCGCGCCGGCCCGGCGGCCCCGACTGTGCTCGAGCCGTCGAGGGGTTCGAGTAGGCGGTCGACGAGAGTCGTGGGCAGACCGCCCGGTCGGAGGATCTGAGGGGGGTCGCAGGTGAGATCGACGATCGTGCTTTCCACGCCGACCGGGCAGGGGCCGCCGTCGAGAATCGCGTCGCGCTCCGGGTCGAGGATCCCGCCGAGGTCGTCCACCACATGTTGTGCCGTGGTCGGGCTCACCCGACCGAACCGGTTCGCCGAGGGCGCCGCGAGCGCCCCGCCGAGGGTTCGGAGCACCTCAAGGGTGAGCGGGTGTTCTGGGATGCGGAGTGCCACGGTGTCACGCCCGCCGGTGACTTCGGTCGGTACGAGGTCGGTGGCCGGAACGATCATGGTGAGCGGCCCCGGCCAGAGCATGGCGAGCGCCTCCGCCCGCGAGCCGAGGACTCCGAAGCGCCGAGCGCTCTCGACATCAGCGACGTGAAGGATCAGTGGATGACCGGTGGGACGGCCCTTCGCGGAGAAGATCCGCGCCACCGCCTCTCGATGGGTGATGTCGGCAGCGAGGCCGTAGACGGTCTCCGTCGGGATGGCCACGAGGCCACCGCTGGAGAGGAGACGGGCGGCCCAAGCCGGGTCCTCGATCACGGGGACGCGTTCGCGCTCACCTCGATCCACGTCTCGCGCCCTCAGGTCGGCACAGCGCCGATGAACTCGAGCGCGGCGTCGACGAATCCGAAGTCGTCGGGGGTCGCGAAGTGATCGACGTTGCGGAGCACGACCGAACGGCATCCCGGGATGGCATCCACCAGGCGGTCGGCCGGGTGGACGAAGTCGCGGTCACCGACGATGACGATCGTTGGGCAGTCCACAGCAGCGAGCGACGATTCATCGAGGCGGATCCGCTGCGGTTGGCGTAGCACAGCGGTAAGGGCGACCGGATCGTTGCCCGGACGGGAGGCGTACTGGGCGAAGAGCCTCGACAGGTTGTCGTTCTCGTCGATGTCCCCAGAGACGGCGCGAGCGATCGCAGCGGTGCGCTCATCATCGGTTTCGAAGACGTTTCGACCGATCCCGGCCAGCACCAGCCGACGGAACGCCCGCGGATGCTCGGTGGCGGTTCGCAACAGGGTGAGCGCACCCATGGAGAAACCGATGGCGTCGACCGGTTCATCGGGTAGCGCCTCGACGACGCGGCTGGTCAGGTCGGCATACGCCTCGGGCTCGTGGGGCTTGGGGGCTGTGCCGTGCCCGAGGAGGTCGACGCCGATGACCGATCGGCCGGAGTCGGCGAGGAGGGCGGTGAAGCCGTTGCGCTCCCAGGTGTCGGTGAACGAGCCACCCCAGCCGTGGACACACATCACCGGGGTCGACTCGTCGACTCCCCGCTCGTCGTCCCGACCCGAATCCACCCGGCGAGCGTAGACCCTCGACCGAGCCGGGCGGTCGGGTGGCGGTGAGGCGTTAGCCTCCCGACATCGGTGGGCGGACAACCCCGTCCACCGAGGAGTACCGATGCGGATGCTGCACCCCGATCCGGGGCACGATCTCACTTACAACGACGTCTTCATGGTGCCGAGCCTCTCCTCGGTGGGCTCTCGACTCGGCGTCGACCTGACGACCCCTGACGGGATCGGGACGACCATCCCCATCGTCGTCGCCAACATGACCGCGGTGGCCGGTCGTCGTATGGCGGAGGTGGTGGCGCGACGCGGAGGGCTCACCGTGCTCCCGCAGGACATCCCGATCGATGTCATCGCCGACGTGGTCACCTGGGTGAAGGCGCGACATCCCGTGTTCGAGACGCCGATCACCCTCGGTGAGCACGACACCATCGGTGAGGCCCTCAACCTGATCCACAAGCGCGCCCACGGCGCGATCGTGGTGGTTGACAGCGAGGACCGTCCCGTCGGCGTGTTCACCGAGCACGACTCGGCCGGCTTCGATCGGTTCACGCAGATGCGCCATGTGATGACGACCGATCTGGTCACCCTGTCGGCGCAGGTGACACCCGAGGAGGCCTTCGACGTCCTTGGCGAGCACCGGCTCTCCGTCGCGCCGGTGATCGGCGACGACGGCCGGTTGCTCGGCGTCATGACCCGTCGCGGCGCGCTCCGGTCATCGATCTACCGCCCGGCGCTCGACCAAGCCGGGCGACTTCTCACCTCGGTCGCGATCGGCATGAACGCGGATCCGGTGGGTCGAGCGCGAGAGTTGGTGTCCCTCGGCGTCGACGTGATCGTGGTCGACACCGCTCACGGCCATCAGTCGCAGATGATCTCGGTGGTCGAATCGGTCCGCAAGGCGGTGCCGGACGCGAGGATCGTCGCCGGCAATGTGGTCACGGCCGACGGCACCCGTCACTTGGTGGAGGCCGGCGCGGACATCGTGAAGGTCGGTGTGGGGCCGGGTGCCATGTGCACGACGCGCATGATGACCGGTGTCGGACGGCCGCAGTTCTCGGCCGTGTTGGAGTGCGCGGCGGAGGCCGAGCGCCTCGGTGCCCACATCTGGGCTGATGGCGGCGTCCGCTTCCCTCGTGATGTGGCGCTCGCCCTCGCCGGTGGAGCGGCGAATGTGATGTTCGGCTCCTGGTTCGCTGGCACCTACGAATCAGCCGCCGACACGCTGAGAGATACCGACGGCCGCCTTTACAAGGAGTCGTTCGGTATGGCCTCGAATCGAGCGGTCAAGCACCGCAGTCGCGATGAAGCCGATATGGAGCGCGCGCGCAAGGAACTCTTCGAGGAGGGCATCAGTACCTCGCGCATGTACCTCGACGCGGCCCGACCCGGTGTGGAGGACATCATCGACCAGATCGTCGCCGGTGTTCGCTC